>WNEZ01002281.1_pt1 | contig 16370 bp, 15 predicted proteins | sample 5400521 | NCBI WGS metagenome assembly WNEZ01 (sample SAMN13153339, study PRJNA577476) | soil metagenome | isolation source: 120 cm saprolite under Douglas fir tree site 2 hole 1 replicate 1 | place: USA:California | collected 2015-04-18
TGGGCGCCATCACAACCAATGGCGTGCAGCAGCAGTCGAACTTCGCCTCAAGCTGCGTGAATCCCCCTGCATGTGATTTCTTTAACACGGCGACGGGCGGCCCCGCACCAACCTACCCGAGCAAAGTGAATGTTCCGACTCTCGCACCTGGAACATTCCCATTCCAACCGGGAGTAACCGTATTCAGCAAAAACTATGCGAACCCGCGGATTTACGCAGTGAATGTTGCTTACGAACAACAACTCATGCAAAACATGTCGGCCTATGTCGATTTCGATTGGAGTATGGGCGTGCACTTAACACGGTTTGAGGATCCAAACAGCGCCGGAACTGGGTTCACGACTCCTCCAACCCTAAGTAGTGATACGGTCAGTTACACGAATCCGGACACGCATCCCTTTCCCAACCTTGGGAGTATCACCAATACAACGAGTGATGCACGATCGCTCTATCGCGGAGTGACGTTTGGCGTACGAGAGCATCTCTCCCAGAAGTTCCAGATGGAAGCGAATTACACGTATTCGCGCGACTATGATGATGACTCGAATGAGCGGGATCCGTTCAGCTTCCGCTATGCTAATTTCTATAATCTCGCGGCTGAATATGCCCCGTCGGACCGTGATGAGCGACACCGATTCAACTTCTATACCTACGCGAAACTGCCGGGCGGTTTCACGGGTGACGTACGGATGCAGGCTCACTCTGCACAACCGGTCACCGACCAATTCGTCGTGACCCCCGGCGGCGCGCCGTGCAGCATAACCAATTCCAAAACTCGCTTCGTGGGCGGCGTCGACTGCGGGCGCAACCACCTGCGAAAGGACAATGCGTACTTTTCGTTCGATTTTGCAATCGCCCGGTCGTTTCATCTTGGCGAGCGAATGCGAATTACCCCGAAGCTCGAACTGTTCAACCTATTCAACAATAAGAACAACGTGGTCGCCGCAAGCGCGCCCCTTCCGTTCAACTTTGACGGGTTCCTGCGGCAGGGCGTAGGCGATCCGCGGCAGGCGCAACTCTCAGCACGGTTCGAGTTCTAACTCCGGACAATCCGTACATCGAAAACAGAGAGGGGCTCGAACGAGCCCCTCTCTGTTTTCTTGCGTGTTCAGCCAGCCGCATGGATGTGTGCTATTTTGATTTTTGCAGAAATGAAGAATCACAAAGAAACCCTGCCCTCCGTTCGCGGCGACAGCATGCGCCCAGTATCCATGAACGGGAAAGGCGTATTGGAATGTGTGTTGTTCGACTGGGACGGAACCCTGCTTGATTCCTTCGAGGCCGACGCGCAGGCTTATATCCACATGTTCGCGGCGCTGGGATTGCCGTGGAGCATGGCCGAGTTGAAGCGGCATTACTCCCCGAATTGGCACCACGTGTATCGCGCCGCGCGCCTGCCGCGGGCGCAATGGGACGAGGCCGACCGCTTGTGGATGAAGTTTTACCGCACGCAACAGCCGGAACTGCAGCCGGGCGCGCGGCGCGTTCTCCTCGCGCTCGAGCGGCGCTTCACGCTGGCGCTGGTCTCAAGCGGAAGCCGCGCGCGAGTGCGGAGGCAACTGCGCGAGCACGAAGTGGCGGCCATGTTTCGTACGAAGGTGTGCAGTGAGGACGCGCCGCGGCGGAAGCCGCATCCCGCCCCGTTGCGCATGGCGCTCGACCGGCTCCGCCTATCTCCGAAGGTGTGCGTGTACGTCGGCGACGCGCCGGAGGACATCGAGATGGCGCATCGCGCGGGAGTGCGCGCCATCGGCGTGCTCGGCGGATCGCCTGTGCCGGAGCGGCTTCGGCGCGCGTCTCCCGACGCGATGATCAAGAACATCCGCGAACTGCCCGGTCTGCTGAGAGATTTCTAGCATGGATATCTGACGAGTGCGTGATGGATCTGCTCTTCGATGTCAGCTTGTTGCCTCGAATTGCGCCGCAGTTTACGGAGGTCTTGAGTAGCACAGGCTTCAGCCTGTGTACTGTCGATTGGCAACAACTCAAACCACACAGGCTGAAGCCTGTGCTACTGGACCGCGCCAGACCCGCGCTGTAGCTGCTTGCGGTAAAACCTGCTGGGAGCTTCCATAGAACGCTTGTGAGAAATACGCTACGGAGCGCCCTTACTGTCGGTGGGCTTTGGAACTGGCGGTGGCGCTGTTGGTGGACCGCTACCGGCCGGCGTGTAATCGGTCCAGCGAATGACAACGCGAATCGGCAGCGTGGCCTTGCCTTCCGGTATGGTTTCGTCCGACCGCGAATACGCAGGGAACCACAAATTCTTGCCCACCTGTTGCCGGTAGGTTTCAAAGACCGCGAACGGCAGCATAGGGGATGTCACGTCGCCCGTTTCCATGACCCACTTGCCGATGGTCTTCACGATGACCATATCCTGTTCGTCCACCCACACCACGCCGGAGAAGTAAGCGTGCGCGCGATCCAGCGCGCGCGGCTTCACGGCAAAAATGTATGCGCTCAGTTCATCGAGCGGCTGCTTTCCCTGAAACGTGATTTCATATTTCGGAAGCTGCAAGGTCGTCAGCGGAAACAGCGGAGTCGAGGCGATGAGATCCGAATCCCCGCGCTCCACTTGCAAATACTGGAGCGTGGACGCCGTGCGGCGGACGGGCTTTTCGTAGCGCCGGCCGTCCGGGCCCACGAATTGCTGCGTGACGATTTCAACTTGTCCGGCAACTTTATTGTCGGGGCCGATCTCTTCGAGGCGCACGCTCTTCTGGAAGCCGTAGCCCATACTCGCGCGAAGCATCTCGTCCTCTTTCGCCGCGAAGCGCCGGATGATTTCTTCGGGAGGGACGGGCGGTGGTTCGGGCTTATTGACCGGCATGGGAACTGGCAGAGCCGCGGGTGAAGTCGGCCTCATTGGACCGGCCTCCTGCGCATGCGCGGGAATCATCCCTGCGATAAGGAGCACCGCGATTCCGCAGACCATGGTCATGACGGTGAAGCGGGGATTCATTGTGTGCACTTCAATTCTAACTCGTCTCATAAATCAACCTAGCGTGGCGTGATTCACGCTTCAGGGGCTAAAGCCCAGTTTTTCTCGGCGTTGTGACGTCGCGGCTGAAGCCGCGACCCACAAGGCCTATTTATGAAATAAGTTCTCGCAACTCATTGGATGCAAGTTGCAGGCGTTTTGTACCTCCCCATCAGGAACAATCATTGTGCCTGGCAACACACAGATGTTTGTGGGTCACGGCTTCAGCCGTGACATCAAGCCTGCATAACCAAATCGGCTTTAGCCGCTGACGTGCTGAATCTCCAGTTGCAACACAGATTCTACGGCCCAGGCTCGCCAACAGTGTACCGCAGAGTGAACTCAGCGGGTGCGGCACCCGGCGGGGGCGCGGGAATTGCGAACTCAACCTGGGCAGAGAAATTCTTGGGAACGATGATTGCGTGCGCAGAGGTCCATTCCACTATGAGCGTGCGGCGGCCGGAAGTCCGGATTTCAAGGCGCGTGATCTCCGCGGGAATTACGATTGGGTCCCCCGATAAAACAAAATCTTCGCAATGTCCGCCGGATGCCGGTTTTGCCGCCGTGGTTGCGGGGGTGTTGGACTCAGACGAGGCTGCGGACTGCCAGCAGAAGTGCGTATTTTCCTCTTCCGAGGCGGAAGCTGGAACAGAAAGCATGGAAATGAAAGACTGCGCCGGTCCGAGGTCATTCGTAGGAGCGGAGGAAGCCGCCGCGCCCAGCGAGACGTGATAGGTGGTCTCGATCGTTTCAGGCGTCGTGAGGCGCAAGATTTTTTCAACGTGGAGGCCCGCAGGAGAATGTTCATGTTCGCTGTAGACAAGTTGCAAGCCCGTTCCCTGTTTCTCCTCCACCCACGCGGCACGGTACGCGCGGTTGGATGCGAAATCTCCCGACGCAGGCATCGCCGCGGGCGCAGCTGTCGTGGGAACCAGTAAGTCATGCAGGGCGCCGCCCAGCGCGATGAGGTCATCGCTTGTTGATTTATCCACTAACGCCAGAGCGCGGCCTCCATCCGCGGGCGAGACAATCAAGCGCAGGCGATTGCTCTCCAGCACCCATTCCGGAGCGCCATCGCGATCGAAATCGTACTGGTAGTGCGTGTTTCCAGCATCAGTGGCGGTCACGAACAGGATCGGAAGGCTTCCGTGTTCATGCCCGGAACGAAGCGCAAGTTGACCGCGAAGCAGGCCATCGGCGCCAGGATTCGCGATTGCATCGGCGGTAGCGGTGTTGTGCGTAGGCTGAAACCGGAGGCGGCTAAACAGTTGTTCCCCTGGAAAAACTCTTCCCCAACCGCTGCCATGGAACGCGCCATCGAGGCTGAAGTCCACCAGACGCGAGTTGTCGGTGCGATTCCACGATGCCACGACCAGGTGGCCTTCGCCAACCGGCTCCGTGAGAATCAGCGGCGGGCTGGAAAGAATCGAAGCGTCGGCGGCGAGCGGAAGGCGTACTGCATCGAACACTTCGTATTCTGACTCTTGGCGGTGATCTTTTCCGGGATCCTTTTTTTCAACAACATGCGGCGTGTAGCGGAGATGGATCAGAAGAACGCGGCGATAGGCCGGCGCCGCGCCGCGCATGATTGAAAACTCGAGTTCCCCGGTTTCCTGCTTCCACTGGCTTTCAAGCCGGAAGTCGGGCCCGAGCTCAACCTTTGTGGGCTGGCTCTCCAGGTGCAGCCGGACCGTCGCGCGCGCAGGCGCGTAAAATGTCAATTCGAGGATCTTGCCTTCGCGTTCAGCCCCCAGGAATTCCGCTCCAGAGGAGATGACTTCGTCCGTGCAGCGTTCGTCCGCGAGGGCCGAACAAAGCGGAGCATGGACCGGAAGCAGAAGGGATTCGCGCGCGGGAACAGTAACATCGAAGGAGATCGTACCCGGACCCACACCCGCGGCGTGCGCCCCCGGGTCCATGATTTCGAACGACTCTTCGGCGGGCTGGTCCGCGCTGAGATTTGTGACGCTGACCAGTGCGGCGGCGCAAAGTTGCTCCTCAACGCACGCATGTGGGCGCGCCGACGATGTGGAAGTCTCATTCGAAACGAGCTGCGAAACGATCACCTCGGAGTTGACTTTGCTGGAGGCCGCGCGGCGAAGGCTCCGAGGCGCGCCGGCTCTGGCGAGAAGCACAGTCAGCTTTTCGGCGGCCGGAGAGCTTTCAGCCTGCGCCGCATTCTGCTCGAGATTCTCCGCGAGTGAAACCCAGGAGTAGAAATCGTCCGAAGACGCGATCACACGGCCGCGCTCGAGCGGCCACTCCACGACGTCCTCACTCGTTGCAGGACTTGCTGGCGCGGCCTGCCACAGCGGCTCAAGCAGTTCTCCCCGCGGACGAGAAGGAAAATAGATCAGAACTCCCCCGCGCCTGACAAATTCCACCAAGGCCGCCTGTGCCTTCTCATTGAGGGGAAGATTGTTTCCATCTCCTTCGGGGACCGGAAGCAGAATCACGGCGCTGCGCAGCAACCGCTCAACCGATTGCGCGGATGGATTGAGCAGCTCCGGCGTAAAACCCGCCAAGCTGGAGACTCGGAAAATTTGTTCGATCGTTTGCGCCATGTGCGGGGCGGCGGACTCATCCGCGGGCGCTGCGTCGAGACAAGCGCGCAGGTCCACGATGCCAAAATCCGCGCGCGGATGCGAGGATGCGAGCATGGCGCCCCACATGGAGATGAGTTGACCGTTTCGCGTTACGCCGTTCGCAAGAGGTCCGTGGTTTCCGGCCAGATCGAGAGCCGCGTCCCAACGGAAATAGCGCGCCGCCGACGGTGTTCCCCAACCCGCCGGCGTGAGTGTGTCCTGGAGAGGAGAATACGTGATCCCGCGGACGCCACTCGCGAGCAGGAGACGTGATGCGAGCAGCATATTTTCTGGAGGCGGCTGTTGCGCGCGAATGTCGCCGGCAGGCGCAAACGTTGTCGTGGCGAAACGGGAGAGCAACGGAGGAAAGTCCGGCTGAGTTCTGAGGGAGTTCGCCAGGAATGAAAGAGACGAGGCGTCAAGCGTCGTCAGACGCGCCCGCTCATGCGGCTCCGAAGAGGAAGAGGAAATTGCCGTCCGGCTTGGCACAGGCTGTTCCGTCGAGGGCTTGAAGAGCCATTCGCCAGTGAGACCCACTCCTTTCGGATCCCCTGTTGCAGATGCGGTGGACAATGACGGGGCGCCCTGAATTGCAATGGCCGGCACGTTCATGAAGGAGTCGGTATCGAGTCCCCCTCGCGTTAGGGCCCTGCGAAGCTCGCTCAAATAGCGCGAGAGGTCGGGCGCCTCTGAGCCGGCCCGAATCTCCAGTGCATCATCAAGCGCCACAAACAAGAGGGGGCCGCTAATTTCCTTTTCTTGCGTTTCCCCTTCGCGCTCGCCCGGTTCAGTGATTCGAACCGTTTTTTTCGAGCCATAGGGTGCAAGCTCCCTGGCGATTGCGGTCAGCCAACGCCGCGCGTAGGTCATGTGCGTTTCGTTCGCGAGCCAAACCCTCGCAGCGGCGTTGCCGTCTCGCGCGGCGAGATCCGCGTCTGGCGGCGCAAGCCCCGCCTCGATGGCTGATTCATCCATCTTATAGTCGGAGTAACCAAGCAGCCAGGCGGGATAGCCCGCATTGCGCCAGTGGTCGCCGATCAGCGGGCCGGGCCGCGCGACAATTTTTAAGTGCTTCTCAGCGATGAGCTGCAGAAGGCCCCGCAGATTGCGGCGAGGGTCCGTGTGGCCGTCGAAATCGAATTCCGCATCGCGGATCTCATGCCAATTCCAGGGAATGCGAAGGTCGATCGTATTGATGCCGAGTTCGCGGTAGCGGTCGAGCGATCGGAACCAGAGGTCGAGCGGAATGCGGAAATAATCGAACTGGGCGGCGTGAATGAAAAAGGGAACGCCGTCGACGCGCAATTCGGGTTCGCCCGCGTTCGAAACGATCTCCACGCCCGCCGGTGGGCCAACGGGTTTCTGCGGCGGAGTCTTTTGGGCCATGACGTGTGCAGGAATGAATGTGGCGGCAAGGATCGTCATGACAACGCCGCACCATGCTCGGCGAAGTTCCCGGGGGTTCTTGTAGCCCGCGTCTTTAGACGCGGGGTTTTTTCCCGCAATTCGCCGACAAACCTCACGTGCAGAAAAGCGAGCTACAACCTGCACCGGGTTGCGGTTTCTCAGCAGCATCAATCCTGAATGTTACATGACCCGTGGCAACAATTCGATCTTTGCAAACGCCGCCGCGGGAGGCTCTGCCTGGGCCTGGCAACCAGTTTCTCCCCGCAGGTTGAGCGACCTCTGCTACAATCGCGCGGCTGCTCGAAGGAAATTGCAGCAGGGCATGCCGTTGTGAAGACTTTGGCCAAGCGATTTTACGTGTCTGGCGCCGTGCAGGGTGTAGGATTTCGTTTTTTCGCCGAGCGCGTCGCGGCGCAATTGGGTGTCGCCGGATACGTAAAAAACCTGTTCGATGGGCGCGTCGAAGTGTATGCCATAGGCAGCGCGGCCCAGCTCGGCGCGCTGAAAAATGAGCTGCGGCGCGGACCGCGTATGTCCGGCGTGGACCAGGTCGCCGAAAGCGATGCGGAAATCCTGCCCGAGTTTTCGCACGCTTTCACCATCGAGCGGGACTATTGAATCCTCGGGAACGGAGCATACGGAATGAACCATCTGAAAGAATTGATTCGAGCGGTCCCCGATTATCCAAAGCCGGGAATCCTGTTCTACGATCTGACGACGCTGTTGCAGAACCCCGGCGGGTTTCACGCGCTGGTCGACAATCTTTGTGAACACTACGCCGGAAATGAGGTGGATGCCGTTGTCGGCATCGAGGCCCGCGGATTCATTCTTGCACCCGCCCTGGCGTTCCGGCTGAACGCCGGCTTCATCCCCGTTCGCAAGCCCAAGAAGCTGCCGTGGAAAACTGTTGCGGTTACCTACCAGCTCGAATACGGCACCGATACGCTCGAAATCCACCAGGATGCAATCAAACCCGGCCAGCGCGTTCTAATCAGCGACGACTTGCTCGCCACCGGAGGCACTGCCGCAGCGACCGCCGAGTTGGTGCGTAAGCTGGGCGGCGAAGTAGTCGGCGCATCTTTCGCGGTGGAACTCACATTCCTGAACGGCCGCACGAAGCTGCCCGGGATCGATGTTTTCACGATGATCCAATACGACAAGTAGACTTGCAGCGAAGTTGTCAGAGTATGGTAGCGGCTTTCGCGGTTTATCCTTCCTGCGTGGAAATTGTCGGCCTTGATTTTGCCGCTTCACGCTGGCGGACAGCCTCGAAGAGCACGACTCCGGCGGCCACCGACACATTCAACGCGCGCACCGGTCCGGTCGTTGGAATCGAAACCAGAAAGTCGCAGCGTTCGCGCACCAGCGCGTGCAGCCCTTTTCCTTCGCCGCCCAGCACAACCCCGACCGGGACTTTGAAATCCACTTCGGTGTGGCGCTTTTCGGCGCGCTCGTCGAGGCCCACTAGCCAGTAGCCTGCTTCTTTCATATCCTCCATCGCGCGGGATAGGTTCTTGACGCGCGCAACCGGAAGATGCGCAAGCGCCCCTGCGGATGCCCGCGCGACACTATCCGTAAGCCCGGCGGCGCGGCGTTCCGGTATGACGACACCCTGCGCCCCAGCCGCGAGCGCGGTTCGCACAATGGCGCCGAGATTCTGAGGGTCCTCGACGCCGTCGAGAAGAACCAACAGGCCGGGGGCGGCGTGCGCATCGCGCGGTTTCAGCAGATCCTCAAAGCTCGCGGAGGGCGATGCGGCAACGAATGCTACGACGCCCTGATGTTCCCGCGTGCCGGCGGAGCGATCGAGTTGTATGCGCTCCTCAAAACGTACCGGAATGCCGTGCTGCCGCGCCAGACGCACCAACTCCTCAATTCGGTTGCCGTGGCTGCCTCGCGCGACAATCAAGGAATCGAGCGGACGATCCGCTTCGAGCGCTTCGCGTACGGCGTGGATACCGGTGAGCCGGTTCATGGATTCGCGAATCCCCTGTTCAATCGAGAGCGGCGCAAAATTCCAGGATGCGAGTGCGAACGGATTTTACAGGCGCGAGTCCCTCGATGTGCGCGGCGCGATCGAGCAGCAGAACAACGCGGTCGAGCTCGCCTCTCCCTACGCGTCCCGTGAGCGCGACGCGCAACGGATGAAAGATTTCGCGGCTGGAGTAAGGCAGCCTGGCTTTAATCGCGGCGACAATTTCCTTCAGCCGGTTCGAATCCACCGGGCCGCCGCTCAATATTTCGGTCGCCAATACGCGAAGAACATCGCGCGCGCCTTCTCGGACGAGGACCTCCTGGCATTCCCGCGAAGCAAGCGCGATGTGTGCGTCATACTCGAATACCAACGCCAGCAGGCGAGCGAGCGCTTCGCGATTCTCCGCCCGTGGGCCGAGCAGCGCCGCGGCCTCCGCCAGCCAGGAGGCAACGGCTTCGCCCTCTTGGCGCAGCCAACCCCGCTCGCGGAGAATCGCGGCCACATCTCCGGCCGTGAACGGATTCACAGCGGTGTAAATTTCGGGTGCAGGCTTTGGGAACATGCGAGGAGCAGTGTACCGCAGGCTCAGCCTTCGAGTGTGACGATCGCCTGTGCGGCAATCGCCTCCCCATGGCCAATCGCGTCCACGCCTTCGTTGGTCTTGGCTTTTAAATTGATCGCGGAAACGGAGATCCCCAATGACTTCGCCAACGCCTCCCGCATGGCGGGGAAATGCGGGCCGAGTTTCGGCTTTTCGGTGATGACGATCGCATCCATGTGCGATATGCGAAGTTGGTGTTCGGCCAGCAAGTCGCGGACGCGCTCTAAAAATCGCAAGCTCGAAACGCCTTTCCATTTCGGATCGGTGTCTGGAAAATGCGTGCCGATGTCTCCAAGTCCGGCGGCGCCGAGCAGCGCGTCGCAAATCGCGTGCGCCAGCGCGTCGCCGTCTGAGTGTCCCACTGGCCCCTTGTGGAACGGAACTTCGACGCCGCCCAGGACAAGTTTGCGGCCTTCCGCAAGGCGGTGAAGATCATGGCCGATCCCCGCGCGGGTCATGGCGCCGCGCGCTCTTCGCGGAGGTAATACTCGGCGAGTTGCATGTCACCGGGGCGGGTGATCTTCAAGTTGCGTTCCGAGCCGGCGACGACGTGGACATCGCGGCCCATGCGCTCGATCAGGCCCGCTTCGTCGGAAGCCGAAACGCCGTCCTGGCGCGCCTTGGCAAATGCCTCGAGCAGCAGCGAGGCGCGAAAGACCTGGGGAGTCTGGGCGAGCACGACGCGCTCACGCGGGATCGTAGCTGTAATCAGGGCGGCATCGGCAGCCCCGCTCTGCGGGGCCGCGCGCTTCACTTCCTTCACGGTGTCCATCGCCGGCACGCCCAGGATGGCGGCGTCACAGGAAACTGCTTCCGCGATTACGCGTTCAATCTGATCGCGCGTGATCAGGGGGCGGACCGCATCGTGCACCAGGATCAAGTCGGCGTCAGGCGGGACTTCCGCCAGAGCGTTGGCGACGGAATCCTGCCGCGTGTCGCCGCCGCGAACAACACGAACCGGACGGCCGAGATTTTCCTTTGCGACGCGCGCGGCAATGGATTCCACTTCCTCTGCCCGCGTGGCGATGACGAAGCCGGTGATCGCCGGACAAGCCGCGAGGCGGTGTAACGTGAAAATCAGGACAGGCACGCCGTCCAATTCGAGAAACTGCTTCGGCATCTCTGCACCCATTCGGGTGCCGAGTCCGGCGGCGGGCAAAATTGCGGTGACACGATTCATCGTCGTTTCGATCAGGGGTTAAAAAGCTTACACCAATTGAAGGCTCATATAAACAGAAGTCGAGACAATCATCCGTGCAACCGGATCGCACACAACGGCGGAGGGGCGCGCCTTATTCCGGATCGTGAGAAGTGTCCGGCACGATGGGACGAGGCACTCGTTCGCCCGCGGCGAGTGCTTCGCTGTGCCGGCTGGTTGGCTCGACCGCGCGGGGTTGCGCGACATCCGCAAGGCTATGAGGCGGCGCCGGCCGGGAATTCTGGGATTCCCGTTCGTCAAGCCGTCCGAAGATCATCTTGCCGGCGGTCGTCTGGTGGACCGACGTGACCGTAATGTCCACCGTCTTGTTGATCATGCGGCGCGCCCCGTCAACGACGACCATCGTGCCGTCATCCAGATACGCAACTCCCTGGTTGTACTCCTTGCCCTCCCTCAGAATGAAGACGCGCATGATTTCGCCGGGAAGGACCACAGGCTTTAACGCGTTGGCGAGTTGATTGACGTTCAGGATTTCGATCCCTTGCAGAGAGGCGACCTTATTCAGGTTGTAATCGTTGGTCACGATCTTGCCGTCGTAGCGTTTGGCAAGTTCGATGAGTTTCATGTCCACGTCCGCGACGTTTGCGAAATCGTCGTCCGCGATTTCGACTTCGAGGTGCGCCATCTTCTGGATGCGCTGCAACACTTCGAGCCCCCGGCGCCCTCGCTGCCGCTTCATGGAGTCGGCGGAGTCGGCCACGAGTTGCAGTTCGCGCAGGACGAATTGCGGAATCAGCAGCACGCCATCGAGAAAATGGGCTTCGCAGATGTCGGCGATGCGGCCGTCGATGATCACACTGGTATCGAGCACCTTGGGCATGCGGCGCGTGCTGCGTTCACTGCCAAACAGGCCTCCGAGAGCCTGCAGGTTGAGCATGTCCCCTTTGCTGGCGCCGACAACCAGGCCGATGTAGGTCATCACCAGGAGCAGAGCCACATCCAGGAAAGAGCGTGAGCCGTCCGGGATGGACGTGCGCGCCAGAACCAGGCCCATCAGGTACGCGCCGAGTATGCCCAGGATCGAGCCCACCGCCGCGCCAATCAAACGCCTCATGCTGGCCCGTTGCAGCCGGATCTCGAACAAGAAGACCGAAATCGAGAATGCAAAGCCTATCCCGGCGTCCACCCATTTTGTCAGCCCGAACGGATCAAAATGGTAACCCGCGGCCACGCACGCCACGGAGAAAATGAGCCGGACCAGCAAATGATCCCACCAGCTTCCGAATTCAGGAGGTGCGGAACTGGGCGTCGCGGGACGCAGTGGAAACGGTGTGGATGCGGGCGGCGGGACTGAACTTCCCGGCCGGATATAAGGGCGATTCATAAAACGCCTCTTTCCGTATGAGTTGACGTACGAATAAGTTAAACAAACTTATCTACTAGAATCTGTATAAATCGGGGCTGACCTGGGACGAAGGTATGAACCCAGCCCTTTTGCTCTCTCCTCATAGCTTAATTCATTTGTGGGAGTCAAGCAATTAAGGGTTTGGGAAGCGGGCCTGTCACGGAGGATGCCTGATTGTGAAGCAGGCGGGGCGGGGGCCCAGGTTTACTTGTTTGTTTCCTCATGACGGCGGCCAACGACGAGAGTATACCATTGGCGTAAGACCCCGGATTGTTAAGACACGAGGGTGCCCCACGCGTCGGTTTTTTACGCGTGAGAGTTTGTATCTTACCGTGACGATTGATCCGGACAGCGGATAAAACTGCGAACAACGAAATCAACATCCCCCACACGTAAACCGACGTGTGGGCCACCCAATTCATCTCCTCACTCGGCGTCCGGGCCACCAGCCAGTGCGGAGGGAGAGGCCAGTGAGGAAAAAGCGTCCTGGTGGGATCTCAACGGGACTGGCACTTTTCGACGACCACAACATTTGTCAGACCGTGGCCCTGCTTCAATCCCGCTTCAGGCTGCGGTAGTGAAACGACCATATGGCAACCAACAGCACCACCGCCGCGTAATCCATGCCATAGGCCAGAGTCGTAAGATGCTCGAACCAACTGGCTTGCCTCAAGGACGCATGTTTAATATCCAGAAAACGATCTTCTGACAGGAAGTGCGTGGATGGAAGGAGGTAATAGAGACCACTTTCGACCCAGCGTAGCGGGTTCGTGACGCGCGGGTCCCGAGGCACAACCATCGCTGCGAGTACACCGAGCAGAAGAGTGACGGCCCAGGTGAATACAGGGTGCAGCAGAGTACCAATTGCCATAGCGATCGCTGCATAAATCGCATACCGCACCATCGGGTACAGCAGCAACAGCGGCCAGGTTGCGACCGCAATCTTCTGCCCGCCCATCCACGCTAGCAGCAGGCTCACTAGGAACATCATCACCACATAGAACGCCATAAGCAACAGAACGCCAAGATACTTTCCCAACAGGAATTCCCAGCGTTTCACCGGCCGGGCCATCACTGCCAGGATGGTCCCGCTCTTCATCTCACTGACCAGGCCGTCCGCCGCGGCCCAAGCTGCCAGCAAGCTTCCTGCGCCGCTAACCATGGACATCATCATCGACACAGTTTGGAGGACGTAGGCTTGCATGTTCAGCATGTTGGAAGCCGTTCTTTGTGACTTCATGAAGAGCAGAGGAGTCGTCATCAGCAAGACCACGCACAAAAACACCACGCCGAAGATGATCAGCAACCTGTCACGCAGGAAAAGGCCGAATGTATTTACCGCAATCGTGCGAAGCCTCACGCCACTTCTCCGCTTCCGACCACTTTCATGTAAAAGTCCTCGAGCGATCCCTTCATCGGGCGCAAACTGATCACATCGCAGCCGTCCAACCAGAGCCGTTCCGCAGCTTCCCGCTTGCGTCCGGTCGCCACTGTGATCCGCACGCTCTCCGCACTGCGCTCCACGCTTGCGCCCCATTCCCGCAGCACCACTTCCAACTCGTCCTTGAGCCGGTCCACCAGAATTTCCACCTGGTCTCCTGCTGCGAGCAGTTGCGTCATGGTGCCCGCGCGCATCACGCGTCCGCGGTTGATGATTATGGCCTGGCCACAGATCTGCTCCAATTCCGACAAAATATGCGAGCTTAGAAAGACCGTTTTCCCCGCAGTCTTCAACTCGAAAATCAGATCCCGCACCTCTTTCCGCCCACTGGGATCCAGCCCTGAGGTTGGCTCATCCAGCACAAGCAAGTCCGGGTCTGCCAATAACGCCTGAGCAATACCCAGCCGCTGCACCATCCCACGCGAATATCTTCCGATCTTTAGTTTCTCGTAACCATTGAGCTTGACCTTTGTGAGCAAATCACGAATGAGGCCGCGGGTCTTGAAGTGCTCCACCCCGGCCAATTTCGCGTGAAATCGCAGTAGCGTCTCGGCTTTGAGGTGTTTGTAAAATGCGAAGTTCTCCGGCACGAAGCCGATCCTGCTCTTGGCGCGCACGTCGCCGGGCTCATATGCCAGCACCCTGACATGCCCCCAATCGGCGTATAAGAAGCCCATCAAGATGCTGATGCTGGTGGTTTTCCCTGCACCGTTCGGTCCGATGAAGGCGCATATCTCGCCCTGCGACACGGTAAACGACACGTGTGTCAGCGCTGGGACTTCCTGCCCGCCCAGCTTCTTCCGGTACGTCTTCGTCACCTCGCGGAATTCGATTGCCGGAGCTGTCATTTGTTGCCGCGCTTCTCTAAGCCAGGAAATTCAATCCCCAATTGACTTATCAGTTGAAATTGCAGTCCAGTCTCGAGCCCTTCCTGTACGTAGGTCACCTCGCCATTCTTGTTGATCACGAAGAGCGTGGGAATACCGTCGACCGAATATGCTGCCGCGGCCTTTGATTTCGGATCGAGCAGAACGGGGAAGGGGAGCTTCTCCGCACTCGCGTACTGTTCCGCGTCGGACTTCTCTTCATCTAGACTAATCGCCAGCACCTCAAAATCCGAATTTTCATGATGGTACGTTTTGTAGAAGTCGCGCAACTCGGGCAGCTCTACGCGGCACGGCAGGCACCAGCTTGCCCAGTAACTGACCACGACCGTTTTCTTTCCTCTGTACTCGGCAAGGGAAATGGTACGTGTGTCCAATGTGGGTAACGAAAAATCAGGTGCATTCTTTGACAGAAGTTCCGGCGTAGGTCTTCGCCGATCGATGGTTTCTTCGAGCGACTTTGTCCGCCAGGTGATGAACACAGTGAACATGGCCAGGAGTACAATCCCGGTGAGTTGCGCCGTGCTCAGCCTGATAGGTGGCCGACCTCTTTCTGATTGCTCTACACGATTCAGCGAAGCTCCTGTGGTGGACCCGGGACCGAGTATGGAAGCGGCTGCCAACAGGACTGGTTCTGCACCTTCGTCCTCGGTCGGCCGCTCGCTGCGCGCTTCTGGGTCGCTGCCCATAGGTACGCCGAGTATATATCAGTTTTTCGAGGCGGTTGGCCGCTAGCACCCACATGCCCGTGTTGGGCGTTAACCCAGGATTCAGTCAACTGCGCAGGCTTGGTCTCGCTCCTAGATCATCTGCAGAGTAGGTTGTTTTCTTATCGAGGCGGGTGGCCCGCCCTTCTGGCATTTCACAAGATCTTCTCCACGCCTCTGTTTAATACTACTCCCGTACGTCCACCCTGAGTTAAGATTCTGAACTTGGGGGTGCCCCGTCCTTGATGCCTTTTCAAGGGCGGGGCTTTTGATTCGCGTCTCGTTGTCGAACGCAGTGCGTCGCGGAATGCCACAAGTCAAAAGCCCCACCTGTCACGAAGCATGACAGATGGGGCACCCGCCACTTCAGAATCATTCAAAGCCCGGGCCACCCGCCCAAAACCCCCACGCGTAACCCCAACATGCAGGCCACCCAATTCATCTCCTCATTCAGCGTCCGGGCCGCCCAGGCATCATACGCCCAGGAATATCTGGTACCGAATTATAGAGGCTGCAGCCCGAGGTATCAGGTCTGCCCGCTTTCACAGGTCTTCTCGTCCACTCGCGGGGAAACCTATTGGACAGTCACATTCACGACCGTGGATACGGTCGTCGTGCCCGATGTGCCTGTCACCGTGATTGCTGCGGCGCCCTTTGGTGTGCCCGGTGAGCCAGAGCTGGAAGTAGATGTATATGCGCTACAGCCCGCCATCACCAACGTGAGCGCAAACAACGCCAGGTACATGCTGAATGCCAAACGCCGCCGAGGCGTCTGTCGAAACTTGACCAAGCCCGCCACCCAAAAAGCGGAAAGTATGGCAGAGAGCTCCAGGAGTCCGAGCGGCCCGGGACCTTTAAGCGGCCGATGCGGGGGCAAGTTCGAACTGCCCATGGTGGAGAGAGTAATTTTGATTGCTGTGCCGCTTGGCCCAGGTGTGACCGGGTTCTGATCGAAGGCGCAAGACGCGCTGGCGGGCAACCCCGAACAATTCAACATGAAGTTGAAGCTCGAACCCGCGGAGGCATACAGCACGAGTGGAATCTGCAGGCTCCGCCCTGCCGTTACTGCTAGTCCTGTGGGCGGCGCCGCAAAACCGATGACAACCGTGGTGACCGCGGTCGAATTTGCCGGCGCGAAATTTGCATCGCCATCATATTGTGCCACGAGGGAATGAGGACCGCCGACCAACAAGGAAGTCATGAGCGTTGCGGTCCCATTTGAGCCT
>WNEZ01005801.1_pt1 | contig 16368 bp, 10 predicted proteins | sample 5400521 | NCBI WGS metagenome assembly WNEZ01 (sample SAMN13153339, study PRJNA577476) | soil metagenome | isolation source: 120 cm saprolite under Douglas fir tree site 2 hole 1 replicate 1 | place: USA:California | collected 2015-04-18
GCCATGTTCCTTCTCGCCGCCTATCCGACCGTGCTCCAGGACCTGGGCGTGCTCACCATCAGCAACCTGATCGGCCTCTGCCTGGGGGTTGCGCTGGTCGCATACGTGCTCCGCACGCGCGACCTGTCGTTCCTGACCGTGCGTCAGGTCCTGGTCCTGGTGGTGATCGGCATCCTCCTTCTGCTCTCGACCGAGCATGCCAACGTGATCTTCCCGACCATGCAGGCGAGCCAGAGCCTCGGGGTGAAGGGGAAGCTTCTCGACCGCACCTCCGACATGATGCACGACTTCTTCGCCCGCCTCATCTTCCTCGTCTTTCTGTGCGCCTTCGTGCGGACCCGCCGTGATCTTCACGCGGTGTTCATGACCTTCATGCTGGTGCTCTTCCTCGCCGTCCCCTCCGCGCTCATCGACTGGTGGAACGGAAACCTCGCGCACGGCTTTCGCGCGGTGGCGAGCGTTACGGCCGGCACGAATGCCAACCGGCTCGCCATGATCTGCCTGATGCAGATGGCGTGCTGGTGGTTCTGGCTGCGCGCACGGCCGAGCCCGCTCCGCTGGGCGATCGCGATCCCGGCGGTCGGGGGTGCGTTCGTCGTGGTACTCGCGACCGGCTCCCGCAGCGGCCTCGTCGGTCTCGGCATCCTCGGCGTGCTTCTCCAGACCAGCCCGCGCCAATTCCGGCTGAGGAGCTGGCACATCGCGGTGGTGGCGATGGCCGGTGCCATCGCGGTGGTGACGATCGTGCCGCCCGAGGCCTGGGAGCGCATGGTGAGCTTCTCGACCGAGGACCCGCACGCGGTCGGGGCGTCCTCGCTCCTCAAGCGCGAGGACACGATCCAGATCGGGATGCAGATGATCCGCGACCACCCGTTCCTCGGTGTCGGGCTCGGCAACTACCGCGAGGTGTCGCGTCAGATTTACCTGGACGAGTACTTCCGTCCGCCGCACAACTCCTACATCTGGGCGGCGTCGGAGGGCGGGCTCTTCGTGCTCGCGGGCTATCTCCTGCTCTGGTTCATCACCTGGCGCGAGCTGAGGCTCATCATGCGTCATGCGCAACGTGAGCGCCGCCTCTTCCACGTGGCGTCGGCGCTGCGCGTGATCTTCCTCCTCTACGCGGCCTTCGCGGCGCTCGCCGACCTATGGCTCAACCCGATCACCTACGTGCTGATCGGCTTCATCATCGCCATGCGTCGATACCTGGAGAGCCTGCCCGCCGTGGCGCCGGTCGCGGTCATGCCCATGCGACGAGTGGTTATCCCGCGGCGAGCGCTTGCCCGATGATCCGCGTCGCGTTCTTTGCTCCTCTGCTCACCACGGGGGGCACGCAGCGCCACCTCCAGCAGGTGCTCGCGCTGCTCGACCCGACCCGCTTCGCCGCCCGCGTCGTGACCCTGCGCCCCGGCGGCGAGGTCGAGGCCGAGCTGCGCGCCGCGGGGGTGGCGGTGACCTCGCTCGGGCTCGGCCGGAGCCTCCTCACGCCGCGCGCCGCCGCGGCCATGGCGCGGGCGGCGGCTTCGCTCCGGCGGGACGGCGTCGACCTCGTGCACGGGTATCAGTGGCGCCCGGCGCTGGTGGGCACGCAGGTCGGTCGGCTGGCCGGCGTGCCGCTCGTCCTGGCGAGCAAGCGCAGCCTCACCGGCAGGGACCTGCGCGCGCGCCTCGCCTGGCGCTTCATCGCGCGCCGGGCGGACACGGTGCTGGTCAATGCCGAGGCCCTGCGCGCCGAGGGCGAGCGCCAGGGCATGCGTGCGCAATGGGCGACGATCCCGAGCGGCATCGACGTGGATCGCTTCCGCGTCGTGCCCCCGGCGTGCGACGCGAAGGCGGCGCTCGGTCTCGATCCGCGCCGTCCGGTCGTGGGCACGATCGGCCGGCTCGAGCGGCGCAAGGGCCACGATCACTTCCTGATCGCGGCGCACGCCATGGTGGCGCTCGCGAACGGCCTCCGGCCGCAAATCCTGATCGTGGGCGACGGACCGCTGCGCCCGGAGCTGACGCGGCAGGCAGCGGCGCTCGGCTTGGCGGAGAGCGTGCGCTTCACGGGCGAGATCGCGGACGTGCGCGTGCCGCTCGCCGCCATGGACGTCTTCGTCCTGCCCTCGCGCGCCGAGGGCATGTCGAACGCGCTGCTCGAGGCGATGGCCGCGCGCCGGCCGGTGGTGGCGACGGCGGTGGGCGGGACGGGGGAGGTGCTCGACGCGGAGCACGACGGGGTGCTCGTCCCCCCCGGCGACGCCACGGCGATGGCGCGCGAGGTGCTGGCGCTCCTCACCGATGCGCCGCGCGCGGCGCGCCTCGGCGCCGCCGCCGCTCACCACGTCGAGAGCAGCTTCAGCGCCCGCGCCATGGTCACCCGCCTCGAAACGCTCTACGCCGAGCGCCTCACCGAGCGCCCGGAAAGCGGGGGAGGCCGAGCGCGAGAGCGCTCGAGCCGGCCGACGGGGTCTGGGGCGCGCGGCGGGAGCCGCGCGGGCGTTGATCCGGAGGGCGCGGAGCGCCCGAGCACTGGACGGGCCCCCGGGAGCGCTAGATGAGGCCCCGCGCGGCCGTCTTCGTCTTCCACGACGTCGTGCCCGCGGCGCGGCTGGGCGAGGTGCCGGTCGAGCACCGGCCGTACTCGCTCGCGAGCGAGGAGCTGCGCACCTTCCTGCTCGCGGCGAGCACGTCCGCGCGCCGTGCCGTTCCTGCCGGCGACGTTCGCGAGGAGCTGGCCGGCCTCTTCTACAGCCTCACCTTCGACGACGGGCATGCCAGCGACTACACGGACGCGTTCCCCATCCTGCAGGAGCTCGGCCTGCGCGCCACCTTCTTCGTGGTGCCGACGCTGGTCGATACGCCGGGCTACGTCACCTGGGGGCAGCTGCGCGAGATGGTCGCGGCGGGCATGGAGGCGGGTAGCCACTCGCTCACCCACCCCTTCGTCGACCGGCTCGACCGGGCCGGTCTCGAACGCGAGTTCGGCGAGTCGAAGACGATCATCGAGGAACGCCTGGGCGCGGCCGTGCGCGCCGCCTCGTTGCCGCGCGGCTGGGCCCCGGCGGGGCTCGAGCCCGTACTCGCTGCCCTCGGCTACCACGTGTTCTGCACCAGCCGCACCGGCTGGTGGCATCCCGGCGATCCGCCGCTCTCCGTGCCGCGCGTGGCGGCGACGCGCGGCATGCCGATCGAGACCTTCGCGGCGATCGTCGAGGCCGAGCCGCGGGCCCTCTGGCGTCTGCAGATGATCGAGGCCGTCAAGGACACCGTGAAGGCGTGCGTCGGGCGGCGCGGCTGGGCCGCGCTCCGGCGGCCGCTCATCCGGCTGCGCTACTCGCAGGAGCTGCCGTGAGGACGCGCATGCTCGTCCTCGGGCTCGACGGGGCGACCTTCGACGTCATCGACCCGCTGGTCGCGCGCGGCGAGATGCCGGTGCTGGCGGCGCTCGGAGCGCGCGGCGTGCGCGCACGCCTGCGCTCGACCTGCCCGCCGGTGTCGGCGCCCGCCTGGGTCACCTTCCTGACCGGCCAGCAGCCCGGCAAGCACGGCGTGTTCAACTTCCAGAACCTGGACGGGCGCCGCTACTCGGGCTTCAGCGAGACGCTCGTCAACTCGTCCTACTTCCGCGGCCGCACGCTCCTCGACCATCTCGGCCGCGTGAGCGACGTGCGCTCGCTCGCCTACCGCATCCCGATGACCTACCCGGCATGGGACGTCCCGGGCGGCGTGGTGGTCTCGGGGCCGCCGCTCCCCGACCGCCGGCGCGCCTACGCTCGGCCCGCGTCGGTCGAGGCCGAGATCGGCGTGGCGAGCCCGCTCTCGCACGACGAGCTGGCCGCGGCCAAGCGAGCGCGTGACGTGACGCAGATCGACGCCTGCAACCGCTTCGAGCTCGACCTGCTCGAGCGCACCGTGACGCGCCATCTCGGCGCCGGCACCGAGCTGGTGATCGGCTTCACCGGCATCCCCGACGGGCTGCACCATGCCTTCTGGGCCTTCCACGATTCCGGCTCGCCGCTCCACGATCCCGCCGCGCCCGCCGCGCTGCGTGGCATCATCGCGCGCTGGTACGCGGAGATCGACGCGACGATCGGTCGCATCCTGGCCGCCTGCGGCGACGACACGGCGGTGATCGTGCTCTCCGACCACGGCGGCGGGCCCGCGCCGCTGCGCCACGTGCACCTGAACGCGGCGCTGCGCGCGGCGGGACACCTCGCGGTCGCCGGCGCGGGGCGGGCGCAGCTGGCGAGCGGGGTGCGGCAGGCCGTCGACCGCGCGCGCCGGGAGCTGCCCGGACGCATGTGGCTGAAGCGCCATCTCCCCGAGCGCGTGCAGCGACGGCTCCGCCGCCTGCGCAACGCGACCGGCGCCATCGCCTGGGAGCGCACCCGCGCCTACGCCATCCCGATCTTCTACCCGGTGAGCGCGGTGTGGGTGAACCTCGCCGGCCGCCAGCCGAAGGGGGTGGTGGCGCCCGGGGCCGAGTACGAGCGCCTGCGCGACCAGCTGGTGCACGACCTCGGCGCGCTGCGCGACCCGGAGAGCGGCGCGCCGCTGGTGACCGGCGTGTGGCGCCGCGAGGAGGTCTACGCCGGGCCGCACCTCGAGGAGGCGCCGGACCTGATCGTGCAGACGGCCCCCGGCCACCACGGCGGCTTCGACCTCGACCGCCTGGTGAGCGACGTGCCGCGCGCGGCGCTCGCCGGCCTGAGCGGCTCGCACACCGCGGAGGGCATCCTCCTCGCTGCGGGCGGGCCGTTCCGCGAGGGCGTCGCGCTCGATCCGCCGAGCCTGGCCGACGTGCTGCCCACCGCGCTGCACCTGCTCGGCGTCCCGCTGCCCGACGACCTCGACGGCCACGTGCTCGCCGAGGCCCTCGATCCCGCCTGGCTCGCCGCGCACCCGGTGCGCAGCGCGGCGCGCGCGGGCGGGGCAGGGGACCGGAGCGAGCTGTCGAGCGACGACGAGGGCGAGATGCGGAAGTTCCTCCAGGGGCTCGGGTACGTGGAATGACGACGACGCTCGCGCGCATCGGCGTGATCGCTGGCGACACGCCCGCCGCCCGCGCGGTGGCCGGCGCCGTGACTTCCCTGCTCACGGCGGTGGGGCGCTGGGTGGAGGAGGTGCCGGGAGGCGCGGATCTCGCGTCCTACACCGCGCTCGTCCTACCCCGCGCGCGGGCGTGGCGTAGCGTGCGCGGGGCCTACGCGGGCCCGCTCCTCATCGTCGACGCCGACCTGCTCGAGGGTGCCACCGACCCGGAGTTCGCGTCCCTCCTCGGCGCGCCGGCCGCGGCAGAGGTCGCGGTGCGCGAGACGAGCGTCCTCCTGCCCCGTCCGCTCCCGCCGCTCGGCGGGGCGGCGCTCGGCGACGCGCCCGCGGGTGTGGTCGCCGCGGCCGCTCCCGGCCTCGGCTACGCGCTGCCCGTCGTGCTGGCGCCCGCGCTGCGCACCGTGGCGGGCTTCTGGAGCCTGGCGCGCGTGCTCGAGGAAGCGCTGGCGGCGCTCCTCGGCGAGGACCGCCCGCTCTACGCCGACCCGTGGCCGCGGGGCTTCCGCGCCGCGCGCGCGCTGACCTACGACCTCGACGGCCTCGAGCGCGCCGCGCTGCCGCCCGCGGTGGCCAGCGGCCGGCCGGCGACGCTCTTCTGCTGCGCCGACGCGCTCGACCGCCTGGGCCCGGTGGCGCCCGGGCTCGAGGTCGCCGCGCACGGCGACGTCCACCGGCCGTTCCTCGATGCGCGCACCAACCTGGCGCGCGTCGAGCGCATGCTCGCCGCCTTCCGCGCGGCCGGGCGCGAGCCGCTCGGCTTCTCGCCGCCGAACCTGGCCTACCGCTCGGCGCTGCCGCCGCTGCTCGACCGCTTCGCGTACCTCCGGCTCGGCTACCAGGAGCGGACGCTGCGCTTCTTCCCCGCGCCGCTGGCGGGCGGGTTCGTGGTCTCGGTGTCGTATTACCCCGACTTCCTGCACCGCTACGTGGGCGCGGAGGAGTACGCGCGGCTCCTCGGGCGCTTCTCGGCCTGGGCCGCGGCGGCGTCCGCGCTGGCCGTGCCGTGCTTCCATCCCTGCCTGTGGGACGAGCCGCTCCGCCGTTTCCTCGACACGCCGGCCCCCGCGGTGTGGGAGACCACACTCGAGCGGGTGTGCGCGTGGTGGGCGCATCGCCGCCGCGCGCTCGCCGCGGTCGCCGCGGGGGGCGAGGCGGCGGCGCCGCCCGACCTGGCGCTCGCGCGCGCGACGCCCGCCGAGCGCGTCCTGGCGCTGCGCCCCGTGAACGGTGAGCCCCGCGTCGCGGCGCGCCTTCGCCGCGCGGGGCGCGTGGTCGTCGAAGGGCGGGGCTTCCGCGTCGTGCCCGCCGCCGACGGACCGGCCGCGGCGGTCGAGGTGCCGCTCGGCGCGGCCGGACGCCTGCTCGGCTGGTTGCCCCCCCGGGTCCGCGGCTCGCTGGTTCGCGTCAGCAACAAGAACGGGCTCCATGCCTGCCTCTACGGCGATCTCGGCCTCGCGCCCGAGGTGGCGGGCGGGGTGCTCCGCCTGCCGGTGATGGCGGCCGACGAGCCGCTCATGGTGACCGATCCGACCGGCGCCGACCTGGCGCGTGCGGTGCGCGGCGCGCTGCGGCGGCTGGTGCGCGGGGAGGCGCCCCGTGCGTGAGGTGCGCGTCATCCGCGACGCCGCCGGCCTGGCGGCGCTCGCGCCCGAGTGGGACGAGCTCCTCGCGCGCTCGGCCAGCGACACCGTGTTCCTCACCTGGGCGTGGCTCGCGTCCTGGTGGGACACCTACGGCGACGGGCTCGAGCCGCGCGTGGCCACGGTGCGTGAGGACGGCCGCCTGGTGGCCGCCGCGCCCTGCAAGATCGAGGAGCGCCGGCGCTACGGGCTCTCCTTCCGCCAGCTCGAGTTCATCGGCACGGGGCGCGCGGTGTGCCCGGACTTCCTCGACCTCGTGATCGAGCGTGGGCGCGAGGATGAGCTGGTTCCCCCGCTGGTGGCGGCGCTCGCCGCCGAGCGCGGCTGGGACAAGCTGGCGTTCACCGATATCCCCGCGGACTCGCCCGTGCGCGCGGCGCTCGCGCGCGCGCTCGCCGCGGCCGGGCTCCGCCCGCGCGTCGAGACCGATCGCGTGTGCCCCTACCTGCCGCTGCCCGCCACCTGGGCCGAGCTCGAGGCGCGGCTCACGCACAACTTCCGTCGCAACCACCGTAAGAAGCGCCGGCGCCTGCCGGCCACCCTCGTCCCCTGGCGTCCCGGCGATGACGTGGGCGCGGCGCTCGCGACCCTCGCCCAGCTCCACCAGGAGCGCATGGAGAGCTCGGGGCGGGGCGGGAACTTCCGCAAGCCGGACTACCGCGCCTTCCACGAGCGCTTCGCGGCGCGCGCGGCCGAGCAGGGCTGGCTCTATCTCGCCTTCCTCGAGCACGAGGGCAAGCCGATCGCCGGGCGCTACGGGTTCCTCTACCGCGGTACGTACTACGCCTACCAGTCCGGCTTTGCGCCCGAGGCGGCCGACGACTCGCCGGGCGAGGTGCTCCTCGGCCTGGTGATCGAGGACCTGATCGGGCGCGGGGCGCGCGAGTTCAACTTCCTGCGCGGCGCGCAGCCGCACAAGCTCCACTGGACCGACCGGCGTCGCGAGACGGTGCGCCTGGACGGCTGGCCGCGCGCGGCGCGCTCACACGCGCTGGCGCTCGCCGATCGCGTGGCGGCCGAGCGCCGGCGGCTACGGCGTCGCTTCCGGGTGAGCGCATGAGGTCGCTGGTGAAGCGCGTGCTCTACCACTCGGGGCTGCTCGGGCTGGCCGGCCTCGCTCGCCGGCGCACGGGTGCGCTCGTGCTGCGCTACCACGCGGTCACCGAGGGTGACGCCGAGGTGCTCTACGCCACGCCCGAGATCTGCATGCCGCTCGCGGCCTTCCGCCGCCAGATGGCCTTCGTCCGGCGCGCCTACACGGTGCTCCCGCTGGGCGAGCTGGTCGAGCGCGTCGGCCGCGGTGCCACCCTTCCACCGCGCGCGCTCGCGATCACCTTCGACGACGGCTACGCCGACAACCACCGTCTGGCCCTCCCGGTGCTCCGCGGCCTCGGGCTCACCGCCACGGTGTTCGTCGCCACCGGGAGCCTGGACGGCGGGCCCCCGCTCTGGATGTCGGCGGTCCGCGCGCTGGTGGGCACGGGACGCCACCAGGCGGCGCGCGCGCTCACGCGCGAGCTGGTCCCGCTCGCGGGACCCGCGCGCGCCGAGCGCATCGCGGCCGCCGCCGCGGCCGCCGGCGTCGATCCCGGCCGGGTGCTCGCCGGCGCCATGCTCACCTGGGCGCAGGTGCGCGAGCTGGCCGCCGCCGGCTGGACGATCGGCGCGCACACGGTGAGCCATCCCAACGTGGCGCTCGCCGCGCCGGCCGAGGCCGAGGCCGAGATCGCCGGCTCGCGTGACGCGATCGCGGCGGTGGTCGGCGGCCCGGTCGGGCACTTCGCCTACCCCAACGCCGGCGGCGCGCACCGCTACTTCGACGACGCGAGCGCGGCGCTCCTCCGCCGCCTGGACTTCCGCGCCGCGCTCACCTCGCGCCCCGGGGTGCTCGGCGCGGGGAGCGATCCCTACGCGCTGCCGCGCATCGGCGTCGGCCCGCGCCTCGCCCCCGTGAGCGAGCTGGCGGCCGCGCTCGCGCGGCAGCGGCTGGCGGCCTGAGACCACCATGTGCGGAATCGCAGGAGAGCTGAGACTCGAGAGCGGCGAGCGGGCGAGCGCCGAGCGCGTGCGCGCCATGTGCGATGTGATGGTGCACCGCGGCCCCGACGCCTTCGGCGACTTCGCGCACGCGGAGGTCGCGCTCGGCATGCGCCGGCTCGCGATCGTCGACGTCGCGGGCGGCCAGCAGCCGCTCGGCAACGAGGACGGCAGCGTGCAGGTGGTGTGCAACGGCGAAATATACAACAGCGCCGCGCTGCGCGCGGAGCTCGAAGCCCGGGGGCACCGCTTCAAGACGCGCTGCGACGTCGAGGTGATCGCCCACCTCTACGAGGACGAGGGCACGGAGCTCGCCCGGCGGCTCTCCGGCATGTTCGCCTTCGCGCTCTGGGACGCGCGGCGCCACCGCCTGGTCCTCGGCCGCGACCGCCTCGGGCAGAAGCCCCTCTACCTGGCCGAGACCGGCGGCCGGCTCCTCTTCGGCTCGGAGGCCAAGTGCCTGCTCGCGGGCGGGCTCGAGCCGCGCATCGACGCGCAGGCCCTGCACGACTACCTGAGCCTCGGCTACGTGCCCGACCCGGCGACCATCTACGCCGGGGCGCGCCAGCTCCCGCCGGGGCACGTCCTGATCGCCGAGCCCGGCCGCGGCGTGCGCACGGCACGCTACTGGACCCTCGCCGGCCACGTCGCGCGGCGCACCCGACGGACCGCGGCGGCCTGGGAGGCGGAGCTGGTGGAGACCCTCCGCGCCGCGGTGGCGAGCCACCTCATGAGCGACGTGCCGCTCGGCGTCTTCCTCTCCGGCGGGCTCGACTCGGGCACCATCGTCGCCCTCATGCACGAGCTCGGCGCGCGGCCCATCCGCACCTTCACCATCGGCTTCGCGGAGGAGAGCTTCAGCGAGCTCGCGCTGGCCCGCGAGGTCGCCGCCCGCTACGGCACCGAGCATCACGAGCTGGTGGTGCGGCCCGACGCCGCGACGCTGCTCCCCGCCCTCGTGCGCCACTTCGACGAGCCGTTCGCGGACTCGACCGCCATCCCGGTGTGGTACGTCTCCGAGCTGGCGCGCCGCCATGTGAAGGTCGTCCTCTGCGGCGAGGGCGGCGACGAGGTGCTCGCCGGCTACGAGACCTACCGGGCGCGGCGTTACGCTTCCCTCTACGCGCGTCTGCCGCGCCTGGTCGGCGAGCGCCTGGTGCCCGGCCTGGTGCGGCGCCTGCCGGTTTCGCACGCGCGCGTCAGCTTCGACTTCAAGGCGAAGCGCTTCGTCGGCGGCGCCTACCTCCCCCCGGCGGCCGGGCATCTCTGGTGGAAGACGGTGCTCGCCGAGGACGCCAAGGCCGCGCTCTACGCGGACGGCGGCGCGCCGCAGGTGGACCCGACCGTGCGTCTCTTCGAGGCGCTGTGGGACGAGGCCGACGGCGACGACATCGACCGCCTGCAGTACGTCGACAGCCGGCTCTACCTGCCGGGGGACCTGCTCGCCAAGGCCGACCGCATGAGCATGGCGCACTCGCTCGAGGCGCGCGTCCCGTTCCTCGATCACGCGGTGGTCGAGCTCGGGCGCATGATCCCCTCGCGGCTCCGGCTGCGCGGCCTGACCACCAAGTACCTCCTGCGCCGCGCGATGCGCGGCCGGCTGCCGGCCGCGATCGTCGGCGGGAGGAAGAAGGGCTTCAACGTCCCCATGTCCGCCTGGCTGTGCGGCGGGCTGCGCGAGTTCGCCCGCGACCTGCTCGCGCCGTCTCGCCTGCGCCGCCAGGGCCTGCTCGATCCCGCCGCCGTCGGGCGCCTGCTCGACGAGCATCTCGCGCGGCGGGCCGACTGGAGCCACGCCATCTGGACGCTCCTCGTGCTGGTCGTGTGGCACGACGAGGTGCTGCACGGGATGCAACCCCCGGCCGCGCTGGCCGCGGGAGCCCGAGCCTGATCCCAACGGAGAAAATCACGTGACCGCTCTCGAAGCCCTGAAGCAGCAACGTTCGCAGCCGCCGGCGGACGCGGCGCACCGCACGCTCCTCCACCCGGAGGTCCTGCCCGAGGTGCGCGGGCGCTGGTGGCAGGTCGCCGTCGCCGCCCTCGGCTTCCTCGTCCTGCTGCCCGTCTCCTGTCTGATCGCGATCGCTATCCGGCTCAGCAGCCGGGGGCCGATCCTCTACCGCGGCACGCGCATCGGACGAGATCCCGCAGCTCCTGAACGTCGTCAAAGGCGACATGAACATGGTCGGCCCGCGCCCGGTGCGGCCGGTCTTCCTCGCCACCGCGCTGCACGACATTCCCGGCTACGCCGACCGCTTCCGCATCCGGCCGGGCATGACGGGCATCGCGCAGCTGCGCGGCGGCTACTTCACGCACCCGCGTGACAAGCTGCGTTACGACCGCGTCTACCTCCGCCGGCGCGGCTTCTGGCTCGACTTCAAGCTGGTGCTGGCGACCTTCGTGAAGCTGCTCAACCGCTGGCTGACGCTCGGCCTGCTCCTCGGCCTCATCTTCCTCGCCGCTTCCTTCGTCCCCGACGTGTTCCACGAGCCGTTCGAGATCAAGGTCGGCGGCTTCAACCTCTCGCCCTTCGAGGCGCTCGGGCTGCTGCTCGCCGGCCTGATCCTGGTGCGCCAGATCCCGGCGCACCGGCTCTATCTCTACCGCACGCCGACCAACCGGCCGATGGTGTGCTTCGTCCTCTTCTCGGTGCTGGCCGGGCTGCTCGGCGGCGACGCGATCGCGCGGCTGCGCGACGCCGCCTACTTCAGCGCCTCGGGCTTCCTACTCTTCTTCCTCATCGTGAGCGGCGAGATCACCGACGAGTTCGCGACCCGCGCCACGCGCGTGGCGGCGTTCGCCGCGGTGGCGGTGGCGCTCCTCGGGCTGGCGCAGATCGTGGTGCAGACGCACGCGGGGACGCCGCGCATCGCGGGCACCCTCGGCAGCCCGGTCGTGCTCGCCGCCTACCTCGTGCTCGGCATGCCGCTCGTGCTGGTCGAGCTCACCTGCGCCGAGCGGCGCGAGGAGCGCGACTTCTGGCTCGTGTGCGCGACGCTGGTGATCATCGGCGTGCTGCTCACGCAGACGCGCGCCGGGCTGCTCGCGCTCTGGGTGACGGGCTCGGTGTTCGCCTGGCGCATCTCGCGGCGCATGTTCCGCGCCTTCGCGGGGGCGACCCTCGCCTTCGTCCTGGTGATGGTGTTCATGGGTGGGCTGCGGCTCTCCCCCGGCGCGCTCTCGAGCGAGTGGGCGCGGCGCGTCTCGCTCACCAGCGCGACCATCAGCGCCGACGCGACCACGCCGCTCCGCGTGCTGATCGGCCCCGAGCCGGGCAAGGGCGCGGTCAGCCGGGTCGAGGTGGACGCCGACGGGTCAGGCGGGGCGCGCCCGCACCTGGTGCGCAACGACAACATGCACCTAACGCTCGTGCAGCGCACCGGGCTGGTCGGCTGGGCGCTCATGATGTGGGTGATCGGCTCGGCGCTGGCCGCCATCGCGCGCGGCGCGCGGGCGGTCGCCGACCGGCGGCTCGGGCTCGTGCTCTGGGCGATCTTCTCCTCGGGGCTGGGTTTCCTCGTCTCGATGAGCAACTTCAACGCGTTCTACGACCCGACCATCCAGGTCTTCTTCTGGAGCCTCCTCGGCATCGGCATGGCGATTGCCGTGCACCAGAGCGGGCGCCGTCCCGCCTTCAACGTGATATGGCGCTTCGGGCCGGGAGACTGATGCGCGCGACGGGCATGGTGCGCGGGCTCGGCGCGGGCCTGGTGGCGGGCGCCGCCTGGTGGCTCGCGGAGGCGGCGCTCGGCCGGGCGCTGGGCGGGTTCCTGCCGGCGCCGGTGGGGGCGACGCTCGCGGCGCTCGACCTGGGACTCGGCGCCCTCGCCGGGGTCGTGGTCGGCGCGCTCGCGGCGCGCGGCGCGCGTCCGCGCGCGGCGACGCTCGCGCTCGGCCTCGCGGCGGCGTATGCATGGCTGCGCATCTACGACCCGCCCGGGATGGGGACCGAGGCGGCGTTTGCCCTCGTCGCGACCGCGCTGGCCGCGCTCGGCGCGCTCGCGGCGGGCGAGGCGGGCGGGGCGCTCGCTTTCATGCACCTGGTCGTCCTCACCACCGCGGCGGTCGCGCTCGGGGGCTTCGCGCTCGACGAGCTCGCGGGGACGCGCCGCTTCGGCGTCGCGCCCACCTTCGCGCTGGCCGCGGTGCCGCTGGTGGCGGTGCTCGCCGACCGCCTGCTGGCGGTCGCCGTGGGACGGCGCGGTGCGCGCTTCGCCCTCGAGCTGGCGGCCGCGGCGCTGGCCCTCGTCGTCTGGGGCCGGCCGCTGCAGACGACGCCGATCGACGACCCGATCGTCACCGCCGTCCCGCCCCCCGCGGGCTCCCCGGACGTCGTCCTGGTCGTGCTCGACACGACGCGCGCCGATCACCTCTCCACCTACGGCTACGCGCGCGAGACCTCGCGCCATCTCTCCGCCTTCGCCGAGGACGGGCTGCTCTTCACCGAGGCGCGCTCGCCCGCGGCGTGGACGCTCCCCGGCCACGCCTCGCTCTTCACCGGCATGTACCCGACCCGCCACGGGGCGCACTTCGCCGGCGCCTGGCTCGGCGGACAGTCGCGCGACGGCCGCCCGCAGGTGGCCTTCCCGCTCCCGCCCTCGGCGGTGACCATGGCCGAGCTGCTGCGCGACCGCGGCTACCGGACGGGCGGCTTCGTCGCCAATTTCTCCTACCTCTACCGCGACTTCGGCGTGGCGCAGGGCTTCGCGCGCTACGAGGACGCGCCCGGGCTGCTTTTCCGGCTGCGCCCGGTGGCGCTGCGCCTGGCGCAGCAGGTGCGGCCGAGCTTCTGCGTCATGCCCTTCCGCAGCGCGCGCGACATCAACGCCGCGGCGCTCGCCTGGCTCGACCGGGCGCCCGCCGGCCGCCCCGCCTTCCTCTTCGTCAACTACATGGAGGCGCATCAGCCGCGCCTGGCGCCCACGCCCTACGACCGCTGGAGCCGCGAGCTGCCCGGCGCCGGCCGCCTGGCGCGCCGGAGCCTCTACTACGAGCACGCGGTGAGGGACATGCCCGAGACGGAGCGGCGCTTCATCGAGGCCAACTACGACGGCGAGGTGGCCGCCATGGACGAGGCGCTGGGCGAGCTGCTCGACGCGCTCGTCGCGCGCGGGCGCTACCAGAACGCGCTCGTCGTGGTGACCGCCGACCACGGCGAGTTCCTGGGCGAGCACGAGCAGATGGGGCACATCGGGCAGATGCTCTTCGAGCCCGTGCTGCACGTGCCCCTGGTGGTGAAGTTCCCGGGCGCCGACGGGCCGCGCGGGCGGTCGGCGGAGCCCGTGCAGCTGGTCGACGTGCTGCCCACGGTGCTGGCTGTGACCGGCGCCGCCGTGCCGCCCGGGCTCCAAGGCGAGACGCTGCCGGACGTCCGGCACCCGAGCCTCGCCGAGGAGGACATCGACCCCTTCCTGGTGGCGCGCTACGGCGCGCAGTACGACCGCAGCATCCGCGTGCTCTACGACGGGAGCTACAAGCTGATCCGCACCTCGCGCGGCGAGCGCATGCTCTTCGACCTGGCGCGCGACCCCGGCGAGCAGCACGACCTGGCGGCCGCCGAGCCGGAGCGCGCGGCGGACCTGCAGCGCCGGCTGGAGACCGCGCTCGGCACGCTGGTGGCGAGGAACTGAGCATGCGTCCCGTGACCTCCATGGCGCGCTGGCTCGCGCGGCACCGGGAGCCCGCCGCCGCACGGCCCCGCCTCTCGGTCGTCCTGCCCGTCTACAACGCCGAGGCGACGCTCGCCGAGTGCCTGACGCGTCTCTGCGCCTCGAGCTTCGGTGAATTCGAGATCGTGCTGGTGGACGACGGCTCGACCGACCAATCGGGCGCCATCGCCGCCAACTTCCCGCTGCGCGTGGTGCCGACCGAGGGGCGCATCGGGCCGGCGGCGGCGCGCAACCTGGGCGCGCGCGCGGCCGCGGGCGAGCTCCTCTTCTTCCTCGACTCGGACGTCATGGTGCGGCCGGACACCCTGTCGCGGATCGTCGCCGCCTTCGAGCGCGGCGAGATCGAGGGCGTGATCGGGGTGCAGGCGGCCGACATGCGCCACCGCGACCTGGTGAGCCAGTACAAGAACCTGTGGATGCGCTGGACGTACTGCCGCCGCCGTGGCGACGTGCCGCTCTTCTACACCACGGCGGCGGCCATCCGCCGCGACGCCTTCCTGCGCGCGGGGGGCTTCGACCGGGGCTACGCCACGCCGAACGTCGAGGACACGGCCTTCGGTCAGAAGCTCCGGCGCCTCGGCATCCGCGTGCGCATCGACCCGGAGCTTGAGGTGGAGCACGTGAAGCGCTACTCGCTGCGCGGGCTGCTGCGCACCGACTTCGCGCGCGCGGTGGCGCTCACGCGCCTCAAGCTGCGCGAGCGCCGGGAGCTGGCGCAGAACAACACCTCGGTGCCCTCGAGCTACATGGCGAGTGTGCCGCTCGCGACCCTCGGCGCCCCGGCGCTGATCGGGGGCGCGGCGTTCGGCTGGCCGCTGGCCATCGCCGCGGGCGCGCTGGCGCTCGGCGCCACGCTGGCGCTGAACCGTGGCTTCCTGGGTGCCATCCGCACCAGCGAGGGCGCGGGCCGCGCGCTGGCGACCATCCCGCTGCTCTGGCTCGAGCTGCTGGTGGTCGGCGCGGGGACCGGGGTCGGCATGCTCGGCTACGCGCTCGGGCGGCGCTACTGACAGGGGAGGCGAGGAGAACGCGATGGGTTACTTCGACTACCTGAAGCACGGCCGGAAGATGTTCCGCAAGCGCGGGCAGCTTCCCGTCTACCTGGTCTACTTCATCACCGACGCGTGCAACGCGAAGTGCAAGCACTGCCTGCTGGCCGACGGCGCGCACCCGGGCTGGGAAGAGCCGTCGATGGTCTACCGCAAGCAGGAGCTGTCGCTGGAGGAGATCGACAAGGTGACCGCCAGCATGGGGAAGGGAAGCCTGATGTTCCTCCTCCCCACCGGAGGGGAACCCTTCCTGCGCAAGGACATCGGCGAGATCATCAAGATCTTCCACAAGAACACCGGGGTGCGGAACGTCGGCATCCCGACCAACGGCAGCACGACGGCGCGCACCGTGTCGATCGTGAAGGACCTGGTCGAGACCTGCCCCGACCTCGACCTGCACATCGACGTCTCGCTCGACGGCGTGGGCGCGCTGCACGACGAGATCCGCGTCTTCCCCGGCCTCTTCAAGCGCTCGATCGAGACCTACAAGGCGCTGCGCGAGCTCGAGAAGCAACACAAGAACTTCAGCGTGCAGGTGGAGACCACGGTCTCCAAGCACAACGAGGACGTGCTGCTCGAGAACTACGAGTGGTTCCGCCAGAACCTGGACGTGGACACGGTCTTCACCCTGCTCACGCGCGGCGCGCCGAAGGAGCCGCTCTCCAAGTTCTTCGACGTGCAGAAGTACGAGCAGTACGCCGAGCACATGGAGCGGGAGTACAAGTCGGGGGCCCTCTCCGGCTACGACCACTTCCCGTTTGCCGACTTCATCAACGCCAAGCGCATCGTGCGCCACCAGCTGATCGCCAAGGTGGTGCGCACGAACGAGTACCAGATCCCGTGCTACGCCGGGAACCTGGGCGGGGCCATGTTCGCCAACGGCGACGTCTACCCCTGCGAGCTGCTCATCGACCGCAAGCTCGGCAACGTACGCGACGC
>WNEZ01002282.1_pt1 | contig 16364 bp, 15 predicted proteins | sample 5400521 | NCBI WGS metagenome assembly WNEZ01 (sample SAMN13153339, study PRJNA577476) | soil metagenome | isolation source: 120 cm saprolite under Douglas fir tree site 2 hole 1 replicate 1 | place: USA:California | collected 2015-04-18
TGACGCTTGCCGAAGCTGATTTAGTACGGTTCGCCACGCTGGTCGCTCTAACTTGGAGTGTCGCAGGCGAGGGCGCATTCGCCGGCGCTGCGTAAATTCCGCCACTCGAAATGGTACCACACGCTGCGCCGCTGCAACCCGCGCCACTCAGGCTCCAAGTCACAGCCGCGTTGGAAGTGCCGGTTACCGTTGCTGCGAACTGTTGAGTTGTTCCTTTTGTCACTGTTGCGCTGTTTGGGTTCACCCGTACCGCTACAGAGGCAGTTGTGGAACCACTAGAGCTCTTTCCGACGATCCCTGCGCAACCTGTAAGTGAGAGGCTTCCCAATAGAATAGCCAGGAGAAGGAGTCCGAACTCCTGAGTACGCAGAGAACGATTGGCAGGCAACATTTGGCTCCGGCTTCTGAATAAGCTCCGTGCCGAAATGGGACACGTGCTCCTACCCAGAAGGAATACCGGAGTAGGGCGTCCAATACATCTGGCCAACAGTCCAAAAAAGGGATGAGCTTAATTCCTGTACTTGGGTGCCCAATGTGTCAAAAGGGAAGAGCGCAATTCCTGTACCCGGGTGTCCAAGGTGTCAAAAGGGGATGGCGTGGGACAGGTGGAGGGACACTTAGCAGAAATGGTCCAAAAAACCTCTGGAAACAAGGGTCTTAATCAATGAAATTACGCTCTCATTGTCACGTAGTCCGGGGGAGAGGCCGTTTCATCTCCCAAATCGGTACGCTCGTGGTCGTGACCGGCCCGGAGCAAGTCGACCGCTCGTATGCTTCCACGGCCCCAAAGCGCCAAGCCAAGGCTTGCCTTCAGCGGGCACCTCTGCTTGCCGAAGGGATTCCGCAGGTTGGGTCATTAGAGTTGGTAGCTTGATCTCAAGCTTTTTCATGCCAGATCACACACAAACCCATCGCGAGGGCTCTCTGGGCACGATTTCGCCAGCTGTCCCACGGCCCAGCACTATTGCCTTCATCGAGGCCGGCACCGCGGATGGTGGATCCACTTCCTGGCTGCTCAGTGCCCTAAAGTGTCTCGATCGCCGCCGATTCGAGCCGCTGATTATCTTCTATTATGCCGCGAGGGGTACGACGGTTGAAAAGATCCGCGCGCTGGGTGTGCCCATGCTCTTTGCCTCCACGGACTTGCCGGGTTACTTTCCTTCCTGGCTGCGGAGCCGCTCTCGCTTCTGGCCGCTGCGAAAATGCATGTCGCTGTGCCGGTTGGCGTACCGTCTTCTGGTGCGGGACACCTCCATAATCAGAGCGGTGCGGAAACATCTCGGCAAAGCGCGTGTGGCGGTTGTTGTGTTGAATTCTGATCTTCATTTTCAGTATTGCGGCGCTGTCGCGGCACGACTGCAAAAATTACCCATCTTGTGCCGCAAGTCCGGAGGCATAGAAGAAGGCTTGCGTATCAAGAAAGTTCTGACACCTTTCGTCGATGTGTTTGTCCCGATTTCAAGAGCAGCTGAAAAGGATCAGCTTACAAATCCTGCCACCAGGCGGAGCGTGCTGGTGTACGAGGGTGTCGACCTGTCACAGTATCGCGGGCGGCCACGGAGTTCCACGCTCCGGTCCACGCTTGGACTACCACTGAACAAGAGAATTGTCACTAGCATCGCGCGATTGGAGGTCGGCAAGGGGCAAGCAGAGCTGATTGAAGCGGCCGTCAGTGTACTCCAGGGATTCTCGGATGCGGTGTTTCTCATTGTCGGGGAGGAAACTCCGCCTAACGGTCCGATCACTTCGTCTTTGCACGATACCGTTTTGCGGCTGGGTCTCACGGACCATTTTGTGTTTGCCGGGGCACGCGGAGACGTACCGGATATCCTGGCCATTACCGACGTTTTCGTGCATTGCCCCACAACCTGGATCGAAGGCCTCGGAATTTGCCATCTCGAGGCAATGGCCTCGGGAAAGCCATCTGTCATCTCCAGGAATGGCGGGCTGCCGGAAGCCGCTGTCGACGGCGTCACTGGGATCGTGGTAGCTCCCAAGGATATCGCCGCTATGTCCGTGGCCATCCTACGGTTTCTGATAGACCCGGATCTTGCCGAGAGATTCGGCCGGGCAGCCCGCGCGCGCGCCGAAAAGCTATTCGACATAGCCGCAAACAACACCGTTTACGAAGACCTCTTTCAGGAATTAGCGGCTCGCCGAGCAAGGGGATGAATATGATCCAGGCACAGGCAGACCCATGGCAGCTTACACACTCCCCGAACGAGGCCAGTTGAAGCTTCATCAGTTTCCCATGGATATGGTCACGCTGCTCCGTTGCAACAATGACGCTGGTGAAATGGAGATTGACAAGCAGCTACGAACCGACAGCGATGGAATTTTGGATGCCGTTTTGCGATGTAAGACTTGCGGAGCCGAATTTCTCATCGAGGATGGGATCGTGCGCCTGTTGCCTAATAATCTTAGTTCGGAAGACAGGCACGAGATGGGCATCCGGGACACGATCGACTACGATTGTTCAAACCCGGGACCTTTCGCACCTCCGCCCGATGGTTGGAGATCGGTGTTATCCGACATGCTGGAAGTTCCCCCGCACCTGAATGGGCTGCAAACTTCGCCCTCTAGTACGGTTTTGGAACTTGCCTGCGGTGATGGTCGCTTCACGACTCTAATTGCAGAAACGGGAGCAAGGATTCTCGCGGTCGATTTTTCGATTAACGCTCTGCGACTGCTTCCACACAGACTGCCCTCTGGTGCCCGGGTTGGACGTGTCCAAGCGGATATCAATCAACTGCATGTCGCGAGCCGTACCTTCGATCGTGCGCTTACGTCAACTCCGCTCGATTCTCGCGACGAACGGATGACCATGTATCGGACGGTCGCGCATGCCCTGACAGACGACGGACGATTTGTCGCCAGCGTGGAACACTACGACTTGAATCGGCGGCTGTTGGGCCTTCCCCTGGCGCGACGCTATTCCAGAAACGGCATCCTCATCGAGCATTTAACTGCGAAGACGATGCATCGTGAAGTGGCACCCTATTTTTCAAAACTTCGCATTCGCCCGATTCGGCCACGTGTTCCATTTGTTGAGAAGCTGCCGCGCGGTTTGGCGCTCCCCATCTTGCGCCTTATAGACGCGCTTCCGATCGTCAGACAATTCGGGGAATTGCTTTTGCTCACTGCGCAACGTCCCGTGCGACTCCCTGTCGAAGGCGAACATCGCTCTGGAAGCCGAGTAGCTAAAGGTGTGTACCGATCCTATATGCGCAAGAAGAATCAAAAATCGTCATGGGGTGAGGAGTGGGTTTGATCCGCGCCCTCCCTGAGCCGGAGGAGGAGCGGTCCTTTAGAAAGCGCGCCTCTGCTCCGGACCGAAGCCGCTTTCAGGACTGATCGCTATGTGTGGCATAGCCGGCATGTTCAATTTCGACGGAGCTGTCGTCGCCCCGGACTCCCTGCGAGGAATGATCCGGATGTTGACTCATCGCGGGCCTGACGACACTGGGTTTCACACCGAGAACGGTTTGGGACTGGCACACGCTCGGCTCAGCATCATCGATCTTGCCGGCGGACAGCAGCCGATGTGTAACGAGGACTCAACACTGTGGATCACGTTCAACGGTGAGATCTTCAACTACCTGGAACTCCGGGAAGAACTGCTCAGCAAGGGTCATCGCTTCGCCACCCGCTCGGATACCGAGGTCATTCTTCACCTTTACGAGGAAGAAGGAGAGGACTGTGTCCGACACCTGAACGGACAATGGGCTTTCGCTATCTGGGATAACCAACGCCACCGTCTGTTCCTATCTCGCGACCGTTTGGGTGTAAGACCTCTCTTCTATACGCGGGCGAAAAATACTTTTATCTTCGGATCTGAGATCAAAGCAATCTTCGCTAATCCCGGAGTCAACAGAGAAATCGATCTCAAAGGCCTCGACGAGGTGTTCACCTATTGGTGCACCATTCCTCCGACGACCCTCTTCCGGAATATCCACGAACTTCCGCCAGGCCATTCGATGACTGTGGATGCCGGCGGTATTGCCGTTCGGCAATACTGGGATTGCCAATTCGAGCGGATATCGGGAGTGGTCGATCCTTCCCAGGAACAGGCACGCGCCGACGAACTCCTCGAGCTACTAATTGACGCCACACAAATCCGCTTGCGCTCCGATGTTCCGGTAGGCGCGTACTTGAGCGGCGGGCTGGACTCGACCTTCACCGCAGCGTTGGTCAAGAAGTTTACAAACGGCCAACTCCGCACCTTCTCGGTTACTTTCGACGAGCCCGAATTCGATGAGAGCTTCTTCCAAAGGGAAGCGGTGCGCTTTCTGGACACTGAGCACCAGGAAATCCGCTGTAGCAAGAATCAAATCGGTGAGGTATTCCCAGACGTCATCTGGCACACCGAGAAACCCGTGCTGCGGACAGCGCCAGCTCCTCTGTATCTGCTCTCGCGGCTAGTGCGAAACAGCGGTTACAAGGTGGTGGTAACTGGAGAAGGGTCCGACGAAGTGCTGGGCGGCTATGACATTTTCAAAGAAACGAAGATCCGCCGTTTTTGGGAATCGCAGCCGGATTCCCGGATGCGGCCGATTCTGCTCCGCCGCCTGTATCCGTACTTGCAGAACATCCAGAGCCAGCCCGATGCCTACCGCAAAGCATTCTTTCACATCAACGTCGACCGCAATCGGCAGCCATTCTTCTCCCACCTTCCTCGCTGGCGGTTGACGGCTAAGCTGAAGACGTTCTTCTCCGATGCTACCCGGGCAGAGATTGCCGGGGACGATAGTTATTCCAAAGTCCGAGCGAGGCTGCCACAGCGTTATTCATCGTGGGACAGCTTCTGCCAGGCGCAATATCTGGAGACTAAACACCTGCTCCCCGGTTACATCTTGTCGTCTCAAGGGGACCGCGTGGCAATGGCGCACTCTGTGGAAGGCAGGTTCCCATTCCTCGACCATCGCGTGGTTGAATTTGCCTCCAGGCTTCCAGTCTCTCTGAAGATGAAGGTGCTGAATGAAAAGTACCTCTTGAAACGCTCTGCGGCCGGGCTCATTCCTCCATCGGTAGCGAAACGCCAAAAGCAGCCCTACCGAGCCCCGGAAGCGTGCAGTTTCCTCCAGCCCGCGGCGCGCGAGTACATGGACGAGCTCCTTTCCCCCGAGCAAATACGGCGTGACGGGGTTTTCGACGGGCCCGCCGTGGCCATGCTTCTGGACAAGTTTCGCAAGGGGGCCGCCATCGGCATCAAGGACAACATGGGATTAGTCGGCGTTGTCTCAACGCAGCTTTTGTTGCATCAGTTCATAAATCACTTTGAAGGCAGGGTGACATCGTATGCCGCTTAATGACGAATTGCGACGGTTCGTGACAGACAACTTCATGTTTGGCAAGGTCGCCAATGGCTTCGCCGACGACGACTCCTTTCTTGAGCGGGGCATCATCGATTCCACTGGGGTCATGGAACTGGTGGCCTTTCTGGAAGAGCAATATGGGATCAAGTTGCACGACCAGGACTTGATTCCGGACAACTTGGACTCGATTAACGGGCTCGCGCGATTTGTAGAAAGCCGCCTTCAGCCCAACTAGACAGGAGATTGTCATGCAGGTCGAGTCATTCTTAGAGCTAAGTGCTGCCAGATCGCCCGAAAAAACGGCGCTGGTATGCAACGGCGGCAGCTTCAATTACGCGCAATTGGAAGCCAGAGCCAATCGGCTGGCGGCGGGGCTGACCGCGGGCGGCGTACAACGTGGCGATCGGGTTGCCATCTATCTCGATAACTCGGTGGAAGCGGTCATTTCGATCTTCGCCATCTTGAAGGCCGGGGGCGTGTTTGTTGTTGTGAATCCGACGACTAAGGCGGATAAGTTGTCCTACATCCTGAATGACTGTCGCGCCGCGGGATTGATCACCGATCGAACAAAACTCGGCACGCTCTCAAACGCTCTAACCAGCACCCCTCACCTCCAAGGCGCCTGGGTTGCTGGCGGTATGCCTGGCGCGGAGTTTGCGTCCTCCAAGCGCCTATTTGATCTGCGGGTCACACTTGACGATGCTAATCTCCCCACCATTCCCCCCGCCAAGAAGTGCATTGACATCGACCTCGCGGCTTTGATCTATACCTCCGGCTCGACCGGGCGACCCAAGGGGGTCATGTTGACTCACCTTAATATCGTGTCCGCGGCCACTTCCATCACCACCTACCTCGAGAACCGGTCCGACGACATCATTCTGAGCGTGCTTCCACTGTCGTTCGATTACGGACTGTACCAGGTGCTCATGGCTTTTAAGTTCGGCGGCACGCTGGTTCTTGAGCGTTCCTTCACCTATCCCTACCGGATCATCGAGCTGCTCAACCAGGAACAGGTCACCGGTTTTCCGATGATCCCCACGATTTCCGCGCTTCTTCTACAACTGGACCTTGCCGCTCATCGCTTCCCGGCATTGCGCTACATCACGAATACCGCTGCCGCCCTCCCCACGGAGCACATCCGCCAGCTGCGGCGCTTGCTCCCCCATGTCAAGATTTTCTCCATGTATGGCCTGACGGAGTGCAAGCGCGTTTCCTACCTGCCTCCCGGCCAGATCGACATCCGGCCGGCTTCGGTGGGTCGCGGCATGCCCAACGAGGAAGTCTACATTGTGGATGATACTGGCCACCGTGCCGAAGCGGGCGTCGTTGGCGAACTCGTGGTCCGCGGATCGAACGTAATGAAAGGTTACTGGGAATTGCCGGAAGAGACGGACCGCATGCTGAAGCCTGGGCTCCTGCCCGGAGAGAAAGTGCTCCACACCGGCGACCTCTTTCGAATGGACGAAGAGGGTTTTCTCTACTTTATAGGTCGGAAAGACGACATCATCAAGACCCGCGGCGAGAAAGTCAGCCCGCGCGAAGTGGAAGACGTCCTGCACGCCATGCCAGGAGTGGCGGAGGCCGCGGTTATCGGCGTTCCCGACGAAGTGATGGGAGAGGCAATCAGGGCAGTGGTTCGCCCTCAAGCCGGCGTGAAACTGTCGGCTGCGCAGGTCATCCATTGGTGTTCGCTCAAACTGGAGAATTTCATGGTTCCCAAGTTCGTTGACTTTGAGCGTGAGTTTCCAAAGACCTCGACCGGAAAAATCAGTAAGCGGGAGCTGGCGACCGCTAGTAGCGCCGCGTCTGCCATGACTGTGACCTCGGAGCAATAACCATGAGCGTGGCAACTACGGCATTCTCTGCCGACGTATTGGACATGGATGCCGCCGCAGTCTCGGCCGGCATCCAAAACGATATTCGCGACATCGTGTTGCGGCGATTGAAGCGCAAAGGTGTCGTCGTTGCGATATCCGGGGGAATCGACAGTAGCGTTGTTGCGGCCCTTTGTGTCAAAGCGCTCGGAACTGCGGGAGTGCTCGGCCTCATGCTGCCCGAGGCGGATTCGTCGCCGGACAGCCTTCACTTTGCGAATCTGCTTGCCCACTCCATCGGTATGCGAACGCACCTCGAAGACATTAGCGGCATTCTTACTGCGGCCGGGTGTTACCAGCGCCGCGACGAGGCCATTCGCAAGGTCATACCGGAATACACGGATGGCTACAAGTGCAAGCTCGTACTGCCCGACCGCGTGACCGGAAGTGCCTACCCGATTTTCTCTGTCGTCGTGCAATCGCCGCTAGGTAAACGCAAGAAAGCCCGACTGACTTTGGATTCATTTCTGGGAGTGGTGGCGGCCACTAATTTCAAACAGCGCACTCGCAAGATGATGGAGTATTACTACGCGGACCGCTTCAACTACGCCGTCGCCGGCACTCCGAACCGCCTCGAGTTTGACCAGGGCTTCTTTGTCAAGAATGGCGACGGCGCGGCCGATTTGAAGCCCATCGCGCACCTCTACAAAACCCAGGTCTATCAGTTGGCGGAGTACCTCGGAGTACCCGAAGAAATTCAGAAGCGGCCTCCGACGACCGACACCTATCCGTTGGATCAATCGCAGGAGGAGTTTTATTTCCCGCTGCCCTACGATCGCATGGACCTCTGCCTGTATGCGAAGAACCACGGTATCCATCCCGAGGAAGTCGCGCCTGTAATCGGACTGACCGCCGAACAGGTGTCTCGTGTCTATCGCGTGATCGAATCAACCCGCAACGCTACGCGGTATCTCCATCGCCCGTCTGTGCTCTGTGAAATGGTAGCCGAGCTACCCGACGATGTCCGAGGTTGAACCGCCTGCCTTGCCGGAATCCACTTCGAGCAGAACTTCAACGCGGAGCAGAATACTCGCCGCTCCAGAAACAGATTCGGGGCTAAACAAGGCCTTTGAGTGTCGTGCGGGCCTGCTCCTTGAAATGCCGCTTGTTGTGAAAGAACGGAGTTCCTGAACTTGGTTGAATATACTGTTGCCCCCGCCGATCTTCAGAAAGACCGGCAAGTCATCATCGACTTGTGGCGCCGGAACCTCGCCGACACGGACCACCTTGAGGAAAAGTACGACTGGCATTTCCTCAATAATCCTTTCGGACCGGGGCAGATCTGGATCCTGGAAGCCGACGGCCAACCCATCGGTACGACTTCTCTGGGTATGCGCCCCCTGAAAATCGGGGAGACTGTTACCAGGGCCGGCGTTGCCTGTGACCTCGCCGTAAACAAGGTCCACCGCTTCCTTCAACCTGCCCTGATGCTTCAGCGCGCGATGATATCTTCGGCCCATGCCGGTGTTCGAATTTTCTATGGTGTGCCAAATTCCGGCGGTGCCTCGGTCATGAAGTACCTCGGGTACCGCGAACTTTGTTGTGTTCACCGATACGCCAAAGTCCTGCGTGTCTCTCACTACCTGCGGCGGTCTGGGAAGTTTGGCGCGATGGTTCCCTCTGTTGGGAGGATGGCCGACCATGGATTCGCCACCCTGCAGTCGATCGGTCGACGGCCCACAAACGGACAGTTCCCACAGGTCTTGCCCTGTTTCGATGAACGCTTCGATGATCTCTGGAGCCGCATGAGTTCGGAGCTCCCAGCCCTGACGGTTCGCGACCGGCGGTTCTTGAAGTGGCGGTATTATGAATGCCCGCTCCGTCAATACAAAACCATAGCTCTGCTGACGGAAGGTGAGTCCAGGCTCCTTGGCTATTTGATCTACTACGTTGAGGACCGTTCGGCACTTTGCGCCGACTTGCTCGCCCCGGGCGGTGTAGAGGATCTCGACTCCCTGCTGTCATCCTGGGCGGCCCTGGCCTTTGGCGAAGGACTGGCGTCCCTGTCAGTCAGCTGTTCCGATGGCGCGCTTGCTGCCAGCCTGGTGCGCCAGGGCTTCTCTCGGCGATCGATTCCGCCGGCAAACAATCCCGCTCGATCGCGGCGGCACGAGCAGTGTAAGACTCTCTTTACTCACGAACGGCACTCTGCCACGGAACCCGCTATTGCGGACGGCTGGTATTACACCGAAGGAGATTCACCGTATTAGTTTTGGACCGCGAGTTCCGCGCGTTCATGGTTTTCCCTCAATGAAAATCGTCCAGCTGTTACCTAGCCTTGATTTGGGCGGCATGGAACGCCTCGCCGTTGACCTGGCGTGCCAGCAAAAGGCCGAAGGCCATGAGCCCTTCATCTATTGCACCTCCCACCCAGGTCAATTGGCACAGGAAGCCAAGGACGCGCAAGTGCCGGTGCATTCTTTTGGCAAGACGACAGGATTCTCTCTCCGCCTGATCCGCGACCTCGTCTCCAGACTCCGGGTAGATCGCCCTGACGTGCTTCACACCCACAACGCGCTGGTTCTCCACTACGGGATCGCAGCCGCGCGCCTGGCTCGAGTTCCGGTCGTCGTCAACACCCGTCACGGTGGAAACATGAACTGGGATCCCCACTGCGAACGGATCTGGCGCCAGAGTGTGCGGTGGGCTGATGCCGTGGTCTTCATCTCCGAAGGAATGCGGCAGTATTACGTCACCAAGGATCGCCTCTCTCAACTCAACACTATGGTTATCTACAACGGGATCAATGTCCAAAAGTTTTCCGCCTATCCCGCGCATCCGGCCGCCGCTCTCCCCGTGTTTCGTGTGGGCTGCGTGGGACGCCTTGTTCCTGCCAAGAACCACGTGACTCTGATTCGAGCTTTCGCTTTGGTTACCGCCCTGATGCCACAGGCCGAGTTGCACATCCTCGGCGATGGTCCTTGCCGCGCGGAAATCTCTCAAACGGCGGCCTCACTCGGAATTGCGAATCGCGTGTTCCTCCACGGCGCCAGTCATGATGTCGCTGGTTTTCTATCCACTCTCGACCTTTTTGTGCTTTCGTCAATCGATGAAGGCCTTCCGATTTCGCTCATGGAGGCCATGGCAGCGGGCCTGCCGGTTGTTTCGACGCGGCTTCCCGGCCTCACGGAGCTGATGCCGGAGAAACTGGTCGCGGGCTACTGCACTCCTGGTCAGCCGGAATCGCTGGCCGAACATATCCGCAGTGCGGCCAATCGCCGCGATCTTCCGGCCCTCGGAGAAGCAGCCAGCCGATGGGCGCAAAAGTTCGGCATCCGGGAAACCTGGCATCAATACCAGTCCGTGTTTGAGGCCAGGCTCGCGAAGAAGCGCAGTTACCGCGGGAATCCTGTCTCGGCAAGACCAAATGACTTTGCTGCCACCAGACCGGGCCAATTGTGATTTCAACTCCGAATTGGACAGAACTGCCCGTCTAAGACAGGATCATTTGCAATTGGTTGCAGCTGTCCCGCCCGGGTGACTATACAGTTTTTCTTGACTCCTTAATATACCTGAGTATAATTAACGCTATAGAAATCTCCATTTGGAGTGCGGGAGACTTGATCCGCTTTTCCTTTTCGTCGTTGCCATTTCTACTCTTGCTTGCTCCGAACAGCCGAAAACATCTCTTTTAGAATCACATGCTTGCAAAATGCTCATTTCGTAAGTCTTTTCTTTTGATATTCATGCATCATTGATGGGGGGAGTGGGGGGATCTCGTTTATCGCTACACACCGTTCACAGCTCACTATCACTATCCCCTGTCTTTTCAGATTCTTACGCACTCTTTTTGCACCAGTAAAAGTTGCAACTCATTTCTTTTCATGGAATTACGCACTCTTTGACCCCCAAAAACACCCCGGGGGCGGGGTATCTCCCACGCCTTAGAAATGTTTGACACAGAATCATGACACTTCCCAGACACAGCCAGATTTGGCTCGCAGCATATATAAAGGACCGCCTCGCCGCGTTCACACGCAAGCCCGCTAAGAGGCTGTGGCTGCTCTTTGCCGATCACTATGAGCCGCTCTGGAACGGTGCCGACGAGAATACGGGGGCAGCACGGGTCGCTCGATGGACAACCCGTTGGCCGGCTATTGCAGGAAAGTTTGCGGATTCTGCCGGTCGGCCGCCTCGCTATACGTTCTTCTATCCCGAGGAGGAGTACCGCTCTCGCCTCCTGGAACCCTTGGAGCGGATGGTCTCGGAAGGAATCGCCGACGTCGAAGTCCATTTGCACCACGACGGCGAAGGCCAGCAGAATTTCGTTGACCGCATCAATCGGTTCACCGAGACACTCGTCTCCCGTCACGGCCTGCTGAGGAAACACCAGGGAAAGGTTACCTTCGGATTCATTCATGGACTATGGGCACTCGACAACTCCCGCCCCGACGGCCGCTACTGCGGCCTGAACAATGAAATTACTCTTCTGCGCAACCTCGGTTGTTTCGCTGATTTCACCATGCCCTCGGGAGCTTCCCCGACCCAGGCCCGCCTGATCAACACGATCTACTGGGCGATCGACGATCCGGAAAAACCAAAGTCTTACGACACTGGCGTTCCAGTGATTCCTGGCGGCACCACCACGGGCGATCTATTGATCATTCCTGGCCCATTCGGCCTGCGGTGGGGGCAGCGCATCATGCCCCGCATTGAGCACAGCGAACTTTGTTCTTATGATCCTGCCACCGAATACCGCGTTCGTCGCTGGCTCGACCTCGCGCCGCGCATTGGGGACGACATTTTCCTCAAGCTTTATACCCACGGCACTCAGGAACGCCACTCACAGTACTTGTTGGAGGGTGGTCTGGAGCATACTCTCTCGCTGATCACCACAGCGTGTCAGCATTCCGGTCTCGATTTGCACTTCACAACTGCCTGGGAGATGCGTCAAGCCGTAGATGCAGCCGAACGAGGTGATGGCCAGCTCGCGCGTCAACCGGATTCCAGGCCCGTCGCGGAGTTGGAAATGACCTGACACAACTGGTGGCTGGTTTCAGCTTCAGCTTGCGCGTTGCGGAATGGCGCCCGCCAAGGCGAATCCCTCTGACAACCAAAGCCGTGTAGAACTTCTGGAAAGCTCGGCGACGGCCCGAATGCCTGCACCCGTGAAGATATTTTTCTAATCGTGGTTATGATTATTGTTGAGCCCGCGGATGGCCGGGACACTTTTGGAACGCTTGAGTTGGGCCACACACCTAGTACTCCTCGGGAGTTCGTTCGCTAGCTTGCTCATGCTTATCCGGTTCTTTCAGGTCGCCACCAGCCGTTGTGGTGCTGGGTTCGATGACGCCCAAGATATTTGTTTTTGCTGAAACAACCGGATAAGCAGAAGCTTGCTAGACAGCTAGGGAAGTGCGATAGCGCAAAAGTGTTGCGCACTCTTTATTGTTGGAGGATTTGTTGCTAACCATACCAAAATGGTTGAAAAGCAATTCGGTTTATCCGCGGGGTCGTGCGGCGATTCTTTCACTCGTCGGCTCGCCGCGCTTTTACAATCCCGTCTCGGCCGTTAGGTTTTACTTTCCGGAAGACAGGGAGGAGGAGGAGTTCGAGTCCCTGTTCAATAGCATTTACCTAGTCCGCAAAGAAGGCAGCCTCGCAATTTGGCACACTCCACTGGGCGAGTTTGCGACAATGGGGACCGAAATTGTCGAGCATATTGCATTCCTTCTTGTTGAATTTCTTAGGGATGTCTATCTCTCTGGCACGGTCAGGGTGATGCCCGGTGCGACGGTACTCGATGTAGGTGCGAACATCGGAGTCTTCGCCAAGAAGGCTGTCAGCGCTGGTGCCCGGCACGTCATATGCGTGGAACCTACGCCAGGAAACGTTTGTGCCTTGCATTGGAATCTTGCCGCCCAGATCGATCGAGTGTCGATAGTCGCTATGGGTGCTTGGGACGCAGTCGATACCATACGGTTTATGGTTGACCCCAAGCGCCCTGGCCGGAGTTCCTGCGTTAAAGCACCTCCCGATAGGGAATCATATGAAATGTCCATTGAAGTAGCACCGCTTGACCTGATCGTTGATAATCTGAAACTCTCGCGAGTGGACTTCATCAAGATGGACATCGAGGGCGCTGAGTTGAAAGCTCTGCAGGGCGCGAGAGAAACTATCCTACGCTACAAACCTCACCTGGCGATCGCCGTGGAGCACACCGCAGATCGGCTCCGGAACGCTCGCCAAGTCCGGGAGCTTGTACTAAGCATCAATTCAGAATATCGATGCGTGCCGGGACCGTATTGCTTCACCGACGAACGGCGCCTGGCACCTGAGATTTTGTATTTCGATTAGCATGGTTCGAGACACGGTCAGCGTCATAATTCCCTACTATCGAGCGAGTCAGACCATCGCTCGTGCCGTGGAGAGCGTATTAGCGCAGACTTTTCGTCCCTACGAAATCCTCATCGTTGACGACGGTAGCCCTGATGACGCGGCTGGCGCCACCAGGGAATTCGGTTCTTCCGTGACTCTGATCCGCAAGCCCAACGGCGGAGCGGCAAGTGCACGGAATCTGGGGATTGAGCACGCGAAGGGTGAGTGGATCGCATTTCTCGACGCCGATGATTACTGGGAACCGACAAAGCTTGAACTCCAACTCAGTTTTTCGGAAGGCGTGGGAGTGGTTAGCGGAAGGTGGTATACAGAAGCCCCCGGTTACGCGCGTTCCTTGGCAGAGGTTGTGGACCCTTCATTCTTCGGCAGAAAGCTCATGCCACGTGACTCCGATGTTTTCCACGTTGCTATGAACCTCTCTACGTGTGTTCTGATTGTCCGCAGGAATGTCTTGGGCGATCATCGCTTCGTTTCGGGCTTGGAGCCGGCCGAGGATCGTGATCTTTGGATCAGGCTGGTTGCATCCACGAGCGTCTATCTCCTTCCCGAGCCGCTCGCCACGTACGTCCAATTCGCGGGCTCGCTCTCCAATAGCGATTCAGACCGGGATTGCCTAAGTATGCTGAAGGTCGTGCATCGCCACGCCGCGCTGCTTGGGGCAAAGGAAGTCCGTGAACAGGAGGCCATCATTTACCGCCGCTGGGCTGGGGGTCATCTTGCAAGAGGAAAGCCGCGATCCGCGTTAGGCCCGGCCGCACACCGCCTTGCTATTCAGCCCGCATCTCCGCAGGCGTGGTGGATTATGGTTAAATCCCTGGCACGATCAATACTTCTTTAGCTCTCCTCCACACGATTGTTTCTCCCTCGAAACGGAATCCGCCTTCCTATTTTCTTTCCTTGTCCTTAAGCACTCGGTTCACTGAAAAATTGCCAGGCTGGAAGTCTGCCCACACTGGTCATCACCCGACCAAGACGTCTGCGCAAACTGTATAAAAGAGAACAGCGTGCACGCCTTGCAGAATCTAGCATGTGGCACTTGGTCGTGAGCGCGTGCCTTGGGCCTTCCTTATTGGTTAGCTGCAATTCTGCAAGGGGCAGTTGCTCCCATCGACCTAGGGACATGGAAAGATGGCTGGGTTATCAGCCACGTCCACGCGATTGTCCTGCAAACGCTTAGCGCCTGTGCGACACGAGACGCGTTTCGCGCGCGGGTATTTGTCGCATCACGAAGTTGCCGGCTAAGGCTTTTGAAAAACCTAGTGCCCCTCCCCACTAGACCGAACGGAGGTGCTTTTTCCGATGAAGACCATCTTCCCCGCATTATTTTGTTTCCTGTTGTGTGCTACTTCCTCTTCAGCACAATCGCCTATCGCGGCCTTAAGGGGCGAAACTCCAGTCGCTGACGCAAGTGGCGAAACTCCAATCGCGGCCGCAAGTGGCAAGACTCCAATCGCCGCCGTAAAGAGCAAGGCTCCGATCGCCGCCGTCAGGGGCAGGGGTCCGGCCGCGGCCGGAAAGGGCAAGACGATTGACGCAAGCCTGGGATACGCCTACGTAAGTAGTGGAGAGAGTTTCTCTAACCGAATGGGCTTAAAGGGCGCGGATGCGAGCTTCACGATCCGCTATTCTCGACTAGGTATAAGAGCTGATTTGGGCTATGCGCGGGCCGCGAATGTGCTGGGCACCGGCCATCATAGCGATGTGCTTAGTTACCTGGCAGGACCCGTTTTCTATCCCACGAGACATCGTAGTTTTGATACTTACATTCATGTACTGGCGGGAGGCGCCAAGGTCAGTGGCCCGGTTCGCCTAAATGGCGGCCGAATCCTTTTGGGAGGATGGGCGACGGGCTACGCCTGGGCAGTTGGTGGAGGAGTTGACTATTGGTTTTCTGATTCACTGGCCATTCGCACTGGCGCGGACTATCTGAGAACTGCGTATTACGACCCTACGCTGGCGGTTCGGGGCCAAAACAATATTAGGACAACCGCGACGGTAGTCTATTTTTTCGGAAAACGATCGCAGACATGGCGGTGAGGGTCGCGATGACCTTCCTTGACACGTCAATAAAGACTGAGGACTGAGAGGATCGGAGCATGAGCAGAAAAACGCTCGATAAGGAAACAGCATCAACGGTACCGTGAACGGCAATGTCCTGCACTCGCAGGCCTTGCAGAGTAGCTTCAACAAATATGGGAGCTACCTGCTTTCCCAGGCCTTTCCCGAGGGCTCACCGACGCATCCTTCTTATCCCACGGGTCACGGTGTTGTCGCGGGCGCGTGCATTACCATTCTAAAGTTTTTCTTCGATGGTAATTTCGTGATCCCGAATCCCCTCGTGCCGGCAGAGGATGGGCTCTCCCTGGTGCCGTACACAGGTTCGGATAGGGATCGGATCACGGTGAGCGGCGAGTTAAACAAGCTTGCCCACAACGTCACCTTCGGCCACGGGATCCACGCCGGAATCCACTGGCGCAGCGATAGCGATGTATCCATGGTTTTGGGGGAGGCCACCGCGATCAGTTTCCTTCAGGACCAGGCCGAAACATTCAACGAGAAGTTCACCGTCCACTTCACCAAGCTTGACGGCACCATCGCCACCATCTCTAATCAATAACGCTAACTTATTCCTGACCGCTCTAAACACTTCTGAATGCTCCCGAATGGTAAGCGCCATTTCATGGCCGTCTGGACGATTTGAGAGTAAATAAGGATGCTGCCCGTTGTGGGCACATCGATAAGTGTCCACGAGGGATAAATGGACACTTCCGAGCAGGTGGCGATTGAGACTTCCAGTCACACAAAGAGGCGGCGGAGAACGGTCGAAGAAAAGCGC
>WNEZ01002283.1_pt1 | contig 16361 bp, 13 predicted proteins | sample 5400521 | NCBI WGS metagenome assembly WNEZ01 (sample SAMN13153339, study PRJNA577476) | soil metagenome | isolation source: 120 cm saprolite under Douglas fir tree site 2 hole 1 replicate 1 | place: USA:California | collected 2015-04-18
AAAGTCGCTACCTTCTGCCGCGACGGCAGCGCCGTCGTTCCCCTGAAGGACTAGGCGCACACGCATCTCATATTGTCCGTTCGGTAGGTCAGCAATCAGATCCTGAGTGCGTTGGCTTGCGAATTGTCCGCCGCTTCGTCGTCCTCGTAGATATGGAGGGCTCGAGTTCAGAGACAACCGGTCGCCGGACACAACTGCACGAATTGAGCGAGTGACGGCACCCCGGCCTTATTCAAGATGAACAGCATGTAGTACCCGGGAGGAGCAATCTGAGCATTCGGGGGCGACGTAACAGTGAGGCTTCCAGTCTGGGTGCTCGTGAAAGTTAGGCCGACCAGTCTCTGCTCCATGTCGAAGGCATGGGTGGGACTGCCCGGGCGGATTAACACTACTTTCAAAATCTTGGATGCATCCGGACTTTGCACCGTGAATGTCGTGTTGTAACCAATGCTTCCTGTCGGCACGCTGCTGATCACGGGCCGCGTAGCCAGGGTTCCATCGGCCTTAAACAAGTAGGCGGGCTGATAGAGTTCGACGCGGTTTTCGTAAGGGACGTTAGGCGGATTGCTGCCGGTCAGGATCACCGTGGCATCGGGCAAGAGAATCGCGTTGGAGTGATACGCGCGAGGTACGGAGTTGGCACCTGCGGAAGTGAACGTGTTGAAATTGGGATCGGCAAAGTCGGGGTGAAAGAGCTCCGCATTCAGGCTGGCCGTGGAGGTATTTTCACTCCACTGTTCTCCGCCCGCAACCAGGATAGTTCCATTGGGCAGAATCGTTGAGTTCAGGTGAATCCTCGGTTGCGACATGTTCGGGCCATACACCCATTTGGGCGTGCTGAGGGACAGGTCGATGGTCTCGGTAGTGTTCGTCGCTGCTGTAGTGCTCTCGGAACTGCTTCCGCCCATGATCATGATCCTCGGCTTGTAGGAGTTGCCGGGCCTCAGCGGCAGCAGCACGGATGTGCTTTGGGTGCGCTTGGACCCAAAGTTGGTAGTGCAGCAATTCGTCCAAGTTTTTGTCGTCAGATCGTAGAACTTCGAAGTTGCGCTGGGCCCGGAATAAAAAATTCTACCGTCGGGCAGCAGGTGCATTCGAGGATAAAGTGGAGGCACCCAGGACGCCTTGACTGGCGAACTCCAGGACCCGGTACCCGAATTCGGTGTAAAGATTTCGACGGTGCTATTCGTGTTGTCGTTCTCGTCCTGGCCGGAAAAAGCCATGACAGTTCCATCACTGAGCACGGTTCCCGTCGGATACCAGCGGCCGCTCACCATCGAGACCTGATCGGTGAACGTACCGGCGGTCGGATCATAGGCAGACGATTTATTCAGGCCAGACCACGGTACCCCAAAGTGGAGCGTGCCGCCGATGACAAACGGTCGGCCGTCAGGCAGCACTACCATCCCATTGCAAAACATTGCATAGGTCGCCGGGAATGTTGTTGCCACTTGTGTTGCCGGATCCCAGACAGCTGCCAAGAGATTGCTGGTTGTGCTGGCGTCCACCATCAGTACTTTCCCGTTGTGCATGACGGCCGCGTGGACCGGATTCAGTGGCAGAGTGTTTGGCAGTATCTGCCACTGACCCACTGTCGCCGCATTGCGCGCGGCTTGAGCCATCGCCAGGGAAGTGACGAATAGAAATAGCACCGCGAGGCCAAGATGCAAGTACTTCAGCCGGCGTGAACGATGTCGTGAACGACAGTGGGAACCGGAAATGGCGGAACTGTGCCCTGTGGGCGTAGAAGTGGCGGACATCCGAGCGACCTCTCATCTGCTTGCGCGGCGCGCAAGACTTAATTTTGCTTTTCGAGCAAACAACGGGGAACCCTATATACCATGCGGGTTTCGAGACATCAACACAAATTGATTCCATGGACAAATTTCTGGAGACATAATGCTCCAAGGCAAGCTGCTCAATGATGCACCGGCTTGTGAGGCAACATGTCCCACACTCGCCAGAATGCCTTGGATTCTTCAGGACGTCCAATTGAGACTCTCAGAAAATCGTCCAACCTCGGAAAGCGCGGTCCAACGAGAATGTTGTTCTGGCGGAAATGTTCGATGATCTCGTCAATTGGATGGTCAAGTTTCACCAGCACGAAGTTGGTTTGAGAATCGTTCACCCGAACGTATCGTACGTCCGCATTGTTGAAGAAACTCTGCCGGTCGTCGCGGTTGCGATCCGCCATGCGGCGAACAAACTCGGTGTCGTCCAACGCAGACATGGCAGCACTGATGCCGACAACGTTCTCACCGAACTGTAAGCGAAACGTGGAAAGCCTTTTTGCCAGCATCGCCGGAGCGACTGCATATCCAATCCGCAAGCCCGCCAGGCCATAGATCTTCGAAAATGTCCGGACAACGATCGTGCGGTCATCGGCCGCGGGGCGATCTAGGAATGACGCGTACGAAGGCGTCGGTGCAACGTAATGATGGTAGGCTTCGTCAATCACGACCGGAATTCCAGAAGGCAGCTTGCGCAGGAAATCATCCAGGTCCTGCCGCAGGGTCAAATTCCCCGTGGGATTGTTAGGATTGCAAACGTAAACCATCCCCGTTGTGCTATCAGCGCGGGCGAGCATTGCCTGGAGATCGTGGGAGTGATCTTTGGCAAGAGGTACTTCCACAACCTCCACGCCTTTTTGTCGCGCAAAGGACGCTGGCAAAGGACAGGTGGGCGTCGCCACGATAAGCTTCGTGCCTGGGAATAGGAACGCATCTGCGGCCATTCTCAGAATCTCACTTGATCCGCACCCAAGAACAATCTGCTCTGCCTTAACTTTCTGGTGGCCCGCAATTTTTTCCTGTAGTGCATCTCCATGATCGGGATATCGATTGGGGTTGTTCAGACTGTCGCGCATCGCCGCAGCCGCGGATTCTGGCGGACCATACGGGTTCTCGTTCCTGTCGAGGCGAGTGGGTCGGCCAGGCTCGTTTGTGCTGAGTGATTGCCACAGGATGGAGGGCAACAGGCAGGAAGAGCGGCTTGCCGCACCCGCAGGCAAGGCCGTGGTTATAGCACCAGCTCCAATCCTGTGCAGTAGTTTTCTGCGTGAAATATGCATGGGCTCCCGTCGGCACGTGCAGCGCTCCGATGGCCGGAGGCAGGTACTCTAGCACAGCAGGATGAAATCTCGATGGCCGGCGTCTGCGAATCGTATAGAGCATTCCGACGTACAACCCGTGCGCAGAGCCCAGTTCCGCCCCTGTGAGCCGAAAGACTCTATTGACAAAGCAATGTACGAGCGTCAAACTCATGCAACTCGGCCAACCCCCAGCTGAGCTCTCCCTATTCGTCGCAATCCAGGTCGGAGGAGTTCATGAAGGGTGTTGGTGTGGCTTGCCTGTTCGCGTGCCTCATTATCTCGTCTCCGCTGTTTGCCGCGGGAAGTCCCTCCGTTAACTTGTCGCCCACTAGCCTGACCTTCGGGCAGCAAATCATCAATACCACGAGTGCGGGACAGAACGTAAGCCTGACCAACACCGGGACTGCGACGCTCACGATCACCAGCATTACCGTAAGCAAGAGCTACACCGTCAGCAACACCTGCGGCTCCAGTCTGGCGGCCGGCAGCAGTTGTACGATCGCGGTGAGCTTCGCTCCAACTAATACTGGAACCATCACGGGGAAGGTCAGCGTGACTGACAATGCCAGCGGCAGTCCGCAGACCTTTAGCATGACGGGAACGGCGATCCGCGGAATTGACCTGATTCAGCACATAGTCTTCATCATCAAGGAGAACCGCAGTTTCAATAGTTATTTCGGAACCTTCCCAGGCGTGACCGGGGCCACCAGTGGACCAGTTTCGAACAGTTCGATCGTGACTCTGAACCATCTGCCCGATCGGGTGCGCGACATGGGCCACACATGGAGCGACGCCAACACCGCTATGAACAAAGGACTGATGAACCAGTTCGACCTCGTGAAGTACGGAAACGTGAATGGCGATTACAAGTCGATGGGACAATACCTGCAGGCAGACATTCCGAATTACTGGACGTATGCGCAGACCTTCGCTATGTCGGACATGACATTTTCCGCGCTGCACGGCGACAGCTTTCCCAATCACCTGTACACCATCGCGGCAGACAATGCCACGATCACTTCGAATCCAACCAATCCGGGGCACCCCAAATATCCGGATTGGGGCTGTGACGCCGATCCGGCCAGCACCGTGACTACCACAAGCACGAGCGGGAAAAAGGCAACGATCTTTCCTTGCGTTGACAGCCAGACACTGGGCGACCTGCTGGAAGCCGCCGGCGTGTCATGGAAGAGTTACGCCGCCTCGTATAACGCTGATGGCTACGACTGGAATACCTACAACTCCATCAACCACATCCGCAACTCGTCGTTGTGGACGGAGCGGGTAACCGACTTCACCAAGTTCAAGACCGATGCGCAGAACAACGCTCTGCCCGCGGTAAGTTGGCTGACGCCGAACGTGTACTACAGTGAGCACCCCTCGGCCAGCGTATGTAATGGCGAAAATTGGACGGTGGACCAGATTAACGCCATCATGAACTCCAGTTCGTGGAACTCAACTGTGATTTTTGTGACCTGGGATGATTTCGGCGGTTTCTACGATTCCGTCTATCCTCCCCAACCGGATTATTACGGCTTGGGGCCGCGCGTACCTATGCTGATCATCTCGCCCTACGCGAGACCGGGATTCGTCACGCACACGCAATACGAGTTCTCGTCTGTCCTGAAATTTATCGAGAGACGCTTTAATTTGACCAATCTGAGCCAGCGGGATCTCAATGCCGCCAATATGACGGATGCCTTCAACTTCACGCAGACCCCTCTGCCCCCGCTGTTACTCAGCCAACGAACCTGCCCAAAGGGTGCAATCGTCTCGATCGACAATCACAATGCCGACTTCGGAAGTGTCGCCGTCGGTACCACCAGCGCGCCAATCACGACCACGATCACGAATACCGGAGACACAACGCTGAATATCACCAGCATCCTGCCGACCACGCCGCAGTATGCAAGTACCAACACGTGCGGAAGCACCCTGGCAGCCAACAAAAAATGCACCGTGACGATCACATTCACGCCGGACGCCGCCAAGGCTGAGAATGGCACGGTCGAACTTACAGATGACGCTACGACCAGTCCCCAGGAAATCAATACCTATGGCACCGGACAGGCCCCGCTGGTGTTCAACCCGACAAAGCTCACGTTCCCCGACACAACCGTGGGTAGTTCGAGCACCATGACCGCTACCATGACCAACACCGCCAGCAGTACGGCCAGCATCACCAGCATCACGATCACCGGGCATTACACACAAGCGAACACGTGTGGGAGTTCTCTTGCTGCGGGAGCGTCCTGTACGTTCACGGTCACGTTCACGCCAACCAAAATTGGAAGCCAGACCGGCGTGGTCACGGTAAATAACAACCTTCCAAGCAGTCCGGAGACCATGAACACAACCGGGTCGGGAAAATAATCAGGAACCCGATGCTCGACGGTTGGCGCGGCTGCGGAGTTACTTTTGATTACCATCGTACCGCGCCCTAAGAGCTGCTACCGACCATAGATACTGCAAGTCTCACCCATCCTGACGTTCTCTTCTCAAGAGCGGAAGCTTCCTCACCTTCCATTCCAAACACCGGCCTTCGGGAGGATTCCATGAAACGCCTTGTTCTCTGCTTGTTGCTTTTATGCGCGATCGGAAAGACAGAAGAGCGTTCGGATGACCAGCATCCCGCACTCACCATCTACAACCAGAACTTTTTCGTAGCTCGCGAGCGCTTTCCTCTTGACCTGAAAGCTGGGCTGAATCGCGTCGAGTACACCGGCATCGCCGCGCACCTGGAGCCCGATTCCGTAATCCTTCGCGATCCCGCGGGCCGATCCTTTCAAGTGCTCGAACAGAACTATCGCAACGACCCCGTTTCGCAGGAACTACTGCTCTCATTCTGTGAAGGCAAGACGATCGACTTCCTTGTGCAATATGGAGACAAGCAGCAGGTGGTCAAAGGCAGGATTGTTCGCAGCGGGTACGTCCCCGGCTCCGCCTACGGTCAGAATGCGGGCTTCGGCCAGCCGATCATTGAGGTCGATGGCGTGTTGCGTTTCGGCCTTCCCGGGCTGCCGCTGTTTCCATCGCTGGCCGGTGACTCGATTCTGAAGCCGACACTGAACTGGCTGCTGCAAACCAATAACCCGGGGCAGTTCGACGCTGAAATTTCCTATGTCAGCGCCGGTATGACATGGCAGTCCGACTACAACCTGGTGGTCGCCGACGGTCCGGGCGGAAAGACTGACCTTCTAGACATGGTGGGCTGGGTCACCATGCACAATCAGAGCGGCAAGACCTTCGAAAATGCGCGGATCAAGCTGCTTGCGGGGGACGTGAGCAAGATTGCCGCTGGAGGCGTCGCCGGCCGCCTTTACGCCGCCGCAAAGATGGCCGCAGACGAAGCGGCAGCGCCGCCCGTGGTTCGCGAGAAATCATTTGATGAATTTCATCTCTACACTTTGGAGCGACCCACTACCTTGCACGATAACGAAACCAAGCAGGTCGAGTTCGTTCAGTCGACAGGAATCCACGCGCAGCGGATCTATGTTTACGATGGCGCCAAGACCGACATGTATGGCTACTACAACCCCGAGCAGATCCGCCAGGATGCAAACTACGGCACGCAATCGAACCCAAAGATCTGGGTGATGGAGGAATTCAAGAACGCGGACACAAATCATCTGGGCATCGCCCTGCCCAAAGGCAAGCTCCGCTTCTACCGCCGCGACAGCGATGGCAGCCTGCAGTTTGTAGGCGAGAACGTCATCGATCACACCCCGAAGGACGAAATGATCCGCGTTTACACCGGCAACGCCTTCGACACGGTGGGAGAACGCCGCCGCACAAACTACCACGTCGAGTCCAACCAACACTGGATGGACGAGTCGTTTGAGATTCGCATTCGCAACCACAAGAAAGAGCCTGTCAACGTGCGCGTGGTCGAACATATGTATCGCTGGACCAACTGGAAGCTAAGCGAGCAGTCGCAAACCTCGCGCAAGACCGATGCCCAGACCATGGAATTCCCCGTGACCGTGGCGGCGAATGGTGAGCAAGTCGTGACCTACACCGTGCACTATTCGTGGTAGAACGTGCTGGCGGGCCCTGCTGCATTTCGGGGCGTAATCCTTGCTCGGACCGCCACCACTCCTAGGGCGCCATAGGCACTCCGGTCGGCAGGCGACTGACAGCTAGTCTCGCGGACGATAAACTGTTAGCTCGATGCCGGAACTCCCTGAAGTCGAAACCATTGCCCGCGGACTAGGCAAGCGGGTGACCGGGGACGTGATTGACACTGTATGGCTGGGGCAGAAGCCCGAGCCGCTGAAGTCTCCGGCGGCAGAGATTGCGGCCACCCTCGAGCAGAGCCGGATCGTCGCGGTTCGCCGCGTGGGCAAGCACATCGTGTTCGATCTTGAGCGAAGCGGTGGCCGTGTGGGGCGGACACTCCTGTCCGCCAAAGGCCGGAAGCCTAAAACGGCGAGTCTGGGATCAAGAGGAAAGTCGTCGCACGCTTCATCGACGCCGCATACAGAGGCGGACAAGAGTGTCCGCCCCACACAAGCCAGTCCCACACACACCCTCGCACAGTGGATCGTCCACCTCGGTATGACCGGCAGCTTGCGGATCTGTGAGCCGCAGGCTGAAGTGCTGAAGCACACCCATGCCATTCTCAAGCTAGCCTCGGGAAGGGACCTGAGGTTCATCGATCCCCGCCGCTTCGGCCGCCTGAGCGTAGCAAAGGCCGGAGACTTTAACGCCGGTGGATATGAGCCCCTGGAAGTTGAGCTCGACCGTTTCACCACACTTTTCCGCGCCCGCAAGACTCCCATCAAGAGTGCACTGCTGAACCAGAAACTGCTTCGCGGCGTGGGCAATATCTACGCCGACGAATCCCTATTCCGCGCCGGCATTCGTCCGCAAAGACGAGCCGCCTCAATCTCGCGGGAACAACTGCGGAAACTCTTCCTGTCAGTGAAAGAGGTCCTGCAGGAAGCGATCGCCCTCGGCGGCTCCTCCGTTTCCGACTATGTGGACGCCGATGGAGAAGAAGGCTTCTTCCAGCTGCAGCACCGCGTCTACGGCCGTGAAGGGGAGCCATGTTTGGTCTGCAAGACACAAATCAAAAGAGTCGTCATTGCCGGGCGAAGTAGCCACTACTGTCCGAAGTGCCAGAAGTGAGCAATTGCTGCTTGCTGATTTCTTGATTGAGGATTAACGACCCCAGCAGGCGAGTGTTCTTAATCAACGATCAACAATCACGAAATCAACGCTGCAAGCACAGCCGCCAAATTCTGCTAATCTCTTAGTCCATGCCTGACTTTTCTATCGGAGTCGATCTCGGCGGTACCAACCTGCGGATTGCCGCCGTCAGCAGCGAGGCGCAGCTCTTAGAAAAAGTTACTCTCGGCACCAAGGTTGCCCTCGGACGCGATCACGTCATCAACGAAATGTGTGACGCCATCCAGCGGGTTTCAGCCAAGTATCGCGGCTCAGGATCCTTTCTCGGCGCGGGCATCGGCATCCCCGGCATCATCGATATGGAAGCGGGCATGTTGCGCAAGTCGGCGAATCTTCCTGGCTGGTCGGATTATCCGGTGCAGGCCGAGATCGAACGGAGGCTGGGCGCGCGCGTTTTTCTTGACAACGACGCCAACGTTGCAGCCCTCGGCGAAAAATGGCTGGGCGCAGCGCGCGACGTGTCCAACATGGCGATGGTCACGCTGGGCACCGGTATCGGCGGCGGCATCGTGTTGAATGGGAAAATATGGCACGGCATGAATGGCATGGCCGGCGAATACGGACACAATCCGATTGAATTCGAGGGATACACTTGCGGCTGCGGTAGCCACGGGTGCGCCGAGCAATATGCCTCGGCCAGCGCCGTCCTCCGCATGGCGCGAGAAGCCATCGCCAGTGGCAAGGCACCTGCCCTGGAGAAGGCGGCGAGTTCCGATCCCGAGTTCGGCGCCAAGTCGATTTACAACCTGGCGATTCAGGGTGACGAAGATGCGCGCCGCATCTTCCGCCGCTTCGGCAAATCATTGGGAATGATGCTCGCCGGCATTGTGAACACGCTGAATCTCGAAATGTACGTGATCGGCGGAGGAGTCGCGAGCGCCTGGGATGCCTTTGCCCCCACCATGTTCGAAGAGTTGCGCGAACGTTCGCTGGTCTACGCGGCGACTGCTCCCGACGATCCCCTGGGAAAAGAAGAAGGCGCATCAGCGCAAGTCGTCGCCCGCACCCGGCGCAAGACCATCATCACGCGCGCCCTGTTGGGGAGCGACGCAGGTTTATATGGCGCGGCAAGAATTCCGCTGATGGGAGACTGAAACCCGAGACCTCAGATCCTAGGGCCCGCGATCTAAGACCCAAGACCCAGCCTAAGACCGGAAGCCCGAGTCCCGCACCCCAATCCCCGCCGACGATTTGTACACCGCAGCCTTCCGAACTGCGTCGAGGAGAAATTGATTCTGTTCCGGAGTCCCGATGCTGACGCGTATAAAAGTTGGCGCGCCCCATGCTCCCAAAGGCCGCACACTGACTCCTTCCCGCAGCAGACGGTCGGCGAAGCCGGAAGCGTCCTCTGCGACGTCGGAGTAGACGAAGTTCGCGCAAGTCGGCACGACGGGATAGCCCAGATCCGACAGCCCATCCGCAAGCACCTTTGCCTGGGCGGTATTGTTGGCGACAACACGTTCGATGTGGCTGCGGTCATCAATCGCCGCGATGGCTGCGCTCTGTGCCACCGAGGCCACTGAAAACGTATTGCGCATGCGCGCACAGTAGGTCAGCAGTTCCGCCGGTCCCAGGCCGTATCCGATGCGCAGACCGGCGAGTCCGTGCGCCTTCGAGAAGGTGCGCAGGACCACGACGCTCGCCCCCCGGCGAACGTATTCCACTGAGTCGGGATACCGCACCTGGGCAGTCGATGCCAGATGCACCGCGAACTCGTAGTAAGCCTCGTCGAGGACCACAACCACGTGTCCGGGAACGCGCGAGAGAAATTTATCAATGAGATCCTCGCTGATCATCGTGCCCGTCGGATTGTTGGGATTCGCAAGAAAAACCAAACGAGTGTTCGCGTCAATCGCGTGGAGGATCGCCTCGAGATCGAAGCCGTCGTTCCGCATAGGTGTTTCAATCAACTGCGCGCCCGTTGCGCGCACCGCCAGCGAATACACAATGAACGAACGCTCGCTGGTGACTGCGTTGAGCCCCGGGACAAGAAACGTCTGGCACAAAAGACTCAGCAGGGCAGTCGAGCCGGCGGTGACCAGCGCCTGCTCCGGTGGTAGTCCGTGATGGGCGGCGAGCTTGCGCCGCAGTTCGGTGCAGTCGTCATCAGGATAGGCGTGGGCTCTTGTCAGCGCAGCGCGCATGGCCGCAATCGCGTGAGGCGAAGGGCCGAAGGGATTTTCATTTGAGTCGAGACGGATGAGCCGTGGCTGAAACTCCCGGGCGGGTTGCTTCGGCTGATGCGGAATGTAGCCGCCCATTTCGCGGGCAGCTGTGGACACCAGATCGAAAAAACGGCTCATGCTCGCCCGCTATCATGCCACGGAACGATTTCGGGTTTCTATCCAATTCGGCTGGCGGTTCGCAGGCGATCGACTTCCTTCAACGTGAGCGCGCGGAATTTTCCGGGCGGAACATCGAGCACGAGCGGACCGTAGCGCACCCGCTTGATCTTTTCCACGTGATGACCGACCGCTTCGAACATGCGCCGAATCTGGCGATTGCGTCCTTCGATGAGGGTTATCTCGTACCAGGGATTCGTAGCCTCTTTCACAACGCGCACCTTCGCCGGGCCGGTCTTCACGCGCTTTCCGTCGTCGGTCGCAATGGACACTCCCGCACGTAGTTTGGCAATAGCATCGTCATTCGGAGTTCCCGCCACCTTGACCACGTAAGTTTTGGGAACGTGTGAGGCGGCCTTCATGAGGCGATGAGCCAGTTCGCCGTCGTTGGTCATGAGCAGCAATCCCTCGCTGGCGTAGTCAAGCCGGCCCACCGGGTACACGCGGCCCTTGACGCCGCGCATCAGGTCCATCACCGTCGGGCGCTTCTGCGGATCGCTCATCGTTGTGACGTAGCCTTTGGGCTTATTCAACAGCAGGTAAATGTGCCGCTGCGGTCCATGAAGAAGTTTCCCGTTCACGCGGATGTGATCGGTCTCTGGGTCTGCCTTGCTGCCCAGTTCGCTGACGACCTTCCCGTTCACCTGCACGTGTCCAGACGAGATAAGTTTCTCGGCCGTGCGGCGTGATGCGATTCCAGCAGCGGCGATAATTTTTTGCAAACGCTCAGCAGGCATGTGGAAGGCAGCGCCGGCGTCCCGCCGGCTGTCGCGCGGGCGCCCTCGCCCGCGCTTTGGTATTCATGGTTGAAACCGTTTGCACTATTCTGGCAGCGGAGCTGCGGACTTCTCGATCTCTTGCTGCTCCGACGAAGCGCCTTCCGACTCCCCAGAGTTCTTTGGAGCGCTAGAGGGTTCTTCTTCCTCTTCCGTAGATGCGCTTCTGTCGGGCTGCGGCGGCTCCGGGTTCGCGGCTGCTTCCGCCACACTGCTCTCCGCAGGAATCAGTTCCGCCTGAAACGACTCCGCGACCAGCTTCTCGAACTCCTCCATGCTGGGCAGTTCGTTCACGTCTTTAAGGCCAAAACGCATCAGGAATTCCTTGGTCGTCTTGTAGAGGATCGGCCTCCCGATCACCTGCTTGCGTCCCGCAGTCGTGATCAGTTTTCGGTCCAGCAAAGTCCCAATCACGCCACCGGAATCGACCCCACGAATATCGTTAATCTCAGGCACTGTAACCGGCTGCTTGTAAGCGATCACAGCCAGCGTTTCCAACGCCGGCAGGGAGAGCCGCACCGGAGGCTTCAAACTCTTGGCATAGGTACGCACGACCTCATGCTGCTCAGGCTTGGTCGACATGCGATATCCACCAGCAACCTGGCGAATTTCGATGCCATGATCGGAGCCGCCATACTCTCCGCTCAATTCCTCCAGGCAGGAGCGCACACGCGACTTGACCTCAGTATCGTCCACCGCCCCGGCGGCGACGACAGAGTCTTTGACGAGTTGGATGATCTGCTCCAGCGTAATCGGCGTCTCCGCCGCATAAACGATGGCTTCGAGTTGAGCTTTTAAACTCATAGCAATAAGTAGTCAGCGGTCAGGAACAGCGGATTGTTGTGAAACTGGCCACTGATCACTGGCCACTGACCACTGTTTTTTCATCTCCAATCGTCCCGCACTGCTGCTTGCTCATTCATGATCTCGTCGAAGTGTGTATGCTTGCGAACTGCGATCTCACCAAACAATCGCTCCTGCCGCACCTGGATCGCCTGCAGCCGCACCATTTCGAGCAGCGCCAGGAACATGCAGACCAGGGCCTGCCGCGATGCGACGCGCATCAGCAACTGCTTCAGCCGGATGGGCCGGTCTTCCAGCGACAGCCGCCTTCGCAGGTAATCAATCATCTGGCCAACGCTGACTGTATCCTCGTCGACATTGAGCACCGGGCGCGTACGCACGCGCTCCAGAACCTGCTGGAAAGTTTTTACCAGGTCAATCACGTCCGCGGCAATCTCCGGCTCGGTGCCTTCGGCGTCTACAAATTCCTTCAGCGCGGGATTCGACAGCACCGCATCTTCAATCTGCTGCTTCTGCAAAAGCATCTGCGCCGCCGATTTGAACTTTTCGTGCTCCAGCAGCCGGTTCACCAGCTCCGTACGCGGATCTTCCTGCTCCTCCGCCGGGGCGTCAGGATCACGCGGCAGCAGCATCTTCGACTTGATATGGATCAACACAGCCGCCATGTAGATGAAGTCCGCCGCCACATTCACATCCAGCTCGCGAATCTTTTCCACGTACGCAAGGTATTGCGCCGTGATGCGCGCGATGGGAATGTCGTAAATATCGATATCTTGTTTGCGAATCAGATCCAGCAGCAGATCAAGCGGCCCCTCATAGACGTCTCCTACCGACACCGCAAAGGGAAAGTCGCTCTCTTCCTTGCTCGACGGTGCCTTGGCCGTCTTGTCGGACGTCTTCGGGATCGCTACCAGTGGCAGCGCGATGGATCCTTGCGCTGTGTTGGGCCCGGAAACGAGTTTTGTGTCTTCACTCATCGTTACTAAATAAGGCCTGTCATCCTGAGCCACGCGAAGGACCTATGCATTTTTCGCCTCGCGTACTCTTGGCACTTCGTACCCGAGCGACATGCCCATCGCTTCCCGCACATCGCGCATGGTCTCCGCGGCCGCTCGGCGTGCCCGCTCCGTGCCAGCCTCCAGAATATCCCAGGCGAGCCGTGGATTCTCCTCAAATTTCTTGCGTCGCTCCTGCATGGGATTCAGCAACTTGACCAGAGCATCCGCGGCCCAGCCCTTGCACTCGATGCACCCGATGCCTGCCGAACGGCAACCCTCGTCTACTTTCGCAATTGTTTCTTTGCTGCTGAAGATCTTGTGCAGATCGCCAACCGGACAAATATCCGGATTGCCAGGATCGGATCGCCGAACCCGCGCCGGATCCGTGACCATCGTCTTCAGCTTCTGCCGCACCACCGGCTCGGGATCGGTCAGCATGATGGTGTTGCCGTACGACTTCGACATCTTGCGCCCGTCGGTTCCCGGCAGCTTGGCAGCGGGGGTCAGCAAGGCTTGCGGCTCAGGGAACACTTCCTTCGGGTTATGGTAAAAGCCGTTGAACCTCCGCGCGATTTCCCGCGTGAGTTCGACATGTGCCACCTGATCTTCCCCCACCGGCACAACGTCGGCTTTGTAAATGAGAATGTCAGCCGCCTGCAGTACGGGATACCCCAGAAAACCATACGTCCCCAGATCTTTATCCTTGATGTTGTCGCGCTGCTCCTTGTACGTCGGCACCCGCTCCAGCCAGCCCAGCGGCGTGATCATCGAGAACAGCAAATGCAGCTCCGCATGCGCCGGGACGTGCGACTGGATGAAGATCACCGACTTCTCCGGATCAAGTCCCGCCGCCAGCCAGTCAAGCGCAACCTCGATCGAATTTTCCTTGACCCGAGAGGTATCGGCGTAATCCGTGGTGAGCGCGTGCCAGTCGGCAACCTCGAAGAAACATTGATACTCGTCCTGCATGCCCACCCAGTTATCCAGCGCACCCACATAGTTGCCGAGGTGCAGCTTTCCAGTCGAGCGCATGCCGCTGAGCACACGCTTGCGCGGTTTGGTCGAACTGGTCATTGCGGAAACACGATCACCTTAAACAACGTATCTATTCTCAAATGTTGAGTGACATACAGGTCTGGATTCGATACTAACATGCAAAAAGTCAGCTCTGGGCGCGCAACCGAGCGGTGGCGCCAAGCTCGGCACCGGCTTCCAGCAGCCGGCTTTAACCTGTCCCCGTTTGCCTATTTTTTCTCCAAGGCCCTTTGCAGTTCTTCCGGCGCGATGGATTTCACTTTGATCGGCTTGGCCGGTATTCCCCCCACGATGTGATAGGGTTCCACATTCTTAGACGCGACGCCCATGGAGCCGACAATCGCATGCTCCCCGACCTTCACTCCGCTTAATACTGTGGCGTGGTACGTCACGCGGGCTCGTGGGCCAATCTCCGTCTTCTGATTGTCCACGATCATGCCGTCGTTCAAATCGTGCGCGTGGGAATACACATTGGCATAGTCCGAGATCGAACAGCCTTCATGAATAATGATTTCGCCGCGATCGTCGAGCAACACGTACTTGTGGATGGTGCAGTTGTCCTCCACGGTAAGGTTGTAGCCAAAAGAAAATTCCACCCCGTGGAATATTTTCACATTCTGGCCGCAGTGCTTGAAGACGTGCCGCGCAAGCATGGCGCGCATCCGGTGTCCCAGCCAATGGTTCAGGCCCACGGGCGAGCGGTCGTACATCATCCAGAACCAGATCAATGGCTTGCGCTCCCCATATTTCACTGCATCGGCGTCGCCATAAGACTCCGGCTCAAGTGTGGTGTTGCGCGGATCAAAAGAGTGCACAAGCGCCTGCTCTGCCAAGGGAGTCGACGGCCGCGGAGCGGAGTAGGAACGCCCGAGATACAACTGGTACAGCGCATCGCGCACAACCTTGCTGCGATGCTCCGGATCGCGATTCATGAACTCCCGGTCGAGTTGGTCAATCCACTCGAGGAAACTCTTCTCCGCCGCCGGGGTCAGGTTAAGAACGCGATATTCGTAGCGGGGCATACGTTCCTCAATTGCTCAGCGCAGGAATAAACTAACACACGCCCGACTCTAAATCCTGCTTTCCGATGTCATACAAACGTTCGCGGAGCGCCGCCGGTGCTTTATAATCGCGCTGCCCTGATGCCAGCGAAAAAAGCGGCCAAGCCGCACCCTCAACCCACGGACGCTCTAGTCTATCCCCGCTTTTCGGGACTCTCTACTTTCATGCGCTTGCCGCACGTTCCCCGAGCATCGGAGTTGGACGTCGCGCTGATTGGCGTTCCCTTCGACACCGGTACTACCTACCGTCCGGGCGCACGCTTCGGACCTCGCCACGTGCGCGAGCAGTCCTCCATCATTCGCCCCTGGAATCCGGCCCTGAAGACCAACCCATTCGAGAAATGGCGGATCGCCGATTATGGCGATCTTTCCGTCAACCCGCTCTCCATCGAAGACACGTTCAGCCGCATCACGACTCAACTGAGTGAGGTTTTTGCACAAGGCACCCGCCCCGTCTGCGTCGGCGGAGATCACTCCATTCTCCTACCCATCCTGCGCGCCATCCACAAGCGTGTTGGACCCGTCGCACTGGTCCAGTTCGACGCGCATAACGACACCTGGGGAGGCTACTTCGGCAGCCCGCACTCGCATGGAACTCCCGTGCGTCGCGCAGTAGAAGAAGGCTTGCTGCTCGAAGGCTGCGTGCTGCAGGCCGGTCTGCGCGGACAAGTCTATTCCAAGGACGACTTCGCCTTCGGCCACGAACACCACTTCCACGTGCTGACGTGCGAAGAACTCCACCGCTCGGGTATTAAGTCCGTTGCGCGTATTCTGAAGCGCTTCCGTGGCAAGCCGGTATATTTCACCCTCGATATTGACGTGGTCGATCCCGCGTTCGCACCTGGCACGGGCACTCCCCAGGTCGGCGGCCTCTCCAGCGCACAAATCCTTGACTTGGTGCGTTGTCTAAAAGGACAAAAGCTGGTGGGATGCGATCTGGTCGAAGTTTCTCCACCCTACGATCGCAGCGAAATCACGTCGCTGTTGGCTGCCAACCTGCTGTACGAGATGCTCTGTTTGTTCTGAAGCCGTTCGTTCACCCCATGACTCAGCTTGCCCGCAAG
>WNEZ01005718.1_pt1 | contig 16357 bp, 14 predicted proteins | sample 5400521 | NCBI WGS metagenome assembly WNEZ01 (sample SAMN13153339, study PRJNA577476) | soil metagenome | isolation source: 120 cm saprolite under Douglas fir tree site 2 hole 1 replicate 1 | place: USA:California | collected 2015-04-18
CACTGGCATCAAGATTTTCAATTGGCTGGCGACCATGTGGGGCGGCAAAATTAGCTTTGAGGCGCCGATGCTGTTCTGTGTCGCGTTTTTGTTTCAATTCCTCGTCGCCGGGCTGACCGGAGTCATGCTCGGCTCGGCGCCATTCGATTGGCAACTGGGCAACTCCTACTTTGTCGTCGCACACTTTCATTACGTGATCGTGGGTGGAATTCTCTTCACCTTATTTGGCGCTTTCTATTACTGGTTCCCGAAGATGGCTGGGAAGATGTACAACGAGACTCTGGCCAAGGTACATTTTTGGCTGTTTCTGATCGGTTTCCATCTCACTTTCGATTTTATGCATGTGCCCGGCCTTCTCGGGATGCCCCGCCGAATCTATACCTATGAAGCCGGCCGGGGCTGGGATACTTGGAACTTGATCGTCACCATCGGTGCGATCTTCCAGGCCGCCGGCATCTTGGCTTTCGTCGGCAATCTACTTTGGTCGTACTTTCGGGGTAAGATCGCCGGAAGCGATCCGTGGGATGCCTGGACGCTCGAGTGGTCCACGCCTTCGCCGCCGCCGGAATACAACTTCGCGTCCGTCCCCCAGGTAAAGAGCCGCCGGCCGCTTTGGGACGTGAAACACTCGGAAGACCCCGACTGGAAATATGAGTGAAGGACTCGTCCCGATGACCCAACTAGCCCCTAGCATTCCTGCGGCCGAGATCGCCTGGAGACTACCCTCTCGCGGTCGAGTGGGGATGTTCTCACTGATCGCGGTCGAGTCCGCGATTTTTGTCATCTTCATCGTCGCGTATTTGTTTTACAACGGTAAGAGCTCGAGCGGTCCAACGCCCGCCATTCTTCATGTCCCTGTCCTTTTCACCGTCTGTTTATTGTCGAGCAGCTTGACGATTCATGCCGCGGTGAAGGCATTGACTCGCGGGAGCTCTCGAGCTTTCGGATTCTGGTGGCTGGTGACCATCGCTCTAGGGGCGAGCTTCCTGGTCGGTACCGGTTTTGAATGGCGACATCTAATACGGGACGAGGGGCTGACGATCAGCACCAATTTGTTTGGCACGACTTACTACTCACTCGTCGGCCTGCATGCATTCCACGTAACCGTCGGCCTGCTTGCCCTTGCTTTTGTGTCGATCTTGGCGCTGTTGGGCAAAGTCGCGACGACACATGCCCGGCACGTGGATGTGCTGTCTCTGTATTGGCACTTCGTGGATGTGGTGTGGGTGGTCGTCTTGACTGTCGTTTATGGCATCGGACGCTGAGGGGACAAGAATGGCAACCGGATCAGTTCCGATGACGAGTGAAAGATCAGCAGGCACGGTTGAGGTACCTGCGTCTACGCCGTGGCCGCTGGTATTGGCGTTTGGCTCTTGCCTCTTGTTCGCCGGCCTTTGCACCAACGTATTCCTGAGCATCCTGGGCGCCGCAGCCATGCTCGCTGGCGGCGTAGGCTGGTTTCGAGAGGTTTTTCCGCACGAGGCCCACGAATCGGTTCCAGTCACCGAAGAGATTCCACGCGTGGTGACGCTGCGATCCGAAGTCGCGCAGTACACCGTCGCACTGCCTGCGCGGCGCGCCTGGCTGCCTCTGGAGATCTATCCGATGTCTGCCGGAGTGAAGGGGGGCCTTGCTGGAGGCGCCGTGATGGCGATTCTGGCAATCATCTACGGTGTGTTCAGCCACCACGGCGTCTGGTATCCGATCAATCTGTTGTCCGCTGGCTTTTTCCCGAGAACCGCTACGGAAACCGCTTCGGATCTCAGCGCATTTAGTCTACGTGCTTTCACTATTGCGACTGGCATTCACCTGCTCGCTTCGCTCCTGGTCGGTATCCTTTACGGAGCCCTATTGCCTCTCATTCCGCGGCGCCCCATCCTGCTGGGAGGTCTGATGGCGCCACTGCTCTGGACCGGATTGCTTCACAGCTCTTTGGCGATCATCAACCCGGTACTCAATCAGCGCGTCGACTGGTTTTGGTTCGTCCTTTCCCAGATGGGATTCGGAATTGTCGCAGGCGTCGTCGTCTCTCGCCAGGAACGCGTCGGTACATTGCAAGGAGTCCCTCTCGCCATCCGCGTTGGCATCGAGTCACCCGGAATCAAAAAAGCGACTGGAGAGGAGCAGGATCGATGAAATTCAAGACAGCTGTCATCGCGGCCCTGGCCATGGCGCCAGCCTCGTGCGCAATTAGCAGCAATCCGCCTGGACGACCTGCGCGCGAATCGCAAGTGACCCGGCCAGACAAGGTGATGGACTTCGAATCGCTCTACGGTTCCAATTGCGCCGGATGCCATGGCTCGGAAGGCAAGGGCGGTGCCGCCGTGGGTCTCGCCAATCCGGTTTACCTGGCGATTGCGGACGATGCCACAATACGTCGGGTGGTCTCCGATGGCGTCCCCGGAACCGCCATGCCAGCGTTTGCACGTCAGTCCGGCGGGATGCTCACGAATGAACAGGTCGATGCCATTATCACGGGAATTCGCGTTCGTTGGACCAAACCAGACGTTCTGGCCGGGGTACAGCCGCCGCCTTATACCGACCGAGATCCGGCCGACCCTGAGCGCGGTCCGGAAGTCTATGCTGTCTACTGTTCTGCTTGTCACGGCGTCGACGGCCGCGGCACCGCGCAGGCCGGCTCCATCGTGGATGGTTCGTTCCTGGCGCTCGTCAGCGACCAGGGTCTTCGCACCACGGTCATCGTCGGTCGGCCGGAGCTAGGCGCGCCGGACTGGCGCAGCAACGTACCGGGAAAACCGATGACCAAATGACCAACGGGGACGTCACTGACGTCGTTTCTTGGCTTATCTCGCATCGAACCGATGTCCCGGGACAGCCGTATCCAAACTCACAAGTGACGATGGGGGCACTTCCATGACAACGTCTGACAATCGGCCGTCGAGGCGCTCGATACTGGTGAAGCTCGGTATTTTGTTCAACGCCGCGGTGGCCGCGGCATTGGCGGTTCCCGTTCTGCGCTATCTACTTTCTCCGGTGGCCCGCCAGCGCCAGCGAGGCTACGACGCCTGGCTCTCGCTGGGGCCGCTGGAGCAGTTCCCTTCAGGTCAGACGCGCATGGCGACGTATCAGCAGCCGAATGCCGATGCCTCCGACGGGGAAACCGCGAACATCCCTTGTTGGGTGCGGCGAATCGAGGGCGAGACATTCCAAGTGTTTGCAATCAATTGCGCGCACCTCGGGTGTCCGGTGCGTTGGTTCCAGCAATCCAATTTGTTCATGTGCCCTTGCCACGGAGGCGCTTACTACCAGGATGGCTCGCGGGCGTCGGGGCCGCCCGAGCGGGGGCTGTTTGAGTATGACTACAAAGTCGACCGGGGCACGCTTTTCATCAAGACCGGCCAGATGCCCACACCCGGCGCGCAGGCAAAGCTGTTTAAAAGGAGCTCGTCGTGCGCTTCCTAGAAAAACTTGGCCGCTGGTTTGACGAACGTCTGCAACTCGGCAAGCCGATCCAAGCGACGCTCGCACACCCCGTCCCACGCCGGACCGCCAGCTGGTTTTATGTTTTTGGAAGCGCCGCGCTGACCGTCTTTGCATTGCAGTTCATCACCGGTATTCTCCTCGCGCTCGTTTACGTCCCCTCAGCCGGCGAGGCTTGGAACAGCCTACAGACGTTGAATTACCACATCTCTGCCGGGTGGTTTATCCGAGCGTTACACGGCTGGGGCTCGAATTTCATGGTCGCCATCGTCCTCATTCACATGGTGCAGGTGTTCCTCTTCGGAGCATACAAGTTCCCGCGGGAGCTCACCTGGATTATCGGAGTTGTTCTTCTCCTGGTGACGCTGGGAATGGCCTTTACCGGCCAAGTTCTCAGATTCGATCAAGACGCATACTGGGGATTGGGAATTGGATCATCTATCGCCAGTAGGATCCCGTTTATCGGGCCTGCGTTGGTGAGCCTGTTGCTGGGAGGGCCGATCATTGCCGCGTCAACGCTGTCGCGGTTCTTCACCCTGCATGTCTTTGTGGTGCCTGGCCTGCTGATTGGCTTCGTCGCGCTCCACCTGATCCTCGTTATCAAGCTCGGGATAAACGAGTGGCCGATGCCCGGACGCATGGTTCGCCGCGCTACGTATTTGAAAGAATATCACGAGCTCGTCCAGCGAGATGGAGTGCCCTTTGTGCCGGGCGCAATTGTGAAAGACATTTTCTTTTCAGCGTCGATCCTCCTGGCAATCACCCTCTGTGCTGTGTTCCTCGGACCGTTCGGTCCTGGCGGCCAGCCTGATCCAACTATCATCCAGACGGCTCCACGTCCTGACTACTTCTTTCTCTGGCTTTACGCCCTGCTCTCGTTCCTGCCTCCAGCCGCTGAAACGCCAATCCTGCTCATTGGACCGGCGATTGCTCTGATCGTGCTGATCGGGCTTCCGTTCGTCTCTGGAGAGGGCGAAAAGAGCTGGAAGCGTCGACCGATTGCCGTTCTCGCCGTGCTACTGATTGCGGTAGCGTTGGGAGCCTTGACGCACCTGGGGCAGCATACGCCTTGGAGCCCGATCATGGACGCCTGGAGCAGCCAACCGATTCCCGACAAATACCTGGTCGGTCGAAGCGCCTTGGAGCGGCAAGGCGCCCTGGTTTTTCAATCCAAACAGTGCCGCAACTGCCATTCGCTGGGCGAAAACGGTGGACAGCGCGGTCCAGCTCTCGACCAGGTGGCTGTGAGGCTTACGCAGGATCAGCTGATCCGGCAGGTGATCCAGGGCGGGGGCAATATGCCGGCGTACGGCAAGAATTTGACTCCGCCGCAGACAACTGCGCTTGTTTCGTTTCTGGAAACGCTCCACCCTGCCGGGCAAGAGCCGGCGCGCGACGCTTCGCAAATGGAGCTGCTGAAGGCAGTGCGGTAGGGCTCGAGATGCCCTGTGGAGCTCCAACGCCGGAATCGATTTCCATTTGGGCGACGGTCGGTGTGCTTATAACGGCGATCGTCTACTGGCGAGGTTGGTATCGTCTTCGCGGTGAGTCGCCGGATGCGGCGTCGTCGCGGAGTCTCGCCATGTTCATCGGTGGAATGGTGGCGCTCTGGATTGCAGTCGGATCTCCGCTCGCGACGATGGACCACTCGAGGCTCACCTTACACATGGTACAGCACCTGGTCTCGATGACAATTGCCGCTCCGCTGATTCTGTTGGCGGAGCCGGTCACGGCCTTGCGACACGCAATACCGAACACACTCGCTGATCGGGTGGTCAGGCCGCTCCTGCCCCACCTGCGCGGGCCCGGGAGCATCCTGACTCATCCAGTGTCGTGCTGGGTTGCCGGCACGGGGGTGGTGATCGCATGGCATGTTCCGCCCGTCTTCGAGCTGGGAATGCATTCGCAGCTCTGGCACGCGGTGCAGCACGCCAGCTTTCTCGCCGGTGGACTTCTGTTTTGGTGGCCAGTGATCCAACCTTGGCCGGCAGTTGCCCAATGGCCCCGGTGGTCCATTCCCCTTTATCTCTTTTTTGCTACCCTACCCTGCGACGCGCTTTCTGCATTTCTGGCCTTCTGCGGACGCGTCGTCTATCCATCCCATGCGGCCGCCGACCTCGCGGCCTCCGCCTTGCGTCTTCACGACCAGGAATTTGCAGGCGCCTTAATGTGGTGCTGGGTGACGTTTGCATATTTGATCCCGGCAATAGGGATCACGCTAGGTATTCTCGGTCAGGCCGTCCCGAGCAAAGTCCCACCGAAGATGCGATTGCCGATTGACGCCCACGCAAACGGCGTAACGCTTCGTCTCGGTGATTCATGACCACCCTTGCGGCCGAGCGTCACGAGCCGTCTTCGGCTGATGCCAAGGTTCAGCCGAGCGCGCCGAGCCCGGATCCCTTGGCGCTGATTCTGCAGACCGCGACGCTCCTGTTTGCCAATGCGGAGACGACAGAGCGGACCCTAAGAGGTGCAAATCGCGTTGCCGAATCCCTCGGCTACCGCACGACCTTGATTCCACGCTGGGACGAGCTGACGGTCCGTCTCGAGGACAACAGTGGTTTCAAGATCGACGTCGCTCGAGTCACACCCGCCGGCATCGACATGAACAAGGTCTTGGCGACCGAGAAAACGATCGATTCAATGAGTGACGGGCTACTTCCGCCGGATGAAGCGCAGTCGGCCTTGGCGAAAATAACGGACCTTCCTCCTGTGTCATTGGGAAGATTCGCCTTGGGGGCGGCGGTGGGCGCTTCTGCCCTTAGCGTAGTTTTCGGCGCCGTGCACCCGGCGAGCATTGCGCTGATCGCGCTCAGCGCTGGAACCGGCGCCGTGATTCGCCGAGGCCTGTCGCACGTGAGCTCCAACCTGCTCGTTCAACCACTCTGCGCCGCCTTGCTCGCCGGATTTGTCGGAGGAGTTGCCCAGCGGTATCAGCTGAGCTCGCCACTGGCGCTGGTCGCGCTGTGCCCGTGCATGGTGCTCGTCCCTGGTCCACACTTCCTCAACGGGCTGCTGGATCTCGCCCACGCTCGAGTTGCGCTCGGGTGCTCGAGGATCGCCTTCGCGACCTTGGTGATCGCGGCGATTTCCGCGGGCCTGCTGCTCGGGCTATGGCTCGTCGGCGCGACGCTACCTATATCGTCGCCTTCGCGATCCGTCGCGTTGCCGGTCGACATCGTCGCCGCGGGCCTGGCGGTCTCTGCCTACGGCAGCTTTTATTCCATGTCGTGGCGCTATCTTCCAATTCCCATCGCGGTCGGAATGGTTGCCCACGCCATACATTGGTTCGCCCTGACGGTAGGAGCTAGCATGTACGCGGCGGCCTTTCTGTCCTGTTTTTTCGTGGGGCTCGTAATGACCGCGCTCGCCAACTGCCTGCGACTGCCCTTTGCAGCGATGGCGTTCGCTGCGGTTGTCTCGCTGATTCCCGGAATCTTTCTTTTTCGGATGGCGGCGGGGCTGGTGCAGTTGGCGGAGCTCGGTGTGAACGCGCCGTCTAGCTTGACTTCCGTGATCCTCGGAGAGAGTTCGACGGCGATCTTGATCCTGCTCGCGATGGGATTTGGCCTGATCACCCCGAAGTTTGTGGAAAGAGCGCTCTCGCTTATGCCGAAGCCCGCGCTCGACCAGCCATAGAACGCTTTTGAAGAAAGCGTGGGCACGCGCTGGAACATCTCGAAGAATTCACAGGCCTCATTTCGGCATTGACTGCCTACAGCCACGGGGGTAGGCCCTTGCTCGTCTAAACCTTCGTTTAGCTAGAACTAGAGGTTCAATACGTCAGTCGATTAGGTGTGTGCGGCATTGCCCTCACTTGGTTGCACCATTCGCCCACCGAGCGGAACCTCATCGCACGCACGATCGTCCCGCTGGTCTCGCGGCCGCGAAAATGTGGTCGCCCGAGGAGTCAAGATCGCTCTCGACCTCGCGCCCGAGCTGCTCCAGGAGCACGCCGATCGCGTGCAGCTTGAGCACGCGGTGATGAGCTTCCTGGTCAATGCATTCGAGGCCGACGACGCGGAGGGACCGCGCCACGTCAAGGTGCGCGTCTCCGTGCGCGACGGCTCCGTCAGGGTGGCGGTGTTCGATACCGGGAACGGGATCGCCCGCGGGAATCTGGAACGGATCTTCGAGCCGATCATCACCCGTAGGCCAAACGGGATGGCGATCGGGCTCGCGATCTACCGGACCATCGTCGAGGTGCAGGGCGGACGCATCTGTGCGCGCAACCGAGCGGAATGCGGATCGCTCTTCGCGATCAGCCGGCCGACGACCCAGGCGGCAGGGCCGGCTTCGGAGGGTGCGCCATGAACGAAGACGTGATGGTCTGCGTGGTCGACGACGACGAACGGGTGCGCATCGCCCTCGCGCGGCTGCTCAAGTCGGCAGGGTATCGGACGCGCATGTTCCCGTCAGCGCAGGCCCTTCTCACCGACGCCTCTTCGTTCAACGAAACGGTGACGGTGGTCCTGACTGATCTGCGCATGCCCGGGATGGACGGCATGGCCCTTGCGAAGCGGCTGGCGGCGGCGCCGGTGCCGCCTCCGATCGTGTTTCTCACCGCCCACGGCGACGTGCCTGCGACCGCGAGGGCGATGAAGGATGGAGCCGTCGATTTCCTGGAGAAACCTGTGCGGGAGGAAGACCTCTTCGACGCCCTGGGACGAGCCGCAGCGCGAAGCCGGGAACAGATCGTGCGTCTCCACCGGCTCGGTGAGCTGCAAGAACGGTACGCGAAGCTCACGCCGCGCGAGCGCCAGGTGTTCTCCCTGGTGGTCTCGGGGATGATCAACAAGGAAGTAGCGTGGGAGCTGGGCATCTCCGAGAAGACGATCAAGGTGCACCGCGCGCGAGTGGTCCAGAAGATGGGGGCGCAGTCGCTTCCGGATCTGGTCCGGATGGCCGGCCGCCTGGGAATCCCGGCGGAGGCCACGTCGTCCCCCACCGACGCGCGCTGAGTGTCTCGGTCATCGTGGCAATGACGATGTCTCCTTGGCGGGCTCTGGCAACGAGAAGTGGAAGGTGGCGCCCCGGGCCGGATTGTTCGTGGCCCATATGGCGCCGCCGTGAGCCTCGATGATCGACTTGGCGACCGAGAGCCCCATGCCCATGCCGGCGGGCTTCGTCGTGAAAAACGGCTCGAAGACCCGCTCGTGGAGACCAGCGCGCAAACCCGTGCCGGCGTCCTGGACGGCGACGTGGATCGCGTCGGTCCCGTTGGCTTCGCTGCGCACGACAATGGTCCGGTCTCCTTCGGAAGCTTCTCCCGTCGCCTCCATGGCATTGATGAGAAGGTTCAGGACCACCTGCTCCAATTGGACGCGGTTGCCGCTGACGACGAGCGGAATCGGGGCGAGCTCCAGCGCGAGCGCGACATTGCGTATCACGACATCGCTGCTGAGCAGCCTGGTCACGGACCGGATCACGTCGTTGAGGTCGAGCCGTGTCAGTCGAAGCTCGCCCTTGCTCAACATGTCGCGCAAGCGCTGGATCACTTCCGCCGCGCGCTGGTCGTCCGCGATGATGTCGCCGAGCGCATTGCGCAATTCGCCGAGATCGGGCGACGCGGAGTCCAGGAACCGCCGAGCGGCCTGCGCGTTGGCCATGATCGTGGTCAGCGGCTGACGCAGCTCGTGCGCAAGGGAGGCAGTCAGCTCCCCCATGGTGGAGACGCGCGTGAAGTGCGCCAGCTCCTGACGGCTCCGCTCCGCCTGCACCTCCGCACGCTTTCGTTCGGTGACGTCGGTGTGCGAGACTACCGCGCCGCCGCCGGGACGATTCAGCGGCACCACGGACACCGCGAACCACCGGTCTCCGTTCGGAGCGGGCAAGAAGTATTCGAACGCAAATCCTTGTCCCGCCCCCTTGAGTACCTCCTCGATTCCGGCGAGCACGTCCGCCGAATGCGGCCTGCACTCGCGCGCAATCTGGCGACACACCTCGAGAAACTGAGCGCCCACTTCAACCCCGGCGTATCCCGCCAGGCCTTCGCTGCCGAACCGGGTCCAGCTCTCGTTGACAGCAATGACACGGCCTTTGCGATCCAGGACTGCGACGCCGCTGCTCAGCGACGCGAGGATCGCGGACTTCATTAGCTCGCTGGCACGCAGGGCGTCCTCGGTTTCCTTGCGCGCCAGAGCGTTGGCGAAGACCTCTCCTACGAGCCACAACCGCTGCACCAGCTCTTCCGGCCAGCCCCGCTCTGGGCCGGTGGAATCGAAGGCCAGCCCGCCGAGCACTCTTCCGCTGGCGACCAGAGGGATGGTGATGCTTGAACCGAGGATGAGCGGCTGTTCGCGGAGCAGCCGCTCGAGGACCCACGAAGAGTCGTGACCGACAATCGGCGGCACGGCTTCAATCTCGGAGGCCGCCCACGAGTGTGAAACCATCAGGCGGCGCCTGTCCACGGTAAGCCGGAGCAGCACGAGTCGCTCCTGCTGCAGGAATTCACCGAGGTTCCGGAGCCACGACGTGATCGCGGCATCGATCTGATGGCTGGGCAGATGCACGAAGGCCGCCGACAGCCGCGCGAGCAGCTTTTCGAATAGCAGTCGCTCTTCAAGGGCCTCCTGGACCCGCCGGCGCTCCGCGATGAGCGCCGCCAGGCAAAAGAGCGGAATGGCGAGGACTGTCAAGAAGATCTGTAGGCCGAGGGCGCTCTCGGCAGGGGGCAGCTCCGTGAAGGGCCCGCGTCCCTGGGTGCCTGCGAAGATCGCCACCGACGTGGTGATGAGGAGGGACAGGCTCGCACCGGCAGGACCGAAGCGTACCGCGGCCCAGAGCAGCAACGGCAGCAGGAACGCAACCGGCGTGTGCGACCCTTCCACGATGGCAGCCCGTCGCTCAAAGACGACGAAGGCGACTGTGAGCAGCGACGCCGCCAGAAAGGCTCCCTCGATGCGCCGGCGAGAGGAAGCACGAGCAATCCAGGCGGGGCCGGCCGATGCCACCGTCAGGATCGCGGGCACCACAGTGAGCTCGGTCAGGATGTTCGAAGAGAACCGGGTCCGCCAAACGAGCCAGTAGGGCTCACCGCGAGTTGCCGTGACGAGCGCGGCATCGGCGAACGTGGAGAGGAAGGTCGCGAGAAACACTGCACCGAGAATGAACACCACCACGCGGCGCAGCGTGTCGAGCCGTGGCGGCGCATCGCTGAAGTGGCGCATGCAGACAGCAGCAATGAGGGCTTCGCTGCAATTGGTGACGAACAGCCCGAGCACGAGCGACATCGGCCAGCCCGCCGGCAGCTCCGCGGCCAGATGCGCCGGCAGTGCCGCGAACAAGTAGATCCACCAGCGCCCCGGAGCCGCCATCAGCAGCGTCGCCGTCAGGATCGCATTCGGCGGCCAGATCACCGACGGGGTCGACGTCGGAAAGCGGAGGACAAGGCCGGCCTTTGCGCCGAGGTAATAGGCCACGCCGACGAGGACCGCCGTCGCTGCCACGCTGCGGGCAGAGGGACCGCGCGCAATCTGTCTCTCCGGCACCATTCGACAGAATCCATTCTGCAACGCATGCAACTGCACGGACGCCGGTTGTCGATGCTTCAAGTGGTCGATGTCGAATGGATGTCTCCAAAGGCTCACGCTTGTAAAGCTAAAAACGCAGCGCTTGTGCCGTGACCTGACGCTGCGCATCGCTCTGCTCAACACGTCTGTCATTGGACGCGCACGCCGCCGCGAATGGCGCGGTGCGGCCGAGATAGGCCCAAAGTCCAATGGACTCGCCCGTCGCAGTGCACGACAAGGTCTGGGGGTGTGAGGTCGAGCGCAGAGTCGAAAGGAGCCCACGGTGAGCGGAATAACTAAGGCGGCAAGAACCATGAGGCGATTGAGCAACCCACTGAGTTGAGGTGACGAATGGCAACCGAGACACGCAAGAGCGGTATCGATGTCGTTGGTGACATGGTGGCCTGGGGTGCTCACTTTTGTCTCTTCTACGAGACGAAAGAGGATCTCCTTGACACGTTGATCTCCTATTGCAAGTCGGGGTTGGAAGCCGAGGAGTTCTGCATGTGGATTGTTGCCGAGCCCTTGACGATCGACGAAGCCAAAGGCGCGCTGAAGGACGCGGTGCCTGAGCTCGATCGATACCTCGCGGATTCCCGTCTAGAAATTGCGCCAGCCCGCGACTGGTTTCTCCAGGGGGGCACATTTGATGGCAAGAGAGTGACAGACAGTTGGTATGAAAAACTCGCTCGCGTATCGGCCAAAGGTTACCCCGGCGTGAGAGTCACCGGGGATACGACCTGGCTGGCAAAGAAGGACTGGACCCACTTTTGCGACTATGAAGACGGCCTCAACGAGGTGATCGGGAATCAGCGCCTCGCAGTGCTGTGCACGTATCCGCTTGAGCGGTGCGGAGCTCCTCAAATCCTGGATGTGGTGCGGACACACCAGTTCGTCCTCGCCAGGCGACACGGGAGTTGGGACGTTCTCGAAAGCGCCGCGCTCAAGCGAGCCAAGGCCGAGCTCACACAAGTGAACGAGGAGCTCGAACGACGTGTCGCAGAACGGACGAGCCAGCTGAGGCAGGCGTCGGAAGCGTTGCGCGAGACGCAGGCGGGGCTCGCGCACGTCCATCGCGTCACGGCGATGGGACAGATGGCGGCCTCTATTTCCCACGAAGTCATGCAGCCGATCACAGCGGGAACAACCAATGTCCAGGCGGCCTTGCGCTGGCTGGGTGCCCAACCGCCGAATCTGGAGAAGGTCCGGGAGACGCTCGGTTCTGCCGCCCAGGAGGGCAAACGAGCCATCGACGTCATTGGCCGGATCCGTGCTCTCATCAAGAAGGCGCCGCCACGGAAGGATGCCTTCGGGATCAACGAAGCGATCCTCGAGGTGGTTGGTCTGACCCACGGCGAAGCAGTCAAGAACCAGGTCTTGGTCCGGACGCAACTCGCGGAGGCCTTGCCGCCGATTCAAGGAGATCGAGTGCAGCTTCAACAGGTGATCCTCAATTTGATCATCAATGCTGTCGAAGCGATGAGCAGCGTCAGCGAGGGATCGCGAGAATTGGTCATCGGGACGAACAAAGACGCATCGGGCGGGGTGCTCGTCGCGGTGCGCGATTCCGGCCCGGGACTGAGCCTGGAGAGTTTGGACCGCCTGTTCGACGCCTTCTACACCACCAAGCCCACCGGGATGGGAATGGGCCTTTCGATCTGCCGTTCGATCGTCGAAGCTCACGGCGGACGGATATGGGCCTCGCGCGACGTCGGGCCGGGCGCAACCTTTCAGTTCACCTTACCCGTCGAAGGGAATGCACACCAAGCTGCGTAGCGATGCATGGCTCAGCCCGTCACGTCCGGGTTGATCGCATAAGTCCCCATAATCGACGCCGCCAGAGCACGTGCCCCGTCGCGGCGGCGGAAGTCAGGGCGCCTTCGCCATCTGCCTCGCCGCGGCGACGGTGGCGGCCATCTGCTGCCCGAACCGGACCAGCGCCCTTTGCATCGCCGCGACCAGCGCATCGTAACCGGCGCCGTCGATCTTTTCCGTCACCGTGGCTTCCCTCATGCCGAGCGACTCTTCCTTTCCGCCGCTCTGCGCGGTCAGCTCCCATCGGCCCTCCAAGACGACCGATTGTCCGGGGATGCCGTCGAAACGCGAGACACTGACCACAACGCGGTAAGCGGCGCCGCCGGAAAGGAGGGCTGATCTCCACGGCGCCACCGCGATCTGCTGTGATGCGAGGCGATCGCGCAGCGTCGCGACGAGAGATGCGGTGATTTGGTTGTCGAGCGAACCACCCCAGCGGTCGAACTCCGCCACGACGAGCTCGTTCGCGCCGGTGCGGGTGACGATCTGCTGGCGGTCGACGTAATCCGGAATCTCGAGGGGCCCGACCGCCAGCGTCGCATCCGCTGGACTCGAGGCTGGGGCGTCGCTCACCTGGAGCGGCGCCAGCGTGTAAAACCGGGACGGGCGCGAACTCCCCAGGCAGCCCGTCAACGCGAGGAACATCGCGCAAGCGAGAAGCGGTGGCAAGCGAACTTGGATCATCCCGGTCACCTCTTTCCCTGCAGCACGGCCTCGGGGTGGCGCTCGAGATAGTCGGCCAGCGAACGCATGGAGCGAGCGGCCGCATCGACGGCCACCTTCTGGTAGGAATCCAGCGTCGAACGCATTTGGTCGAGGGTGGCGCCAGCCTTCTTCATGGCATCGGTGAAGCTCGCCGCCATTTCCGCCGACCGTCCTTCCTTCAGGGCCAGCGTCTTCTCGGCTTGCGTGAAGGTGCGACGGGCGGTGTCCGAAGTCGCCGTCAGGCTCGCCATCAGAGGCTTCATCTCCGTGGAGATCACGCGAATAAGCTCGTCTAGGTCGCGCAGGCCGTCCTGCGCTGCGGGGGAATTGACCAGCCGTTCGATCCCGTCGGCAACAGTGATGATTTTCTCGGGGAGCCTCTGCAGCGTCTGCACGATCTGATCCTGGAGGGAGGGGATGGTGGGAATCTCCGGATACTGAGCGTCGAGCCCGAGGAGCTTCGTGGGACGGTCGGGGTAGAAATCCATGTTGATGTACAGCTGCCCTGTGACGAAGCTCTGGATCGCGAGCTGTGCCTTGAGGCCCTTCTCCAGAAAGGGTTGGTAGTACTTGTCGTTGGAGAACACCCTCGATGCGTCCTCGTCGCCCAAGACGATCAAGCTCTTGGGGTCGATCTCGATGTAGACCGGGATGGCGATGCTCAGAGCCTGCGGATCGAACACCGCCGCGATCTTGGTGACCTGCCCAACCCTGACCCCCCTGAACTCGACGGGCGAGCCGACCGACAGCCCCGTGATCGAGCCGTCGAAGAACATCACGAACGGGGATCGCTTCTGGAAGAACTTGCCGGACCCGAAGACGGTGATAGCGACCGTGGCCAGCGCCACCGCGCCGACGACGAAAGCTCCGATGACCGTCTTTTTCGGTTGCCTAGCCATGGCTCGCCTCTTCGCCCCGGGTCAGGAAGGCCAGCACCCGGGGGTCCTTCGATTCGGCCAAGAGCTGCTTCGGGTTGCCCGAGGCGATCATCGTCTTGCTTTGGCCGTCGAGAAACACCGAGTTGTTGCCGATGGCGAAGATGCTCGCGAGCTCGTGCGTCACCACCACGATGGTGGCGCGGAGGCTGTCGCGCAGATCGAGGATCAGGTCGTCGAGCCGCCGCGAGCTGACCGGGTCGAGGCCCGCCGACGGCTCGTCGAAGAAGAGGATGTCCGGGTCGAGCGCCATCGCGCGCGCCAAGCCTGCGCGCTTCGTCATGCCGCCGCTGATCTCCGAGGGGTAGTAATCCTCGAAGCCCGAGAGACCGACGAGCGCGAGCTTGAGCGACGAAAGCGCGGAGATCTCCCCTGCGCCAACGGCGGCAGCGTACTCCTCCAGCGGCAGGGCCACGTTCTCCGCAAGAGTCATCGAGCTCCAGAGCGCGCCGCCCTGGTAGAGGACTCCGAAGCGTCGTAGCAGGCGCTCGCGTTCCGGCGGCGGCATCTCCCAGAAACCGGCGTTCGTGCCTTGGTAGAAGATTTTCCCCCGGGCAGGCTCGTGCAGTCCGACGAGGTGCCGGAGCAGCGTGCTCTTCCCACTGCCGCTCCCTCCCATGATGATGAAGACGTCGCGCTCGTTCACGGTGAAGTTGAGGTTTTGCATGACCACCGAGTCGCCGTAGGCCATGAGGAGGTCGCTCACCGTGATCTTGGGACGCGCTTCGATCATCCCGTTGCCGCGCTTTTCAAATGCCGAGGACATACGAGATGGCCGTAATGATCGCAGTCGCGACCACAATGCTGACGATGCCGGTAACCACGGCGGAAGTGGTGGCCTCGCCGACCCCGGAGGCGCTGCGCCCGCTGCGGAGGCCGCGCATGCATCCGGTGAGCGCCACCAGCACGCCGAAAACGGCGCTCATGAACAGCCCGAGAAACAGATCGTTGAGGTGAACCGCGCGCTTCGTCTCGAGCAGGTACTGCATCGGGCTGATGTCGAGCATCGAGCTGGCGACAACGAGCCCGCCGACAATTCCCAGGAGATCGGCATAGAGGCAGAGCAGGGGCATCATCAAGCAGAGCGCGAGCATTCGGGGAAGGACGAGGAAGTCCATCGGGGGAATGCCGAGCGTCCTCAGCGCGTCGATCTCCTGGTTTACTTCCATCGTGCCGAGCTCCGCCGCGAAGGACGCGCCGGTGCGGCCGGTGACGATGATGCCGGTCATGATGGGCGCGATGTCCCGGAGCATGCCGATGCCCACGAGGTCCGCGACGTAGATCTGCGCCCCGAACCTCCGGAGCTGGATCGCGCCGACGAACGCGAGGATGAGTCCGACAAGCAGGTTGATGAGCGCGGCGATGGGAAGCGAGCGCGCGCCGCAGTCCTGGACGGCGAGCAGGAAGTCCGACCGTCGGACCCGGGCCTTTCCCGCGAAGAGGCGTAGCAGCGAAAGGAACGCTTCACCGATGAAGGCGAGCGTCTTGCCGAACCCGATCCACCAGGCAATCGCGGCACCGCCGACACGCGCGAGGACGGGCTCCGACTCCGAGATGCGGCGGCCGGGTCTCGCTGGCACCGCGGTGGCGAGCGCGAGGAGCCGCTTCACGCCTTCGGGCAGGCCGTGCCGATCGACCTCGACGCCGAGCTGCGCGCATCGCGACACCACCGACAAAAGAAACGTGAGCAGCCCGCTGTCCCAGCCGGCGAGGACCCCCGTTTCGAAAATCACCTTTCTCGGAAGAGGAGATTTTTCGATCTGTTCGATGACGCCCTCGGGTGCGGGAATTCCGCGCGCCAGCTTCCACTCGCCGCCCAGCGCCACGCGCAGCGTGCCGTCGGGTCTTCTCGCGTACTCCAGATCGACCTGCTCCATCGCTCCGAATCCTGACGTCCCCTCGTCGGCGCCTTTCTGCCAAATCGCGGCACGGCGATCCTGCCGCGTGGTC
>WNEZ01002286.1_pt1 | contig 16355 bp, 16 predicted proteins | sample 5400521 | NCBI WGS metagenome assembly WNEZ01 (sample SAMN13153339, study PRJNA577476) | soil metagenome | isolation source: 120 cm saprolite under Douglas fir tree site 2 hole 1 replicate 1 | place: USA:California | collected 2015-04-18
AAAACCGGCAATGTCGTTTTGACTATCAACAAATCAAATCAGGAGAGATGAACAAAATGGTGACCAGCTACCCGGTGGAATTCGACGTCGACTACCCCGCGCGGCCACTTGATCGGCTCACAACTGCCTTCCGCATCTTGGTGGTGATCCCTATCGCCATTGTGCTCAGCACGTTGTCGGGCGAGACCTATAACGCCACTAATCACTCAATGACCTACATGGTGGCCAGCGCAGGCGGCCTGCTCTTCCTCCCGCCCCTGCTGATGATCGTCTTCCGTCAGAAATACCCGCGCTGGTGGTTCGACTGGAACCTCAACTTTCTTCGGTTCTCGAACCGAGTCACGACCTATCTGGCCCTGCTCGATGATCACTACCCATCAACGGACGAGGAGCAGGCCGTCCATCTCAACTTCGACTATCCCGATGTTCAGCAGATGAACCGGTGGCTGCCACTGATCAAGTGGCTCCTTGCCATCCCGCACTACGTCGTTCTCTTCTTTCTTTGCATAGGGGCCCTGGTAGCGGTAATCGTCGCTTGGTTTGCCATCCTCTTCACCGGCGCCTATCCGCGGGGCCTTTTCGACTTCGTGGTCGGCGTGCTTCGATGGGGAAACCGCGTCAACGGCTATGCCTTCGCGCTCGTGACCGATGTCTATCCACCCTTCAGGCTCAGCTGAGATGAAGGCAGCCGTCTACGACCACTATGGGCCGCCGGACGTGCTGCGGATCGAGGACGTCGAGAGGCCTGTCCCCAAAGAGGGCGAAATGCTCGTGAAGGTCCACGCCACAACCGTCAACCGTTTCGACGTGCACACCCGTGAAGCTAACGTGACGTCTGGGCCAGCTGTGTCGCTCCTCAGCCGCCTGGTCTCGGGCTTCCCCCGGCCGAGGCGGCGGATCCTTGGCAGCGAGTTTGCGGGAGAGGTCGTAGCAGCCGGCGCGGCTGTGAGCGAATTCAAGGTTGGTGACCGCATCTTCGGCAACACCGGGATGGCGTTCGGGGCACAAGCTGAGTTCGTTTGCGTCAAGGAGAGCGGCAGAGTCGCGCCGATGCCGGCCGGTGCGACCTTCAAGCAGGCGGCGCCCACCACCGACGGAGCGCTCAACTCGCTCTGGTGCCTGAGGCTGGCACATCTCCGCAAGGGCGAAAGGGTCCTGATATACGGCGCGTCCGGTTCCCTTGGCACCGCGGCGGTGCAGCTGGCCAAGTACTTCGACGTCGACGTGACCGCCGTCTGCAGCTCTAAGCACCTCGAGGTCGTGCGATCGATCGGCGCCGACAGAGTGATCGACTACACACAGGAGGACTTCACGAAAAACGGCGAAACCTACGACGTCATCTTCGATGCAGTCGGGAAGCACTCGTTCAAACGATGCAAAGGCTCACTGAAGCCAGGTGGCCGCTACCTGGCGTGCGACGGTCTGGACAATCTCATCCTGGCGCTGTGGACGCCGAGGTTCGGAGACAAGAAGGTGATTTTCCAGATACCACCTCGATGGACGAAGCAGGATGTTTACTTTCTGAAGGAGCTCATCGAGGCCGGGAGGTACCGGGCCGTCATCGACCGGTGCTACCCATTGGCAGACGTGGTCGAGGCGACCCGGTATGTCGAAACTCAGCACAAAACCGGGAACGTCGTCCTGACAGTGGACGGCGACGCTACGAGCTAGTTACTCGTCCTCGATCTGGTTGTACAGCACGTGGTCTGAAGAAGGCGCCATGGAGAGCCGTCTTCGTATTGCCGCCCTCGATCTGGTTGCTCGAAGGGCCACCAGTGGACGACCTGACGACAACAGTGAAATTTCGTCGAATGGGGTGCGGCGCGCGGCGAGTTTGCGCCGCACGAATTCAACCTCTAGACGGGCGACACCGACTTGCGTAACGGACTAGATGACGGAAACGGCGGGGCTGGAGCCAAGATTCCTGCCGGAATTCACCTCGCTCCTGACGTATAGAGGACGGAGATGTCCGTGGACCAGGCGGCGACGCTCGAACAAGCGGCCAGGGATGGAAGTGTGCCCGCCTTCGAGCACCTGTTGGAGCCAGTGCTCGAGCCGGGTTACCGCCTGGCGTGCGGAATGCTGCACGATCCACAAGCCGCGGAGGATGCGGTTCAGGAGGCCGCATTCAAGGCTTGGCGGAAGCTGCGCCAGCTTCGCCCCGGCGCAGGTGTGAGGCCATGGTTCCTCGGCATCGTGGCGAACGAGTGCCGGACCGTTCGCCGCTCCCGATGGTGGTCGGTGGTGAAGTGGGCACAGCTGGAACCGCCGGCGGACAGGACCGGGGACTCACTCCTCAGCGGCATCGAGCTCCGTCGCGCCCTGCGAAAGCTCAGTGAGGAGAAGCGCTTGGTCCTCGTGCTGCACTGGTATCTCGACCTCCCGCTGGACGACATATCGATGATCACCGGCTGCAGCCTGCACGCTGCCGAGAGCCGCCTGCACCGTGGCATGCATGAGCTGAGGCGCCTTATGGAGGGCAGCGATGCCAGACGATAGCGAGCTGAAAACCGAATTCCGAGCTGCCCTCGAAGCCGTGACCCCGCCTGCCCCGTGGCTCGTAGCGACGGTCAAGCAGGGTCTCCGCGCAAGGCAGACCACGCGGCGAAGCGAACAGGTCCGTCCTGAGCTGCGCATCGGACTCAACGCGATCGCGGTTCTGCTGCTGCTCGCTTTTGCGGTCGCGGCCTTCGGAGTTTTCCTGGCCCTCCACCAACAGACGGTTCCAGCCAGGCACGGCGCCGGAGTCGTGATCTTTCCTACCAAGATGACCAGCCCCACAACAGGTTGGGCGCTGGTCGACCCTGCCGAGCTTTGGCGCACGTCTGATGGGGGGTCTCATTGGACAGAGGCGACGCCCCCTTCCCTGCCCGACCGAGAGCAGGATACGGGCTCGTATTTCCTCGACGGAACACACGCGTGGATGGTTGAGACCGGCGGGTCTTTTGCCGCCCATTACGTCGTGAGTTTCCGAACCGACGATGGCGGCCGAAGCTGGCATGAGGGCACGCCGATCACTTCCCTGCGGTCCCTCTCGACGCTGTCTCCGCAGGTGTATTTCATCGATGCCGATCGCGGCTGGCTGCTGCTGGAAACGTTAAACACCGCCAATGCTTGGTCGCCCACCCTTTACCGCACCACTGACGGCGGACTCCACTGGGAGCTGGCATCGAATCTTGCGGCGACCCTCACGGAGCTTGGGTGCGGAGAGCGGATGATGTTTAGCACTTCCAGCACCGGCTGGCTGGTGTTCACCTGCGAGCAGCGGCCGAGCCTGTTCGTAAGCCATGACGGTGGTGCAACGTGGAACGACCAACCGCTCCCCACTGCTCCACCGGGCGTGAAATGTCAGTGTGAGTTCTTGGATCCGCCCACCTTCTTCGGGCAATTGAATGGAATCGTCGTGTTGAGCGGGTCACCCGGGGCGTTGTTCATGACATCCGACGGCGGTTCGACCTGGACCGCTCGTTCCCTGCCCGGACAAATTCAGATGGAGGTGAGCTTCGGCGATGCAAGCCATGGGTGGGCCGTCGCAGGGTCGAGCGCGGACCTGGCCAAGAATCCCTTTTCGGCGACTGAGCCGACGCTCCCTTTGCCGCTCTACCACACCGACGATGGCGGGGCGACGTGGGCGCAAGTCCAGACTGACCTCCCGTTGCAGTCGCCGCATGGAAGGATCAACCAGCTTTATTTCGTAGACAAGAGCAATGGGTTCGCCGTGCGAGTGAATAGCTTTGGTGCTTCTCAGTATCTCAAGACAACGGACGGCGGGCGCACCTGGGCGGCAGTGGAGACACTATGACTCGGCGTCGGAACAACAACCAAATCTCAGGAGGGCAGCTCATGAGGATCATGTCAAGTCTCGTCTGTGCAATCGGCATCGCTGTGCTTGGAGTCATAGCGGGCCCGATGCCTGTCCAGGCTACCTATCCCGGCACCAACGATGGCAGGCTCGCCTTTGGGATGATCGTGGGCGGCAACGCCGACATCTACAGCGCGCTTCCAAACGGGGACGATCTGCGCAGGTTGACGACGGACGCTAGCTTCGACGCTTGCGCTTCGTACTCACCCGACGGAAAGGAGATCGCCTTCTGCAGCAACCGCAGCGGCGCCTCCGAGATCTGGACGATGAAGCAGAACGGCACACAGCAGGGGCAGCTCACGCACCTGAACGGCAACGTCACCTTCCCCGATTTCTCACCGGACGGAAGCAGGATCGCTTTCGGCGGGAGCGCGGGCGGCTCCAACCCGGATCTCTGGATCGTGAACAGCGACGGCAGCGGCGTCGCACGGCTGACGTCAGGGCCCGACGTCGACATTTTTCCGGCCTGGTCGCCGGACGGGAGCAAGATCGTTTTTATCAGGAACGGCCAGGTCTGGACGATCAACCCTGACGGTGGCGGAGCGACTCAATTGACCTTCGACGCCACGCTGAAGGGGCAGGTTCCGGACTGGTCGCCGGACGGCAGCAAGATCGCTTTCAACAGCGGCGATGACATCTGGATCATGACCGCGAACGGCAGCGACCAGCATCCCCTCTTCGTCGATCCGACCACGGTCGAGTTCGGACCGGCCTGGTCGCCGGTCGGAGACCAGATCGCATTCGTCTCATTCCCGCTCGGCAATCTGGGTGGACGAACCATCTTCGTGATCAATGCGGATGGAAGCGGAAAGCACGCCGTGCATCCTGGACCGGGGCCACAAATCGTGCCGGCGTGGCAGCCGCGCGGCGACCGGATCGACTAGGCGCCAAAAAAGAGCGCAGGTTCGCCCGAAGGTCTCAGTGGGTCTCCAGGTATTTTGGGCGATCGGCAAGAATTCGGTCGGCCTCATCGGCCGTTGGGTGATCGTAAATCCAACGCTGGGAAGCATGAGTCAAGGCCTGCCGGCCGGAGAGATATACTGCTTCGCGGAGGTGCAGGCAGGCCGATCGCGGGCGTCCTCCTCGGAATAGAACCGCCCATCGGGCGGGCCATGTGATCCATCACCAGCAGCGCATCTTGGTGGAGGCAAACTCCGCTGCGATCGAGTTGCAGAGGTGCTGCGACGCTGCGCTTCAGCTGACCCGTCTGAGTGTCTAGAGAAGGGGTTCCAGACCGGATCTGGTGACTGCATCGGCGGAGACCACCTGAGTTCGCAGACGATCTGGTTATGGCAGACATCCCGGCCAAATCTGGACAAATGAAGAGGCCGGAATCGTATTCGAAACCGGCCTCAAGAAAGCTACGAGAGTTTGTTACTCGTCTTCAATTTGGTTGTACATCACATTGACTACCAGGACCGCTCTGAACAGCCCGTTGCGTATTGGCGTCTTCCATCTGGTTGCTGAAAGGGCCACGAGTGAACGACCTGATGACAGTAGTGAAAGTGCGTCGAAGCGCGCCGGTTTTCGCGGTCGTCCTGGGCTCCTGACTGGCAGGGAGGCGACGACCGCGCGCGAACGCACCTGCGCGTCGAGCGGGCCCAACTCTGAAGCTTGGTCGACCCGCGAACACCGGCCACCTCAATGGGTAGCCATGAACCGGGGTTTTCTCCTGCTGATCAACACCTCATCGCGGCGAATTGCCAACGCGTCGATAGAGGCTATAGCGGGTGGGATGATGCCTCGGCGCGAGCGGGTCGGTGGTCCAACGCTTATGGCTGGCGCGTGGTCTCACGCTGAATGGTGGCTCGCGTCGACAGCTTCTTCCGCCAACGCCAGCCGGGACGGGTTCAAAGCCAGCTCAGCCTGCGCTCTCTCGCGCATTGCGGGCTGCTTCCCGGCCGCCTTCGTCCGGGCGGGCATGTAGGCGCCGATTATGAGCGCCCCGGCGACCATGATCCCGGCGCTCACCTGCAGAACATCGGTCATCCCGACGGTGTAGGCATGGTGCGCCGCTTGAAGAAGAGCCGAGCCGAGCGGAGCCGGCAGTCGGTCGGCGATCAAGGTCGCGCCGGCCACGCTGCCTTCTGCAACATCCCTTAGCCTCGCCGGCAATCCGGTCAGCTGCCCCACCAGTTCAGCTCGGTAGGCGTTGTTGAGGATGCTGCCCATGATCGCGATTCCGAACGATGAGCCAATCTGCTGAAGGGTCCTGGTCAGAGCAGTTCCAGCTCCTCTCTGCGACTCGGGCAACACATCGAGGATGACGTTGAGTGCCGTGAACATCGCGAACGCGTTGCCGATTCCGATCACGGGCAGCGCTACCGCCATGAGACCGAATCCGCTGTCAGCCTCGACCAGTGACAGCAGCGCCATGCCGGCGGCGCAGATTAGCAGGCCGAGTGCGAGCATGGCCGGAACACCAGCGCGAGCGACGAGCCGATCACTGCCAAGGGCGCCCAGCACGATACCGCCGATCAGCGGCAGCAAGCGGATTCCTGTGGCCTGAGCGTCATTGCCCTGGACGATTTGCAGGAACGGCGTGAAGACGAAGAGGACTCCAATCAGGGCGAAGCTCATGATCATGCCGACGAGCACCGACCAGGTGAAGCGTGGGTTCAAAAAGAGCCGGAGATCGACAAGCGGCGAGGGCACGCGCAGCTCCCAGACGGTGAAGCCGGCAAGGAGAATCCCCCCGCCCATGAGGGTGGCGAGCACCGTTGAGTCAGTCCAGCCGCGAGCCGGCTGCTCGATGATCCCGTACACGAGACTGGTGACACCGGCGACTGCAAGGGCGGCTCCAATGACGTCGAGGCGGGGCGCCGTCGAGTCCCGGCTCTCGGGGACGAAGAGCCAGACACCGAGCAGCGAGAGCATCACGACCGGGCCGTTGATCAGGAAGATCGAACCCCATTCGTAGTGGGTCAACAGCCAGCCCGCGACAAGCGGACCCAACGGGAGGCCGAGAAACATCGCTGCCCCGCCGATCGCGATGGCCCGCGGCCGCTCCTTCTCCGAAAAGATCGTCGGAAGGATGGCGAGTGATATTGGAGAGATGCACGCTCCCGAGATGCCCATCACCACCCGCATCAAGATCAGCCCGTTGGCGCTTGTCATCTGCCCGGCCGCGACCGAGGAGACACCGAAGAGCAAGAGCGCGACCAGGAGCATCCGCCGGCGGCCGAGGCGATCGGCCAGCACGCCGGCAGGAATCATCAAGCCGGCCAGGGCGAGGATGTAGCCGGCCGATATCCACTGCAGTTGGTCTGTGGTGGCACCCAGCTTGGCCGACAGCGTCGGGAGGGCGGTGACGACGATAGTCGAATCCAGTGCCAGCACCAACGTGCTCAACACGATCGCGCCCAGCGCCAGCCATCTGCCCTTGTGCGTTGACGCTAATGGACTCACGGCTGGGGACCCGGCATCGGGTGCGGGCCCGGCGTTGCCGACGGGAAATGCTGTGGTGCCGGTGCTTCGCTGCTGAAGGTCGCGCCCGCCGACGCTCCGGTGGCGAGCATGAGGGCGACCACAAGAGCAGTCATCGCTAAAACACGCGACAGTACTTTCACGTTTGCTCCTACGGCCTATGCGTGGCCAATGAGGACACCGACGCCGGCCACGACCAAGCCGCCCATGGTGACCTGGATCAACGATCGGTGCAGGGGGACCTGAAGGAAGCGCCGGCGCACCCAGGCGATGGTGATGAGCTCGATCCCGACCACGACGTAGGCGACCTTCAGTGCGGTCTGGGTGTCGCTGATCAGAAAGGGGAGAGCGTGGAACGTGCCGCCGACGAATGTCGCGATCCCGGTCAGGGCGCCGCGGACCATGGAGTTCCCCCGCCCGCTCAGCTCGCCGTCATCGGAAAGCGCCTCCGAGAGGCCCATGCTGATCGCGGCCCCCAACGAAGCCGCCAAGCCCACCAGAAGGGCGCCGTGAGATCCGGCGAGGAAGGCGGCGGCGAAGATCGGTGCGAGCGTGGAGATGGTGCCGTCGATGAGGCCGATGAGGGATGGCTGGACGAAGCGGAGGATCTGTCCGCGCTCGCCCTGCCCTCTCCACCTCTCGATAAGATCGGTCGCCGTCCTTGAAACGGCCATCGACAGGTCGCTCCGCATCGCTTCAGCGGATGTCGCGGCCACCAGCAGCGGGACTCCGATCGTTGTCAGCATTGTTCTGCGCATGGCTGGAGCATCGCGTGTGGTGGGACCGCCAACATCCACCACCTGGTTGATCTTCCGGCCGGCTACCTGGTTGATTTCTCCGCTCCGTGGACGTGTCGAACGTAGGAGACTCAGGGCGGGAACCCATGGCCATCGTGTCCACCACACTTCCGGCGCCGCTCACCCGCTTCGTCGGCCGCGAGGCCGAAATGGCCGAGGCGGTTGCCCTGCTTGCCGGCAATCGGCTGCTCACCCTGACCGGGCCGGGCGGCGCCGGCAAGACGCGCCTGGCGCTGCAGGTGGTCTCGACGGTCTCTGGGCAGTTCCCCGACGGCGCCTGGTTCGTCGACCTTTCCGCCCTCTCGGGAGGTGAATTTGTCCTCGATAAGGTGGCGATCACGCTCGGCGTCAAGGAGCCGCGCGCAGGCCGGACCCTGGCCGAGGCCGTCGGCCGCCACCTGGCGCGCCGCCAGGCGCTGCTCGTGCTCGACAACTGCGAGCACGTGGTGGAGTCGGCGGCGGAGGTCTTGGGGGGTCTTCTAGCGGCCGCCCCACTGCTCAAGGTGGTCGCGACCAGCCGGGAACCGCTGGGCGTCGGCGGGGAGGTGACGTGGGCGGTGCCACCACTCAATGACGCGGACGCAGTGGAGCTCTTCAGCGATCGTGCCCGGCAGGCCAGGCCTCAATTCCAGCTCCGCCCTGAGGACGCCGACGCCGCGCGGGCGATCTGCCGCCGCCTGGATGGCCTCCCACTGGCCATCGAGCTTGCCGCCGCCCGGACGCGGGCGCTGGCTCCGGGCGACATCGCCGCCCGCCTGAAGAACCGCTTCGAGCTGCTGCCGACAGGTCCGCGCACCGCGCCGCCGCGCCAGGCGACGCTGAGCGCCTCATTTGACTGGAGCTACGAGCTGCTCTCCGGTAGAGAGCGTGCGCTCTTACGCCAGTGCTCGGTGTTCGCCGCAGGATTTGACCTCGAAGCCGCGTCGGCTGTCTGCTCTCCAGGCGGCGCGGATGTCCTCGCAGCGCTGGTTGATCGGTCATTGCTCGTGGTTCAGGACGTCTCGCAGGGCAGTCGTCGCTACCGGATGCTGGAGACCATCCGCGAGTTCGCCGCCCAACGGTTGGCCGAAGCCGGCGAAGTCGATCTGATCCATACCCGACACCGGGACCATTACCTGGCGCTCGCGGAGGCCGCGGAGCCAGAACTGCTGGGCCCTGATGAGGATCGCTGGCGGGCGCGCCTGACCGCCGAGCAGGACAACCTAAGGGCCGCTCTCGCATGGAGCCAGGACCATGGCGATGCGGAAGCGATGGCCAGGATGGTGGCGGCCTTGGTGTGGTTCTGGGCGGTACCCGCGCCGCGGCTCACCGATCTGCGGAGGTGGTTGGATGCAGCCGCGGATCGAGTCGCGGATCTTTCGCCGCGCACGGCGGCCCGGATCCGTAATTTTCAGGCCTATGCCGGCACGTTCACCGGGCGTTCGATGGGGGAAATCCCCGCCCTGGCCAACGAGGCTCTTGCCCTTGCCCGGGCCGCCGGCGATAAGCGTGAGGAGGCGTTTGCGCTGCTCGTCCTCGGTTTGGTGGCGGGTCTGTTCGGCGGCGCCGAGGCGATGCGCCCCTACCTCGAGGAAGGTCTGCCGCTGGCTCGCGCGACCGGCTTTGCGATGGGGGCGATTCTGGCGCTGATGAGCTTTGTGGCTCTCCGGTGGCTCCAGTCTGACCCCGAGGAGACCTGGCGTCTTGCCGAGGAGGCGATCGCCATTGCGAAGGCCGGGGATCGCCACCACCGGCTGGACACACTCGCATGGGCCGGAATGACCGCGCTTCTCCAGGGACGGCTGGCCGACGCCGCCCAGCTCTTGGAGGGAGTCGTGGCCGAAGGCCGCGAGACCAATGACCTCAACTACGTCCACGGCCTCCTTGGCCTCGGCTGGATAGCAATGTTTCGAGGCGACTTCGCCGCCGCGCGCGCGGCGGTAGCCGAGGGCCTCAAGGCGGCCGAGATCCTTGAAGCCCAGGCAGGGTTAACGCTGGGGGCCAACTCACACGCGGGGTGGTTGCTGGGCTGGATGGAGCTGGCCGAAGGCAATCCTGGTCAGGCAAGTGAAAAGCTGGCAGTGCTGGTCGAAGTTTTTCGCGCATCCCCCATACCCCGCTGGGCGGCCGTGCCTTTGGTGTTCCTCGCCGAAGCCCAGCTGGCATTGGGCGAGCGGGAGGAGGCCGCAGCTCTTCTCGACGAGGCGACCTCGCTGGCCCGTGCGGGCGCGTTCACGTGGGTTCTGGGCCGTGCCGCCCGCGTCCGGGCCAAGCTGCGTGAGCGGGCCGGCGACCTCCATGAGGCGGAGTCATTGGGGCACGACGCCCTTAAGCTGGGCCGGGAGGCTGGCGACCAAGTAGGGTCGGTCGACGCGCTCGAGATGCTGGCCCGGCTGGTGGCCGCGCAGGGTAGTCCGAGGGAAGCGATCCGGCTCTGGGCGGCGGCGGAGTCGTGGCGCCAAGCGCTCGGCTACGCCCGCTTTCCCATCGAGCAAGATCCTTACTACGATGCCCTGGCCGAGGCCAAGAAGGCCGTCGACAAAGACGACTTCGCGGCAGCCTGGGCTGAGGGAGCGAAGCTCTCGCCGGACGAGGCAATCGCCTACGCAGCCCGCGGGCGGGGGGAGCGCCGACGCCCGGCGACCGGCTGGGCCAGCCTGACACCGAGCGAGCTCGAAGTCGTGCGCCTGGTCGGCCAGCACCTCACCAATCCCGATATCGCGGCCCGCCTGTTCGTGTCGCGCGCCACCGTCAAGACGCACCTGGTCCACGTCTTCGCCAAGCTCGGCATCGATTCCCGGTCCGAGTTGGTCGCCGAAGCCGTCAGGCGCGGCATTCAGCCGCACCCGAGCCGGCGGGCCTGATGCCTTCCTCGGCGATCGCCGCCATCAACCTGCCGACGCCCCTCACGCGGTTCGTTGGCCGTGAGACAGAGCTCGCCCGCGCCGCCGCCCTGCTGGCCGAAGCGCGGCTGCTGACCCTGACCGGACCCGTCTGGCTCTGCGGTTGGCGTCGGCGGTCGCGAAGGACTTCCCGGACGGGGTCTGGTTCGTCGACTTCGCGCCCCTGTCCGGCGGTGAGTTCGTTTGGGGGGAGCGGAAGCTCGTAGGCCCACGCTCCTATCGGCCTCTTCCGCACCGCCCCAATGTGGCGGATACTTATGCTCGACGCGCCTCCCAGAGGTCAAAGAACCCTGATCCGCCAGGCCGGTTCGATATGAAATAGAGCGTCATTCCGTCTGCTGAGATGGCCGGCCTCTCGTCCGAGAACAGGGTGTTGAATCTGGGCCCGAGGTTTGTCGGCTTCCGGAAGGATTCAGATCGGTTCGCCCGAGTTGTAACCCAGATGTCGAGACCGCCTGAGCCGCCGGATCGATCGGACGCGAAGAACAGCTCCAGGCCGTCCTGGGAGATGCTGTGCTCACAGTCCCCGGCGCCACTGTTGACAATGGGTCCTAGGTTCATCGGCGGGCCAAATGGCTGGGACCGGGTTGGTCGGACTGCACCCCAGATGTCGTCCCCACCGGAGCCGCCGTCCCTGTTGGAGCAGAAGTAGAGCTCCAGCCCGTCCGCCGAAATTGCCGGGAAGCCGTCGCAACACACTGCGTTGCCAAGAGAGAGGGGCATCGCTGTCCGGAAGGACACCGATGTGCTGGCGCGGGTGCTGACGAAGATATGACCTTCCGGCGCTCGATCGAAGAATAGCTCCAGCCCGTCGGCCGAGATGCTAGGCGCGCCTTCACTGCTTGGAGAGTTCACCTCCGGGCCCAAGCGCTGAGAGTTGGCGAACGGTTCGGAGGCGGAGGCCCGGGCCGCCATCCAGATATCGCCGCCCGCGGATGGAGGCCGATCGGAGATGAAGTAGAGCGAAAGCTCGTCGGCTGAGACGGAGGGGCCGCCGTCGAAGTCGCTGCTGTTGATGGTGGGCCTGAGGTTCTCCGGCTGCCCGAAGGTCGGCGGAACGGGTGCGGCCGAAGGCATCGCGGTGCCGTCCGCGCACCCGAAGATCGGGACGATGGCCACGAGGGCCATGAACGCAACCGTCCTCAAGCAGGCCTCAACTTACATCGGTTCAGCAATGTTGCCTCGTCTGCCTCGAGGTGCGCCTCAGACGAGGCACCCAGTACAGACAAACGCCCGGCAGTGTGGCCAAGAGGGCAAGCTTTCGGAACCGGGTTCGGGTTCCAGCCTGGGATCCATAGTGCTTGCGAACGGCAGGAGGGTCAGGCTCTGGGTAGGTTTATCAAGTGTGTCGACGGTCCGCATACTCGCAGAGCCCGCCGTGCTCGAACTCAATCTCAAGCACACCAGCAGGCAAGTCCTCGCCGAGTGCCGCCCGCGCGGTCTAGTAGTTCGAAGCGAGCGCGAACTGGCCGGACGCACTGGCAGCCATCATTGGCACCTTCGGATGCCGGGCCGTCCGGGCACACTGGAGTTGAGCGAATGGCAGAACCGAGTCTGGGTGAAAGTGCATCCGCTGCCTGACGGCGGCTGGGCAACCACCCTCGCACATGAGCTTTCGGAGCAGCGAGGTGGATAGTCGCCACCGCCTACGGGCTTCGCCTGGACGACGGTAGCTACGGGCGCCAAACGGCTAGGAGCATTTGCCGCGGTCAGACCGGTTCGAGCTTGAACACGGCGTGCTCCCATGGGATCGCAGCGAATTCGGCGTCTGACGATTGCAGCGTCGCGCCGAAGTAAGGCCGCAACATCGCGCTGCCACTGAGACGGATCCGTGCTCGGAGGAACGGTACGCGTTCGGAGACGGGAACCTCTCTCAGGCGGACATCCTCGCGCACGGCACCGCGACTCATGGTCACCCGACCTGCCACACGCGCGTTTTTGACCGACATCGCCGCGCTTGCCTTACGACTAGGAAGCCCCCTCTCCCCTTCGGCTCTTCCCGGCTCAGGAATAAAGACTCTTCACTGTCCGGACGATTTGTCCCAATGCTCGGCGTCTTGCCGGGTTCGAGCCGGCTACTCCGGTCGACCGATCCGTGCAGGGCACAGAGGGCAACTGATGACCGCGACAAATGCGAGTTGGCCTACAGGACCGTCGACTCCCGCCCAGGGCTTCGACGGGGCAAGAATCAGTGAGCCGCAGCTTAAGTAGCGCGAACCGCGCACTCCTCGTCGTACCGGGCGACCATCCCAAGCCCGGACAGCGCTTCGCTGAGCGTGGCAACGGTCAGTTGCCTGGCAGTACGGCCACGCTTGAATGAACGCCAATGGGGCTGCTAGGTTGACCGAACGGTCCGCGCGAGCCCAAAGCCGCCCGCCCCGACGAAAGGAGCAAACTATGCCTCGTAGACTCCGACTCGCGCTCCCGCTCACGGTGATGGCGCTCTGGCTCGGCTCAGCGACGCCGGCCGAAGCGATCATCATCAACTATCGAACGCTGACCGACGACATCCAGGGGCTCGCGCCACCGGTCCTCCAGACCTCCCTGCTGGCCAAGGTCAACGCGGCGATGGCAGCCACCGACCGTGGCGACTTCTGCCCCGCCGTCAAGATCCTGGGGGCGCTGGGCGACGAACTGGAGGCCAACGGCAATGCCGGAATCGGCGACCCGAACCAGATCGGCCACCCCTCCATCCGCACGCTGGAGGGTGACGTCACCGACGTGCTGGGGTCGTTCCCGCCCGATCCTTGCGCGCCCCCGCCGCAAACCTGAGCCTCGAGATCGAGACGCTACTGACTACACCTTTCATTCCCCGACCGCAGCAACGACCAGCTCCAAGCGTTGGGCAAAAAGCTTGTGTGGTGGGCCGCAGGCTACATAACACGAACCGGCTCACGCTGGCTGGTCGCCCGGTCAGGGTCTGACTCCAGGGCGACGGTTGGCGACTGATCCATTAGCCAGGGTATTGCCAACCCGTTTGATGCAATTCACGGTGACAATATGGACCACACGGGAGCCGATTCAGGTTCGCTCCGGCGCCTGTTTACGCCTGAGTTCTATCGCGACCCCTACCCGGAGGTCGCTCAGAAGCCCGCCGTGAGGATCGGAGGTCCGGGGTGCGCCTGATCTGATCCGGAATAAGCCTCCGGGCGACCTGTGTGGCGCTGCCCTCGTACCGAACGCCGAGTGACTCCGTGAGCGCCGCCAGCAACCTCTTCAGCTGGCTCATCCTGTTCTTCCCGATAAGCTCCGTCCAATCTTTCTCGATTCTCGTCACCTCTACCGTCACGGTCCGGTTGTAGCCCCAACCCCGCCGCGTTCGCTTAACTAGCTGCGCACGTCTGTCGTTAGGGTCGGGCACTCGCTCCACGTAGCCCAGCATTTCAAGTTGAGCGACCAGATAGCCCATCGACTGCTTCGTCATGCCGGCCTTGACAGCGAGCGTGGTCACGCGCGACCCATCTGGCGTGATGAGCATCATCACCGGCTGGAGGCTGGGGGTCACATCGCCGAAGCCGGCGCGCCTCAGTGCTTCGAAGGCGCGGCTTCGCAGCGCGATGGTCGGGATGTTGAGGAGCGCGCCGATCATGAAGCTCTCGTCGGCGTCCATCTTGACAGTATAGACAGAACCTCTTACTATTCCGTCAGGGCATCTGTCTATCGGGGGTGGAGCAATGATCGCGAGAGTCGCTTACTTCGAGTCTATGACGGCAGAGCAGCACGCGGCCGCCGAGTACAACTTCCGCAACCGCTTTCGCGCCGCACTCATCAGCCAGCCGGGCCTGGTCGTAAACTTCTTAGTACGCGGCGAGGACGACAACGTACTGTCGTTCAGCGTTTGGGAGAGCCGCGCCGCGATGGAGGAGGGTGGTCGCCGAGCAAACGAGGTCCCGCTCTTGCCGGGGCAGCGCCGCGAGGACATCCCAAGCCCCGATCGAGTCGAGCTGGCGGAGGTGTTCGACGCCTTCCTGCCCACCGCCGCCTCTGCATAGTGGCAGGCGCGGAAAGCGCAGTTCCGGTGAGGCGCCGGCTGTTGGATGAGCTCCAGTCCAGAAGCGGGCACCCAGCACCCATCGGCAGCGAATCGTGACCACCACCGAAGGCAAGCGAGTCGCGGTAGTTCAGGCGGCAGCGGTCGTCTTCGATTGCGCGGCGACGCTTGCCAAGGTTCACAAGTTGGCCGCGGAAGCAGCTGCGGGCGGAGCGGGGCTTGTGCTGTTTCCCGAAGCCTTCATCTCCGGCTATCCCCGAGGCATATCGTTCGGCACCGTGATCGGCGACCGCACTCCCGAAGGCCGTGATCACTTCCGGAGGTATTGGGAGAGCTCCGTCGACATTCCCGGACCAGCACTAGACCAGCTTGTAGCTCTCGCTGCCGAGCTCGGGATTTACCTGGTGGTTGGCGTCATCGAGCGGGAGGGAGGCAGCCTCTACTGCACCGCCGTATTCGTCTCGCCAGACGGCTACCTGGGCAAACACCGAAAGGTGATGCCGACCGCCGCAGAGCGCCTCGTCTGGGGTTTCGGCGACGCATCCACGCTCCCCGTCTTTGACACGCCATTTGGGCGATTAGGGGCGGTCATCTGCTGGGAGAACTACATGCCGCTGCTGCGAATGGCCATGTACTCGAAGGGCATCGAGGTCTATTGCATTCCGACCGCGGATGGGCGGGAGACCTGGTTGTCCACCGTGCGCCATATCGCCCTGGAAGGCCGCTGCTTTGTCCTTTCCGCCAACCAGTTCGCGAGGCTTTCCGACTTTCCTGCCGACATCAAGAACGAGCTCGCCTCAAAGCCCGACGATATCGTGTGCTTCGGCGGAAGCTGCATCGTCGGCCCAATGGGCAATGTGCTCGCGGGTCCCGATTTCAACGGAGAGTCGATACTGTTCGCCGACCTCGATCCCGCCGACCTGGCGCGCGCGAAGTACGACTTCGATGTCACCGGTCACTACGCCCGGCCGGACCTGTTTCACCTTGAGATCAACGAATATCCGCAAAAGCCGGTGGTCTCGAGCGGGCGCGATACGAAAACGACGGATTAGAGGCCCGCCCCAACTGTTAGCCGGCCCCAGCAGACCGATGCGGCTGTCAAGAGACGTGTCACAGACCGATCTGGTTACTACACGTGAGCAGTCGGACTGAGTTCGCCAAACGATCTGGTGGGTAGGACGCGCAGGGACCAGGCCAAGGCAAGGAGAAAGGCCGGAATCGTATTCGAAACCGGCCTTAAGAAGCTACGAGAGCTGGCTACTCGTCCTCGATCTGGTTGTACATCAGGCTGTCCTGGATCTCGTACAGGGCGTCCATCGCCTCCATCACGGAAGCGGGCTTGGCCTGAGCCAGGACGGTCACCTCGGGCGACTCCTCGATGACCTTGTTGATGGCGA
>WNEZ01009001.1_pt1 | contig 16351 bp, 13 predicted proteins | sample 5400521 | NCBI WGS metagenome assembly WNEZ01 (sample SAMN13153339, study PRJNA577476) | soil metagenome | isolation source: 120 cm saprolite under Douglas fir tree site 2 hole 1 replicate 1 | place: USA:California | collected 2015-04-18
GGGGCGCGGTGGAGCGCTCACTCCTTCGCCTCCGACCTTGGCCTTGCCCTGAACAGAACGCGAATCGCTGTTCCTCTGAAGCTGAACGTCGCGCGCAATTGATTTTCCAGGTAGCGCTCATAGCCAAAATGCACCGCCTGGGGGTCATTGACGAAGAAGACGAAGGTCGGTGGGTTCACCTGTGTCTGAGTGGCGTAGAACACCTTCAGAGGCTTGCCTCGAAAGGTAGCCGGACGATAACGACGAATGGCTTCCTGCACCACCTCATTGAGGCGAGCGGTAGGGACACGCAGATAGCGCATATCAGAGATGTTCAACGCTGCTTCAAGCAATGATTGCACATGATAGCCTGTTTTCGCTGAAGTGAAAATGATGGGTGCATAGGGAATAAACTTCAACCCCTCGGCAATGATCGTGCGGTAGCGTTCGGCGGTTGCGATTTCCTCATCGGGCTCGGGCAACCTGTCTTCGCGTGCGGAGCGTCGCTGTGCCTGTGCCAGGTCCCACTTGTTGACCACAACCACGACCCCCTTAGCCTTCTCATGAATCTCGCCGGCAATGTGGGTATCCTGTGCCGCCAGGCCTTCGCTAGCATCGATCAGCAGCAATGCTACATCAGAACGTTCAATGGCACGACTGGCGCGAATGACGCTATATTTCTCGACGCCCGGGCCGATACGTCCCCGGCGGCGGATGCCGGCCGTATCGATGAGGATTAACTTTCTGCCCTCAAACTCCATTGTGGTGTCGATAGCATCGCGAGTCGTGCCAGGTACCTCGCTGACAATCGAGCGTTGGACGCCAAGGATAGCGTTGAGCAAGGATGATTTGCCAACGTTGGGACGTCCGACGATGGCGATACGTGGCGTGTCTTCCTCTTCCTCTGCCTCCTCAGTTTCCTCAAGCGGGGGGAGTTCTTCGACGATACGGTCCAGTAAATCTCCGGTGCCTGTACCCTGGATGGAAGAGATGGCGATAGGTTCGCCCAGGCCCAGGGTATAGAATTCGACGGCATCCTGACGTCGCGCCGCGTTATCTGCTTTGTTTGCGGTGAGAATGACTGGTTTGTCTGTGCGGCGCAGCAGGTCGGCGACCTCTTCATCGGCGGCTGTAATGCCAGAGCGCGCGTCGACCATGAAGACGATGACGTCGGCCTCTTCGATGGCTAGCTCCGCCTGTGCCCGCACATTGCGCATAATGTCACCGGGTTGTCCATTCAGTCCGACCTGGCCGACGGGGATGTCGGAGCCTAATTCAAGCCCACCTGTGTCGATGAGGGTGAAATCGCGCCCGTTCCAGTCGGTATCGCCATAGATGCGATCCCGCGTGGTGCCAGGCAAGTCTTCCACGACGGCGACCTGCTCGCCCAGCATGCGATTAAAAAAGGTAGATTTGCCGACGTTCGGTCGGCCCACGATGGCAACGAGTGGCTTCATGTGTTCTGCGCCCCTTCCCTCGAACCCTGTATCATAAACAAGGCACCCGCAACAAGGGGTGCCCCTATGTTCAAACTGTTTTTTCGTTTGGGGGTATTATAACATACTTATGCCGCTGAGTGGGGATGCGCTTCGTTTATGGGTGTGTCTCTATGCATTTTAAGCCGCGAAGAAAGACCCGAGATGGCTTCATCAGCAGTGTCTAACCTGTAAATGAGCTTTTGTATATCGCGTTTGATGCCCTCTACCTTTTGATCCAACGCAATAAAACTCATCAGCAGTTCATTAACCTTGATAGTTACCTCATTGAGGACCGATCCCATTTGCGCAAGGCTGGACGCCATCTGCGTTTGTAGAACTTCAACTCGATGCAGCCGTTCTCCTATTGACGCGATGGTCGCTTCAAGTTTGCCCAGCCGCTCATCAACCCGGCCTAATCGTTGATCGAATTTGTCCAGGCGTTCGCCCAGGCGTTGTTCACTCGCATTGACATCTTCGCGTACCAGAGTACCCAGGCGTTGTTCACTTGCATAGACAGCAGCATTGATCTCTTCATGCATAAGAGCACGCATGCGTTGTTCACTCGCATACACAGCAGCGTTGACTTCTTCACGCGTAAGAGCACGCATGCGTTGTTCACTCGCATTAGTCTCTTCACGCATTATAGTGCGTATAGCAGCCAGTTCTTCATTTGTCATTCCCGATACCTCCAAATATTTCCGTGGACATAGGAGCAGTATACCACGAGAATCCACAATTCTCAATGCCAATGACATAATGGTTCCATTAAAAATGCGATATTACGAGAACAACTCCGTCACTGATCTTCCATCGTGGATGCGACTGATTGCACCGGCGAAAAGTTCGGCCACCGAGAGCACCGTGATATTAGGGAGGCGTTTTTGCTCAGGGAGAGGCACAGAGTCCGTCACAACAATCTCTTTTATAGGAGCGTCTTTCAAACGTTCAACGGCAGGACCAGAGAAAATGCCATGCGTAGCGCAGCAGTAAATGTTACGCGCACCATGTTCGTGCACTACATGCACCGCCTGTGTGAGTGAACCTGCCGTATCAATCTCATCGTCCACAATCAGGGCATGTTTGCTCTCAACAGAGCCAATGATGCCCATCGCCTCTGGCGCATTGCCATTGCCGTGGCGACGCTTCTCGATGATCGCAAGCGGGGCGTTGAGGCGATCAGCGAGCCTACGCGCCTTCTTCGCAAAGCCCTCATCGGCAGAGACGATGGTGAGATCGCTCAGTTCTTTCTGTGAGAAGTAACGTGCCTGAAGAATCTGCGCGGTCAGTTCGTCAACAGGGATATTGAAGAAGCCCTGAATCTGGCCCGCGTGCATATCCATCGTGAGCACACGATGAGCGCCCGCGACCGTGATGCAATCTGCGATCAGGCGAGCGGTGATGGGAACACGCGGCTGATCCTTCTTATCGGTACGGCCATAGGCATAGTAGGGGATGACGGCGGTGATGCGGGTAGCGGAGGCGCGTTTAAGCGCATCGATCATGATCAGCAGTTCCATAATGGAGCGGTTGACAGGAGAGCTGAGGGACTGGATGACGAACACATCGCGGCCACGTACATTATCATTGATTTTCACGAAGATATTTTCGTTGCTAAACTGAAAAACATCTGCATCACCCAGTGGAATATGCAGGTTTTGACAGATAGCGGCCGCTAACGGGCGGTTTGCATTGCCGGTAAAGACTCTCAAGTCGTCCATTTGTACCTCCTGGCTTTACCGATTATAGCATAATAGACACTATGATACAAACGAGTCAGGGCGCAGGCAGGACGGAGGCAAGCTCGCGTCCCTACACGCCCCTACGCAGGAGCGATTAAAAGGCCGAGCGAAGCGAGTGCGTAGGATAGCTGTCCCCCAGACAGGATCCCCGATTTATCGCGCCCGTGGGGCGGGGATAACGAAACGTTGCTTAATGGTTTACACGGCTGAAAAATAGGCACCCAGCACGTTGTTATGGGAAGAAAGGACCCCCCCCATTATCTGATGACGTGTTGCCATTATCTGTTGGAGTTGGAGCGCCGCTTGGCAACTGCACAGGTGGTGGCGTGACAGGATCAGGAGTGAGCATAATCCGTTGCGGGTCAGCAGGCAGCGTATCGCCATTGCTGGGTATCCTATTACTTCCAGCCGACCTGAAGCGAATAGATATCGTTTTCGGGTCTACACGGTCTTCCCCTTGATTTGGTCCTTGATTTGGTCCAGCTGTGACTGTGGGAACTGATACTCGGCATAGCCAGCCGCAGGAACTCCAAAACCCCCAGGCACAACAACTGCCTGACCAATTCGTATCGTCGAGTCGACCGGAACATAGTTTGCCCCGAATGTTTGCATCTGCCTGAGCAGCAACTGCTGTGCCAGGGTCCGTGCGTCTTTGTTGAGGAAGTAGTAAACGCTCCATCGCTCGGTGACTGTCACTGTGACGGTGTTACTGGTCGATCCTTCTGGCGGATTTACCATCTCTGTTGGTTGTGGGTCATACTGTATAGAGCCAATCTGAGTAGTTCCTGGGGGAAGTTGTTGCTGCACATCTTGACTGATTTTGGACTTGAGATTGATGTATACCTGCCTTTCTAGCGGGGACACATCAAATGCGGATACGATACATGAGCCGGATTCTCCTCTACAGAACTGACCTGTTGGACCCGATTGTGAGCTTGTGCTGCTGCCGTTGAGGGTTTTGATTGGAACCGATGAGTTGGCCGAGAGATGAAAGACCTTGCTCACCAGTTGTGTCTTCGGCTTAAAATGAACATAGGCTGTGGGTAGCGCCGGCAGTTGGAATGCAAATACCCCGGACATCGTCAAAAGTACGGTGGCGATGAGTATGAAAATAGTGGCGAGAAGAATGGGTCCGCGTAGCCAGCGACGACGTGGTTGGCCGAGCGAGGTGGATGGCAAGGGTGTTTTGCGAGAGTGTTTAAGCCAACGGAATGGAGAGGGTTTCTTGTCGGGTTGGCCGGATGGAACAGGTGGCCAGGTCGGAATGGATGTAACACCTATTTCAGCGAGTTGGGCGGTTGGTGCGAGAGGTGGTGCTGGCTTGTCATGGCGGGTTGCCCCACCCCGGGCGCGATAAATCGGGCCCCTACGGCATCGCTTCGCTCCCCTGTCAGGGGTGGTTCTGGCAGAGGCTCAGGAACGGTGAGTCGTTGGCTAGGCGGGACAAGCTCTGGAATGACGGGCTGTAATGGTTGGCTCGGCGCAGGTGCTACAATGGGTGACACTAATAAACGTGTTTGTTTTTCCTGGCATGCTTGTTCAAAGGCGGTGGCGAAAGCTTGTACACTTGCGAAGCGCTGATGCGGGTCCTTTGCGAGTGCTGTCTGCACTACCTCCTCAATAGCCGCCGAGATAGTTGGAACCTTTTCAAGCAGAGGCGGCGGCGGAACGAGTATGTGCTGGCTGGCTATTTCGGCAAATGGCCCGTGAAATGGGCGGTCGCCGCTCAACCATTCGTAGACTACGATGCCAAGGGCGTACTGGTCGCTGGCCGGTCGAGGCTTGCCACGGAACTGTTCGGGGGCCATATAGGGGAGAGTGCCGACCATGGCTTGCGTGCTCTGGACTTCCGTGCTCTGTGCAATGAGAGCCAGGCCAAAATCACTGAGTAACACTTCATCATGGGACCCGAGCAACATATTTTCTGGCTTGATATCGCGATGGATGAGTTTTCTGTTGTGGGCGTATTGCAGGGCTGTCGCGACTTGCTTGACATAGGGAACGATGCTTACTGGCAAGAGTGGAGTGCCTTTGGGATGGCGTTCGCGAAGCGTGCCGTTTGGAGCGTAGTCCATGACCATAAAGGGGATGTCGTCCTCTATACCAAATTCCAGGACGCGGACAACGTTGGGGTGTACAAGGCTGGCGATAGTTTGCGCTTCGATGAGGAATTGCTGCATATTCTTGCTAACCAGGCGTATGGCAAGCACTTTGATAGCGGCTTTGGTCTTCAGGTGAATATGTTCGCCGAGGTAGACGTCGGCGAAGCTGCCCTGTCCCAGTAGACGGATCAGGCGATAGTTGCCAAGTCGTTGACCTGCGCGGTCGGGCATTGTGAGACCTCCCTTTGGGAAAGGAGTGGCGACTGAGATGATTTCGGAGCTTACTGATTATCCCCCGGTAGCAAGTATACTCATGATAGAATGATGGGGTAGAAGTTGTCAAGTGAATAGCGCATAACCGCATAACTACTAACAGAGCGACCACCGTTGGGGTGCCCTTGCGGTCATCCTGCTAGATTGCACCTCTAGTTTCATTCGTCAGCAGAGTCATGGAAGGGTCAACTTCACAGATTACACGGCTGAAAAATAGGCAACCAGCACGTTGTTATGGGAAGAAAGGACCCCCTCCATTATCCAGTGACGTGTTGCCATTATCTGTCGGGGCGGGAGTCGGCTCCCCACCAGTCGGTGACGTGTACCCAGGCGCGACAGCCGGCAACTGCACAGGTGGTGGCGTGACAGGATCAGGAGTGAGCATAATCCGTTGCGGGTCAGCAGGCAGCGTATCGCCATTGCTGGGTATCCTATTACTTCCAGCCGACCTGAAGCGAATAGATATCGTTTTCGGGTCTACTGCTTACGGTCTTTCCCTTAATTTGATCCGTTATTTGGTCTAGTCGTGACTGAGAGAACTGGTACGCGACATAGCCAGCCGCTGCAACGTTGATCGTTATGCCTCCATCCCCATACCCAACCACTGGCTGGCCAATGCGGATCGTCGAGTCGACAGGAACGTAGTTTACCCCGAATGTTTGCATCTGCCTGAGCAGCAACTGCTGTGCCAGGGTCCGTGCGTCTTTGTTGAGGAAGTAGTAAACGCTCCCTTGCTCAGTGAGCGTGACCGTCACGCTGGTGCTAGATGATCCTATCGGCGGGTTGGCCGTCGGTTGGGCAGCAGAAAACCGTATGTTGCCAAGCGCGGTAGCATCCTTGGTTTGTAGCTGTTTCTGCAAATCGTGACTGATCTGAGGCTCGAGGCTGGATCGGACCTGATCCGCCATTGGGTATACATCATCATAGGAAACAACCTGCTGACAATTGTTGATGCCGAAGCCGACGCACGACTGACCTGAAGTCGGTCCCGTTTGTGTGCCAGTTTTGCTTTCCCTGAGGATTTTAGCTGGAATTGATAGTGAGGTAGGATCGATGGCTGTGATCAATGGACTGGCCGTGATTTGAAAAATCTGACCGACCAGGTGGGTCTGCGGGCTGAAATGAATGCTGACCGTTGGGAGAGCCAGGATTTGGAATGCAAATACTCCAGACATCGTCAGGAGCATAGCAGCAGCCAGAAACAGGATTATCGGGAACCATATGCTCTTGTACCGCCCAGGAGAATAGCGTATGCTTCTGCCGACGGGTTTGATTGGCGCAGTAGTAGCTCTGCCAGCTATCTGTGAAGCATCAACCGCCGTGGTAGGCGCATTGTAGTCCTCAAGGCTGAACGGGGCTATGGCCGGTGCAGGTGAGGCGTCCGCCGAACGTTGTAAGGACATCACCCCATCTTCGGCGTCTTCGCCAGATGCAGTGGGGAGTTTGCGCGTTGCCATTCCCATCTGCTGGCAGGCACGCTCAAAGGCTGCCAGCACCTCTTCTGCGGTTGGGTAGCGTTCATCGATGCGAGGAGCCATGCAGCGATCCACCACGTCATCCAGCGGTTGTGGGAGGGGTGTCCGTTGCGCATGCCCTTGTTCATCGATGGGGAGGTATCCAGTCAGCATTTGATAGAGGATGACACCGAGTGAATAAATGTCGTTGCTTGGCGCGGCAATACCGGAAAGACGCTCAGGGGCCATATATGCGATTGTACCCATCTCGTTCCCACCGGTCGTGAGCGGTGGGCTGGCCGACGCCCCCTGGGATCGTGCGATGCCAAAATCGATCAGGCGTACATACACCTGGCCATCGTTGCCCTCATCAAGCAAGATATTATTGGGTTTAAGATCACGGTGGACGACACCCTGCCGGTGGATATAAGCGACTGCGTTTAGCAGCGCAGAGAACAGTTGATGCACCTCTGAGAGTGGCAAGGGGCCATTTTGCAGACGGCGTGCGAGTGTACCCCCTTCGATGTAGGGTGTGACGAGGAAGAGCCGTCCCTGTTCTTCGCCAAGTTCGTACATCGGCAGAACATGGTTATGCTTGAGGTGAGCGCTGACCTCGGCTTCACGTAGAAAACGCTGCCGAGCCATGCTGTCGTGTACGAGGTCCTCACGTATAATTTTGATTGCCACTTCACGGTCAAAGGCGCTGCGTTGCTTTGCCAGGTAGACTTCGCCCATGCCTCCAACGTCGATGCGGCGCACAAGCTCGTAGTTGCCGAAGCGAAACCTGTCCTGTCTCTCCATAGTATGGCCGTAGTGTTCTTTCATGGCTCGCCCTTAGAGATCTGTGTTAGTGAATCCCACATATATTAAGACGCATTGTATCGGCTAGATATCCCAATTGGTTTCTTGCAGAAAGATGATTTTTCTTGTTGCTATAGAGTGTTATGTACATCTCAATGGAACCCATGAGAATCCTGGCCTCCCTAGAGCAGTATAGCACCTACTGAGGTGGTTGTCAGTACCTTGCGTGCAGTCTAGGTACGTTTCATCATTTTGCGGGTGCGAGTCCAACTACACCGTCACTGCGGTCGGCTTGCCTATGATTTCCTTGTTTGCTTCTGGCGCTGACGACGCCGACTTGCTCCTCAGTTTTCCGGTCATGTAGATGAAAAACGCCAGGATGAATAGCGTCTCAATGCTGTTGATCACTACGTCCGAAGGCAACGATGCGAAACCGAGATTCAACATCCAATTTTGCAGAAACTGGCCAACGGGTCCAGGAAGCAGGACCAGGGTCACCGAGCCATTCCAAACAGCGTGTTGGAAGACGGCATAGAACCAGCAGGCAAATGCCCGCAAGAAAGCCTTGCGGTACCCTGACTCCTGCGCATGTGTCAGGTAGTACCAGCCGAGCGCTACCATCGCTGCCCCGAAGCCATGCAGCAGACCCGCGCCCGTGCGGGTGAGAGCTACGTTCAGCCAGTCGTGATAACCAGAACTGATGTAGAGCGACGTCTCAACGATATCGAACCCAATGCCGCAGGCCAAACCGAGCACAAAAGCCTCTACTGCACTCCCGACCCGTCCAATCAACAACACTACAGCCAACGGCTTGACCGTCTCCTCCACCAAGGGGGCCACCACCGCTATTGTTATGAAAAGGAGGCTATAGGCCCCGGCATTTTGACAATTTTGTACATTGGGTGTGTTGACGCACGAGACGAGATTCTGCATCCCTTGTGCGTGCGTGAGCAAAATGAGCACGACCAGGAGCACAAACTCTAGCACCCCGGCGAGAGTGACACTTAGCGTGGCTCCACTCAGCAGAGCTAGCGTAAAACGTCGCCAACTCGTCTCCCACTTGTCTTTCAGCAGGGCGCGGGTTCCCCCCTGGCTTGCCCCCGCCCTGACTGCACGAGTTCGCAGCCGTCGCACAGCAATTGCTACCACCGCAAGCGCAGGGAGAATGCCAGCAAGGATGATGAGAGTGCTACTCAGCACTGGAAAAGCTACCTCTTGTCCTCTGGAGCGGAGCACAAACCCGATAATGGCGACAACCACGTAAAGCACAAGAAAGATCCAGAACCAGGGTAAAGAGAAAGCAGCGGAGGGCTTTTTAGCCAGCGAACGGATGCTGTGATAGAGGCCGAAGCTACCACCGAAGATACCGACGCAAATGAAGAGGGCAATCACGATATCGACATTGAATAGCTGGCTAGCATTCATTGTCTTATTGGGAAGAGCAGTAGCCAGCAGGAGTAAGCCTGTGAAGAGCAACCCGATGAGCAAGACCAGGCTTGAGCCGATCAGAGAAGTGATGGCCATTGCCAGTAGATAGCCATCGCGTTTGGGGTGTGGCGGTTGCGGTTGCCATGCATATGGGGGATAGGTGTAAGCAGGGTAGCCTGGATATCCGGCATAGGGGGCGTATCCCGGCGGATAGCCTGGATATTGCTGGTAGATAGGCTGCGGCGCATATGTTTGCACTTGTTGTGGATACATTTGAGGGCGTGATAAATCACGCCCGTACGGTAAGTAAGCAGGCTGAAACAGAGGTGCCTCTGCCGGATGGGCGGCCAATGAACCCGTGACATGCTCACGGTATGAGGGTTGTGGATCAATTGCAGCCTCATGCAGGGATGCCTGTCCTCCAGGAAGGGTTTCTGCAAGGGGTCTCTCCTGCGGGGCGTGATGAATCACACCCGTACGGGCGGGTTGCTCATTAATAAGTGGTTGGGTATCCTCTTCGGCTATTTCCCACGGTTCCCATAACTCAGAGGATGGCCGACGACCACCTGCAAAGTGGTCAGATGGCGGCTCTCTATGTTCAGAATTCACTTACTCTAAGCTTTCTCTTCAGCCTATCATGGCTGGTCAGGATCGATTCCCAGTGAGCGCAATCTCTCAGCCAGCGCCTCAGCACGCCTCGCCTCTGCATCGGCACGCCTGGCCTCAGTTTGCCTGGCCTCGGATTCCTCATCGGCACGCCTGGCCTCGGATTCCGCTTTGGTGAGACGCAACTGCCCAGCGGTGTCATAGAGACGCAGGAATTCCCCATCAGGCACCAGGAAGCTCTCTAGATAGCGACTCCACAATCGTCCATCCAGAGGCAGCGGCATCGCTCGCATCTCGCCTCTGCCTTTGTCCCGTTGCCAGCCAAACAGCCTGCGCATTGTCTCTCTGTTCAGGGGGTGCTCGTTGGGATCATAGGCAAAGTACTCTCTTACGCCCATCAGCCCGTACTTCAGCGGCTTCTCCTGCAAGTCCTTCTGCCACGTCTCTTCCGAGGCAATCTCGAAGACCACCTGGGGGGCTGGTCCTGTCTTGCCCACCCGCCAACTCCGTACAGGCCGATGTTCTACCCCTTTGATCACCGCAATGTCTGGGGCCAGGGGATACTCTTTGTAATTGGTCGTCTGGTAGAAGTTGAGATTGTCATAGACCGCACAGGCCTGGCCATGGAAGAGCCATTTGAGTACTTCTCTGAGATAATGCACCAGGTCAGCGTGCACTGAGGTTTCCCCCATCAAGTCCTCCTCGGTGGGGTGGAAATCATAGTAGTATGCTACCTCGTCTTCAAAGCGTTTGGCCATGCTGCTTCTCTCTTCGTGCATTAAGGAATTCCCCGCGATAAATCGGGGGACTACTCAGGTCTCCTACGCCCATCTGTGTCGTTCAGTCTTCGCCTCCCTGGCGAGTTAGCTCCCGATGTTTCCTGCCTTCATCATAACATACCTGCCAGGGTCCTACAAGCTATGCTGTACCCAAATGCTCCACTTCTTTCGCCTCAACCGCACCCTTACCGAGGATCTCTTCGAGCTTTTGATGGAACTCAGGAGAATATTGCGTTGTATTATCGGCCGGTGTCAGCAAGGTCTGCCATTCACCGTTCACGACAAGCAGATCGTAGCGATCACGACCGGGGAAATTGCGGATGTAGTTGTACACATCTTGCACACGCATCTTGTCATCGGAGAGGGAACGTTGGTCATAACCATTCACACGTATCGTAATCCAGATACGGTATTCTTTGCGGTTTAGCTCCTCTTCACTGGCCTGAAAAAGCTGGGCGCTCTCACAAATGATAGTTGGCTCATCGTTACGCATCTGTACCTCGCCGCGCACAATCACCACACTATCCTCCGCCCAGAGCGTCGGGTCCTGTTCGTAGACCCTGGGGAAAACGGTGACGCTGATAGAGCCATACATATCCTCCAGCTTCACCACGCACATTGCGTCACCCTTCTTCGTAGTAATCCGTCTCGCCTCACTAATCGTTCCGCCCAGCACCACTTTCTGCTTAGCAGATTCTTCAGTAATCATCGCTGTATTATGTTTGACCTGCTCTTTCATCACCTTGCTCAAGTATTCCAGCGGGTGTTCAGAGACGTATACTCCAATAAGGTCTTTTTCCCAGGAGAGCACTTGTTTGCGCGGAATCTCCCTGGCATTGAGATTCAAGGTAAACTCAAAGGCGCTGTCCGTCTCCTCCATCTCACCGAAGAGACTGACCAGGCCACGCTCCTCTGCTGCACGCTGGTTCTTACCCCAACTGATGGCGCGTTCAAGCGCGTCGAGCAACTGGTGGCGTTTCCCACTAGCCAGGCTGTCCATCGCCCCAGCCTTAATCATCGTCTCCAATGTGCCCTTCGTCACCTGCTTCGGATCGACTCGCGTGCAGAGGTCCGCCAGCGACCTGAAAGCCCCCCCTTCTTTGCGCACACGCACAATCTCCCCGGCCGGGCCATCGCCGACACCTTTGATAGCAAGCAGACCAAAGCGTACATTGCCGCCCTCGACGGTGAAGCCAATATCACTCTTATTCACATCCGGCCCGAGCACCTGGACCCCCATGCGTTTGCACTCCGCGATGGCATTGGCAACCTTCTTAGCATCAGAAAGTTCAGTAGTAAGAGTGGCCGCCATAAACTCCGCCGTGTAGTTGGCCTTGAGGTAAGCTGTTTGATAGGCCACCACCGCGTAGCTTGCTGCATGCGCTTTATTGAACCCATAGCCGCCAAAGGGCAAGATCAGTTCGTAGAGCTTCTCAGCAACGTCGGGCTTGACGCCATTATTGATGCAGCCGTTGATGAACTTGTCTTTATACTGCTCGATCTCGGCCATGATCTTCTTGCCCATCGCCTTGCGGAACTTGTCCACCTCGCCCCAGGTGAAACCAGCCAGGTGGACGGCGATCAGCAGCACCTGGTCCTGGTAGACGATCACGCCGTAGGACTCCTCCAGCCACTCCTTCAGGCGTGGATCCAGGTATCTGACCTTCTTGCGTCCATGCTTGGCATCGATGAAGTCGGGAATGCTATCCATTGGCCCCGGACGATAGAGGGCGACCATGGCGGTCAGGTCTTCGATGCGGGTAGGGCGAAGTTGCTTAATGTATTCACGCATCTTAGCCCCTTCAAGCTGGAATACTCCCGTTGTCTCACCCATTGATAGGAGTTCAAATGCCTTGCTATCATCGAGTGGAATCTTGTCCAGGTTGATCTCTTCACCCCGCGCATCGCGAATAAAATTGACGGCGTTCTGCAGGATGGTCAGGTTCGAGAGGCCCAGGAAGTCATACTTGAGCAAGCCCAGTTGCTCGAGATATTTCTGCTCATACTGTGAGACGCGCCCCTTGCTGGAATCCTTCGGGTCGCGTAGTTGTAGGGGGATCAACTCGTCCAGCGAGTCATGAGCGATGATCACACCTGCGGCGTGAATACCCGTCGTGCGCACCGACCCCTCTAGCTCCAATGCCTGGTCGATGAGTTTCCTGGCCTGCTCGCTCTGTTCGTAGAGCTGAGTGAGTTCGCGCACCGTCTCGAGCGAACCCCTGAGTGTCACCTTGGGACCCGTAGGGATGAGGCGCGTGATGCGGTCGCCAATGTCCTGCCAACCCATCACGCGCGCCGCATCTTTGACCGATGCTTTGGCGGCCATGGTGTTGAACGTGACCATCTGCGCCACTCTATCGGGTCCATACTTCTGCATGACGTAGGCGATCACTTCTTCGCGTTTGTCATCGGGAAAGTCCATATCTATATCGGGCATTTCCTTACGCTCAGGGTTGAGGAACCGCTCGAAGAACAGATGGTAGCGGATTGGGTTGACGTTGGTGATGCCCAGCACGTAAGCAACGAGACTGCCCGCCGCCGAACCGCGTGCAGAGCAGCGAATGCCGCGAGAGCGTGCATAGTTCACAAAGTCCCACTCGATGAGGAAATAGGGCACGAATCCTTTGTGCGCGATGAGGTTGAACTCGTAGTCGAGTTGCCTTTGTATCGGTTCACTCATCTCACCGAAGCGTTCGCGTACTCCCTGTAAACACAGGTGATAGAGATACTCGTTCTGTGTCTTAAATTCCGGTGGAATGGGGTAATTCGGCAGTTTTGCCAGGCCAAATTCCAGCCCTACCACACATTGCTCGGCGATATGCACGCTATTCTTCAGCGCCTCCGGCAGGTCGGGGAAGAGGAGTGCCATTTCTTGTGGGCTCTTGAGATAGTATTGCTTGCTGTCGAACTTCATGCGCTTCTCATCAGAGAGTTGCTTACCCGTCTGAATGCAGAGCAATATATCCTGTGAGTCGGCATCACCGGCATCGACATAGTGCAGGTCATTGGTGAGGACCAGTGGAATGCGCATGTCGCGATGCAGGTCGAACAGCATTGCGTTCAGCTTCCCCTGGGGGGAGTCTTGCCCGTGGTGTTCTTGAATCTCAAGATAGAAGTTCTCTGGCCCAAAGGTATCAAGATACCAGCTGGCGGCTTTGCGTGCTGCTTCGGTATCACCTTTGAGCAACATCTCGGGAATCTCGCCGGAGAGACAGCCTGAGGTGGCGATCAGTCCCTCGGCGTGTTCAGCGAGCACATACTTGTCGATACGCGGCTTATAGTGCCAGCCATAGGTATGGGCAATGGTGGTGAGCTGCATGAGGTTGCGATAGCCGCGCTCGTTTTTTGCCAGTAGCAGGAGATGGTTGTAGTCATAGCGTGCGCTACGGTCGTCGATATCATCGGCCAGGTATGCCTCAACCCCAAGTATAGGATTGATACCCGCCGCTTTGCATTCCTGGTAGAACTCGAGCACGCCGTACATAGCACCATGATCGGTGATGGCCAGGTGCTGCATGCCAAGGTCTTTCGCCTGCTTCACGAGCTTCTTTATGCGACTGAAACCGTCCAGTAACGAGTATTCACTGTGGACATGCAGGTGTGCAAAGTCGGCGGTCATGGGCATTTCTCCGTCCCCTATTGTAGTCCTCTTCAATTATAATTGAACCTCTGTTCGTCGTCAAGGAATTGGCAAGAAGGTACTCTGGGATGTCAGAGCCTGTTTGAAAAGTGCTCAAAGTATATTTGTACAGCCGCTCTAGAAGCCAATTTGTCTGACTTCTCACCGTGCAACTACCGCGCATTTTGCGCGCTATTTTTTTCGAGCGCCATGACGCTGCGTGTGAGAGAAGAGGATGGTAAAGACATCTACTTATATTATCCAAACTGCGCAAAGTTTGCGGATCTCCATCCTTGCGGGTGATTTACGTGAGCGGGCCGAAGTATTGATACGCGCTCCGCAAGCTCCGCTGAGGCGGTGGCCGCGATAATGCAAATTGACAAATTACTACGGACATGCTATTGGGTTTGCCGGGGCCGATAAATCGGCGGTGGGCACGATAAATCGGCCCCTACAGGCGTTTTGTCCCCGTTCACGGTGTCCGGGGTATTTCGTTAATGTCAAATATTGAGAAGATGCAACAAATTAACATTAATGATCGTGAAACGCTTGTTCGCAGTATCAGCCAGTTCCGGCGTGCAATCGTGCGTGAGTTCGTTTTCAACATCTTGCACACATTTGGCGACTTCGACTTCTCGTTGCCCCAGTTAGGTACTCTTCTCCTGCTTGATGAAGAAGGTGAACTTACCATCAAGCAGGTGACTGAAATTCTGGGACGTTCGGTGTCAGCTACCAGTCGCTTGCTTGACCAGTTAGTCGAGCGCGGGATGGTGAGTCGGCGCGAGGATGAACGGGACCGGCGTGTAAAACGCGTGGCCATTACGGAGAGCGGTCGAAAACTCATTGCCACGCTCGAACAGCGACGTGCGGACGCACAAATAGTCGTCATGGAATATCTCTCGGCTGGGGAGCGAGCGGATGTCACACGGGCGATGGTCCTGCTTGCCGAAGCTGGCAAGAGAAGGAGGCACTATGAGCATCCAGAGTCAACCGCAACAGAATAGTGAGATACAGACTGACATCGTTCTACCGTTTGCCTCTATCGATCGTACCTCACTTGCCATAGTTGGGGGCAAGGCAGCGAACCTGGGCGAAATGGTCCGTGCCGGGTTGCCCGTGCCGCCGGGCTTCTGCGTAACTACCACAGCCTATGCACTTGTGGCCGAGGGAGCTGACCTTGAGCAGGGCGGAGGCAAGCCCCGCCCCTACCATACACGACCTTCGGTGGCCGATTCGTATGGAGCTGGGGGAGCCGACCTTGAGCAGGGCGACCGCAAGGGTCGCCCCTACTATACACGACCTTCGGTGGCCGATTCGTATATGGTAGCCCTGCTCGAACTTGCCACGACTCGAGCCGATGATACTGCCCGCTTAGCAGAGTTAGCCGCTGTCGCACGGGCCAGCCTATTGTCAGCACCCATCCCAACTGTTGTTGCAGAAGCGATCACCGAGGCGTATCGAGCGTTGGGAGACGGCGAATTCGTCCCGGTGGCGGTGCGCTCTTCGGCTACTGCTGAAGACTTGCCCTTTGCGAGCTTTGCGGGCCAGCAGGACACTTACCTCAACATCGTGGGTGTGGATGCGGTGCTTGATGCGGTACGGCGCTGCTGGGCTTCGCTCTGGACGGACCGGGCAGTGAGCTACCGTGCTAGCAATGGCATAGACCACGGTAGTGTGCGTCTCGCGGTGGTTGTCCAATGCATGGTCAATGCCACGGTAGCGGGTGTGCTCTTCACTGCTAACCCACTCACCGGCAAGCGCCGACAGGCAGTAATCGACGCCAGTCCCGGCCTCGGCGAGGCGGTCGTCTCCGGCGCAGTCAATCCTGACCACTTTGTAGTCAATACTACCACCGGTGAGATTGTCGAGCGCCGCCTCGGCGACAAGCGGGTGGTGATTCAAGCAGCGCCAGGGGGTGGCACACAGCGCATTGAGCAGGCTGAACGCAGCAACGAGGCCTGCCTTTCTGATGACCAGATACGTGCCCTGACGGAGCTTGGGGCACGGGTTGAGGCTCACTATGGAGCACCGCAGGATACTGAGTGGGCCATTGATCCCACCGGACACCTCTGGCTCTTGCAAGCACGACCGAT
>WNEZ01002288.1_pt1 | contig 16350 bp, 19 predicted proteins | sample 5400521 | NCBI WGS metagenome assembly WNEZ01 (sample SAMN13153339, study PRJNA577476) | soil metagenome | isolation source: 120 cm saprolite under Douglas fir tree site 2 hole 1 replicate 1 | place: USA:California | collected 2015-04-18
CATCTGGTCGCCCTCACAGTCCGAGATACCGCGATTTGATTTCTTCGTTCCGCCAGAGCGCGTCCGGCGCGCTCGAGTGCACGACCTGCCCGCGCGACAGGACGTGGACGTGGTCGGCGACCCGGAGTGCCATCGGGAGATTTTGCTCGACGAGCAAGATCGATAACCCTTCGGCCTTCAGATTTTCGATGACCCGGCCGACCTCCCGCACGAGAAGCGGCGCGAGGCCCTCGGTAGGCTCGTCCATCAGCAAGAGCTCCGGGTTGGTCATCAGCGCGCGGGCGATGGCCAGCATCTGCTGCTCGCCGCCCGAGAGCGTGCCCGCGCGGTGAGTGCCGCGCTCCCGCAGGCGGGGGAAGAGCTCTAGCACGCGCGGGACCGTCCAGGGCCCCCCGTTGCCCTTGGCCGCAACCGCGAGATTCTCCACGACCGTCAGCGACGGGAAGACCCGGCGCCCCTGTGGCACCAGGCCCAGACCGAGCGCGACGGCCCGATTCGAGGGCCAGGCGGTGATGTCCCGGTCCTTGAACAGCACCCGCCCCCGACGAGGCGTGGTGAACCCGATGATCGAGCGGATGAGCGTGGTCTTGCCCATGCCGTTCCGGCCGAGGATGCCCACGACCTGGCCCCGCGACATGCTCAGGGACACGCCCTGTAACACGTGGCTGTCGCCATAGTACGTATGGAAGTCGCGCACCTCGAGCATTCAGGACGTCCCCAGGTAGATCTCCTGCACGAGCGCGTTCGCCTTGACCTCGTGGGCGAGACCGTCGGCGACGACCTTCCCGTAGTGCAGGACCGTGATGCGGTCGGTCAGCGCGAACGCGACGTCCATGTCGTGCTCGATCACGAGCACGGTGATGGCCGGGTCGAGCTTCTTCAAGAGCGCCGTCATCGCGTGGGATTCGGCCGGCGAGAGCCCGGCGGTCGGCTCGTCGAGCAAGAGGAGCCGCGGCGAGCCGGCCAGCGCCAGGGCGATCTCGAGCTGGCGTTGCTCGCCGTGGGAGAGGTTCCGCACCGCCTCGCCCTCCTTCTCGGCGAGGCCGACCGCGTCGAGCACGCCCCGCGCGCGCTCGAAGAAGGCGGGGTAGCGACCGAGGCTCCGATGGAGGTGGAACTTGGCTCGTGTCAGAGCCTGCACCGCGAGCAGGCAGTTCTCGAGCGCGGTCAGGCGAGGAAAGAGATTCGTGATCTGGTAGGTGCGCGCCAGGCCGAGCCCGGCGCGCCGGTGGGGGGCGTACCGGGTGACGTCGCGCCCGAACAGCGCGATCCGGCCGCCGGTCGGCCGGGTCTCGCCGCTGATCAGGCTGAAGAGCGTCGTCTTGCCCGCCCCGTTGGGCCCGATGATCGCCCGGCGCTCGCCCGATCCGACCGTCAGGCTCACACCGTCGAGCGCGCGGAGCCCTCCGAACTCTTTCGAGAGCCCGGCGAGGCTCAGCGCGACGGGGGCGTGCTCCATCAGCAGTACTTGCACGCCGGGAAGTTACGGTCGTACACGGGCTGCTTCAGGAAATCCTCGGGCTTGTACTTCCAGAACTGGGACACGGCCGGATAGGTGTGCACGACCGTGTTCCACAGCTCGCCGTCCTTCCTCTCGACCTTGCGGATGTAGATGTTCTGGACCGGGTTGCCGTAGGCGTCGAGCTTGATCGGGCCGCGCGGCGCGTCGGGGATCTCCACCTTGCGCAGGGCCTCCAGGAACTTCTCCCGGTTCTCCACGTCCCCGCCGATGGCCCTGGCCGCCTCGTTGATCCAGCGCGTGCTCGTGTAGCAGGTCTCCGAGAAGTACGACGGGACCTTCCCGTACTTCTTGCGGTACTCGGTGACGAACTTCTTGTTCACCGGCGTGTCGAGCGCCGCACTGTAGATCAGCGGGCTCATGCCGCCGATCGCCTCGTCACCGAGCGACGGCAGCACGAACTCGTCGAACGTCGTGCCCCCGCCGATGAGCGGCAGCTTCCCCTTCAACCCGGCGTCCTGATATTGCTTCGGAAAGCGTGAGGCGGAGATCGAGACCATCAGCGCGAACACCGCATCGGCGTCGCGCTTGATCTGGGACAGGTACGGCGAGAAGTCCGTGGTGTTGAGCGGGGCCCACAGCTTCTGGACGATCTGGCCGCCGTTCTCCTCGAAGGTCTTCTGGAAGCCGCCGACCTGCTCCCAGCCGAAGGCGTAGTCGATGGCCACGGTCACGACGCGCTTGTAGCCGAGGGTCTTGGCCGCGTACTCGCCGAAGGGATGATTCGGCTGGCTGGAGGCCCAGCCCGTGCGCACGATCCACTTCGCCGGCTTGCGCTGGGTGAGGTCGTCGGCGGCGATGACGGGATAGAGCATGGGAACGCGGTACTCGTCGACCTTGGGCGCCATCGCGTAGCCGATGTGGGCGAAGATCTCACCGACGAGCACGTGGACCCGATCGCTCTCGACGAGCTTCTGCAGCTTGGTCAGCGCGACGTTGGGCTGGCCCTGGCTGTCCTCGACGATCACCTCGACCTTGCGGCCGGCGATCATGTGACCGTTCTCGTCGAGCCACATCGAGATGCCGTTCGTCATGTCCTTGCCGATCTGCGCGGCGCCCCCCGTCATGGCCGTGATCACGCCGACCTTGATCGGCCCCTTCTGGGCCCAGGCCGGTCCGGGGCCGGCGATCGCGGTCAGGACCAGCGCCATCAGGACGGAGACGATCACCTTCTTGCCCATGGCTCGCTCTCCTTTCGTCCACTGTTTCAAGGCGCCCACGACACCCTCGGGCGCGTACACGATCGTACCGATGTAGACGCCGCCCAGGATCAGGAGCCAGCGATGCGTGTAGACCGACACCAGGTTCTTCAGGCCCACGATCACCGCGGCGCCCAGCGCCGGCCCGATCAAGGTGCCCCGGCCGCCCAGCGCGACCATCAAGAGAATCTCCACCGAGGTGGCAAGCTCGAGGTCCGCCGGGCTGACGAAGCCGTTGTAGTAGGCCCACAGCACGCCGGCGAATCCGCCGACGCCGCCGGCGATCACGAAGCCGATGTATTTGTGCAGCCACACGTGGTAGCCGAGCGTGCGCATGCGCGACTCGCTCTCGCGGATCCCGACCAGAGTCTGACCGAACGGCGACCGGACGATGGTCCGCAGCACGACCAGGGCGAGCAGGAATCCGACGAGGGCAAGATAATAGAATGGGATCCCCCGCGTGAAAGACCACGGCAGGCCGAGGTCGGGGCGCGGCACGCCGGCGATGCCGTTGTCGCCCTGTGTCATCGTCACCCATCGGTGCGCCAACCCCCAGACCACCATGCCGAGGGCCAGGGTGATCATGAGGAAGTAGACGCCGGTCGCGCGCAGGGCCAGGAGGCCGAAGATCGAGGCGACCGCCGTCGCCAGAAGCACGCCGACGACGAGCGTGACCCAGAAGGACGCGCCATGGCGCGTCGCCAGGATCCCGACGCTGTAGGCCCCGAGCCCCAGGTACGCGGCGTGGCCCAGCGAGGCCAACCCGATGTAGCCCAGGATGACGTCGAGGCTCATGGCGAGCACCGAGTAGATCACCGCCTGGGTGAGTAACGCGAGCAGGAACGACGAGACGAACGGCGGCGCCACCAGCAGCGCCAACAAGGCGCCGCCCAGGGCGATCCGCGGCACCCCGGGCGGCAGCGCGATTCGCATCAGGCGCGACCGAAGAGTCCGGTCGGTCGCACGGCCAGGATCGCCGCCATCGGGGCGAACAGCGTGAAATAGGACAGCTCGGGGAAGAGCGCCTTGCCGAAGTTGTCGAGGAGCCCAACCATGAGGCTCCCGATCAAGGCGCCTTTGAGGCTCCCCATGCCTCCGACGATGACGACGACGAACGCGTAGGGGAGGATCTCGAAGTCGGCGCCCGGGTAGACGCCGACGAAGCCGCCCGCCACCACACCGGCCAGCGCCGCCAGGGTCGCGCCGAGCGCGAAGACCATCATCGAGATCAGGTAGACGTTGATGCCGACCCCGCGGGCCATCTCGGGATCGTCCACGGTTGCCCGGATCATCGCGCCGATCCGGGTCCACTCGAGCGTGAGCCAGAGGATCAGGGCGATGACCACCGCGACCGCGATGATGAAGATGCGGTAGACGGGGAAGTAGAGCTCGCCGACGACGAACGACCCGGAGAGCACGGCGGGAACCGTGATCGTGTACGGATCACCGCCCCAGAGCACCAGCGCCAGGTCCTGGAAGATGAGCGCGAACCCCATCGTGGTCAGGACCTGACCCAGCTCCTGGCCGCTCAGGCGCTTGAGGAACGCGTTCCATTCCGCGATGCCCACGAGCGAGATCGTCAGCGCGCCGAGCAGGATGGCCAGCGCGAAGCTGCCGGTACGCCAGATCACCGTCAGGGCGACGTAGCCGCCCAGCAGGTAGTACGAGCCGTGCGTCATGTTGACGATGCGCATCATGCCGAAGATGAGCGAGAGGCCTCCGGCCAGCAGGAAGAGCAGGGCGCCGTAGGAGACGCCGTTGAAGAGCTGGCTGATCCAGAATTCCAACGGTCAGGCGACTCGGCGGAGCCGGACGGCGTTGTCTCCGAGGATGCGGTCGAAGAGCTGAGCGTGAAGATCGAGCATCGGAACGCGCGTCACGACTCGTGATTGTACTATAGGCGCACCCGGCTGAAGAATCACAGGAGGCATGTGTGAGACTGCCGCACGAGCGCTTCGACTACTCACCGATCGACGGCCGCCGTCCCTGGAAGCTCCCCCGCGGGGCGCGCATCGCCGTGTGGACCATCGTGAACGTGGAAGAGTGGGACATCGAGAAGCCGATGCCGCGCGGCGTGCTGTCGGCTCCGCAGGGCGTGACGACCGTGCCCGACGTGCCCAACTGGGCGTGGCACGACTACGGGATGCGCGTTGGCTTCTGGCGGATGTTCGACGCGCTGGTGAAGCGAAAGATCCGCGCGACGACGGCGATCAACGCCAACGTCTGCCGGTCCTACGAGCCGGTCGCGCGCGCGATGAAGGACGCCGGGTGGGAATTCATGGGCCACGGCGTGAAGCAAGGCGCGCTGCACCTGATACCCGATCAGCGCGACGCCATCCGGACGGCCGTTCGCCTCTTGTCGGACTTCACCGGCACGAAGCCCAAGGGGTGGCTCGGGCCGGGACTGACCGAGACGTGGGAGACGCTCGACATTCTAGCCGAAGAGGGCATCGAGTACGTCTCCGACTGGGTCAACGACGACCAGCCGTACGAGATCAAGACGACGGCAGGCCCGCTCGTGTCGGTGCCGTACACGCTCGAGCTCAACGACATTCCCATGATGCTCATCCAGCATCACGAGTCGAGCGCCTGGCTCGAGCGCGTGCGCGACCAGTTCGACCGGCTCTACCTCGAGGGCGCCAGGCAGCCGCGGGTGATGGCGATCGCGGTGCACCCCTACATCCACGGGGTGCCGCACCGGATCAAGTACTTCGAGGCGGTCTACGACTACATCCGACGCAAGAAGGGCGTGTGGATGACGACGGGCGAGGAGATCTACGAGTGGTTCAAGCGCGGACGATGAAGTCCCAGAGCCGTCCCGCGCGCTCGACGACCGCGGCGACGTCCTCGGCGAGCATGTGCCGCTCGGCGACGAGCCGACTCGCCGCTTCGCGCGCCCGCGCGAGGTAGGCCGCGCGCGAGCCGTAGCGCTCCTCGATCGACGGGCGCGGATCGCCGCTCGCCTCCCGCGCCGCCCGCGTGACGGCGAACGGAAGCGTCGAGCCCAGCATGCTCATGAGGTCTCCCGGCACACCCTGGTCGGGGTGGCGCGGGTTCCAGCCGGTGAAGGTCGCGAGCGGCGCCAGGAGCTCGACGGGTCGGACGCCCGGAATGTCGTTGCCGTCCTCGTCGACCGACGGCACGAAGCTCACGAACGGAGCGCCGATCTTGGGTGGCAGCTCGTGGAAGATGCCTCGGGCGAGCTCCGGGCCGAAATCGAGCCGCCGCGGCCGCTCGATCCGATCGGGGAAGCGGGCACCCGGGATCCGCGCGAAGCGTGACCGGGTCGCTTCGGCCGGAAGACCCGTGCCGTCGGCGAGGCGCGGCACGGCGCTCGGCGGCGGCTCGACGCCATCCCCGACCCAGCGATCGAGGTTCGTGAGCGCCGCGCGCAGGAGCGGCGCGTAGTCGACGACGTTGAACGTGTGCAGGCCCCGCGAGCCGGTGTTGGGGTCGGCGTCGGGCGGCGGCAAGGTTCCGGGGGTGTGCTGGCAGCCGGCGAAGAGGTAGAGCCGCGTCTCGGGATGCGGCGCCACGTCGCGGGCGCCTTCGACATCGGCGTGGACGAGCGAGGCGTCGCCGCGCCAGTACTCGGCCGAAGTGTTGATCGCGACGATCTTCGGCACGGTGCCGCGCGCTTCGAGGCGGGCCAGCTGCGCGCCGCGCTCACCAGTCACCGGATCGAGCGCCGGCGTGTCGGTGAACGGGAACAGGCTCCCGACGGAGCAGGTCGCGTTCAGCGACGGCTGGCCGAAGCGCTGGTTGAACTCGCCGCGACGGGCGCCCGCGATGTGCGCGATCACACCGTCGAAGACCCGCCCGGACTCGTCCTCGTTCAGGCCGAGATAGAGCAAATGACGGAGGAAGCGGCCGGTCTGCGACACGCCGATGACGTACGCGCGCTCGAGCTCACCCGCGCACGGGTTGCCGGCGCCGGCCGAGGCGGACCGTAGCCACGCGGCGGTGTCACGCACCGCGAGGAGCCCCAGACCGACGAGGGGCGGCTTCTCCGCGCGATACACGAGCTCGTAGATCTTCCCCGGCTCGAATCCGCCGGCGAGCGAGACGTGCGTCGCGTCGGCGAACCGCCACGCCGTCCGCGCGATGGCCACCGCCGGCGCCCCGGCGTGCTCGCGAACGGTCAGCCGCGCCGCCGGATCGGTGAGGTCGGCGGTCGGTTGGGCGATGTGATACCGATCGGCCATCGGCAAGGTCTCGACCTTGGAGTTCGGCCGCCATTCGCAGAGCACCGGGCCGTTGATCGGCCCGTCGACGCCGGTTGCCACCGGCACCGTGAGCGCCAGGAGGCCGTCCTGGCGTGGGACGTCGTGCTGCCAGCCGCACCACGCGACGGTGTAGCCGCGCCGCATCAGGAAGCCGTTGCCGAAGTCTTCGGCGGTCGTCGGGTCAGGCACGCGCATCGCGCTGTTGAGCAGCCCGAGCGCGACCTTGCGCCCGCGGTTCGGGATATCGAGAAGGAGCCGGCGGTTGCCGCGCGACGGATCGACAGGGCGGAGCAGGTAGAAGTCCGCGGCGCACTCGACCAGCCCGGCGGCGTTGCGCGGCGCCAGGGCGAGGTCCGTGATGGCCTGGTTCACCGCATGCGTCGGGTCGACGCCGAAGCGGAGAACGCCCACGATCTTCTCGTAGGCGCCGGCCTCACCGAAGGGGTGGCCGGCCAGCACGATCGAGCGGCGGGCGATCTCGAGCGACGTCACGGCCATGGGAGCGAGCCCTCCGTTGGGCGCTTCAGCGCCGCGCTTTGACCGGGGCGACCACGACGTCCGTCGGCTTCCCGGCCAAATAGTTCTCGACGTTCTCGATCGCGCGCAAGAGCCCGTCGCGGATGACTTCGGGCGTCTGCCCGGCGTTGTGCGGCGAGAGCACCACGCTCGGAAGCGCGACCAGCGGATCGCCCGGCTTGAGCGGCTCGTCGTGGAAGACGTCGAGCCCAGCCCCCGCGATCTTGTTCTGCGTGAGCGCGTCCAGCAGAGCGTCGCGCTCGACCAGCGCGCCGCGGCCGGTGTTGATCAGGATCGCCGTCGGCTTCATCAGCGCGAACTCGCGGCGGCCGAGAAATCCGCGCGTCTCGGGCGCCAGACGCAGGTGGAGCGTGATGACGTCGGCTCGACGGCAGATATCCTCCTTGGACGCGGCGCGAGCTCCGAGCGCCGCGACGGCCGCGGCGTCACCGCGGGCGCTGTAGGCGAGGACGTCCATCCCCAGGGCCTTGCCGAGCGCGATCACGCGAGCGCCGATCTTGCCGGTGCCGAAGACACCGAGCGTCTTGCCGAGGAGCTGGGTCAAGAGATCTCGCGGCCAGGCGCCGGCGCGCACTTCTCGGTCGATGCGCGGGATCCGCCGGGCGGTGGCGAGCATCAGCGCCAGGGCGTGCTCGGCGACCGCGAACGCATTGATACCGGGTGTGTTGCAGACCGTGATCCCGTGACGGCCGGCCGCGTCGAGGTCGATGTTGTCGGTTCCCGTGCCCCAGATCGAGATCATCTCGAGCTTCCGACACGCGGTCATCACGCCCTCGGTGAAGCGGGCGTGGGCCCGGATGTTGATGGCGACCCGCGCGGTGTCGATCCGCTTGATGAGCTCGGCCTCGTCGTCGGCGCCGCGGGCGGTGTAGACCCGCGTGTCGCCGATTTTTTGGCAGCGCTCGTGCGCGGGGGTCTTGTCGAAGACGGACGGAAAGTCGTCGGGGACGCTGATTGTCACGGGTGCCTTGAGGTCAGCGCTCACCGCGGGTGGCCTGACGCACGAGCGAGCCGGCTCCGATACGCCCGGTCAACAGTGAGAGCCATGGTCATCACACCGCGTCGGCGAAGGCCGCCTGGGCGGCGGCGACACCAGCGCCGGGCTCGCCCTTGTGGCCGAGGTCGCGCAAGGTCAGCTCGAGCGCGGACAGGGTCGGCAGCACGTAGTGCGGGCTGGCGGTCATGGCCATGGTGCCGATGCGCAAGGTGGTCGTCCGCATCTTGTCGAGACCGGTACCGATGAGGATGCCGTACTGGTCCCGCATCCGGGCGACGACGGCGCCCGGATCGATGTTCTTCGGCGTCTTCACGCACGACACCGTGTTCGACAGGATCGAGGCGTCGGGGAACATCTCGAGCCCCATCGCGGCGACGCCGCGTCTGACGGCGGCGCCGGCGACGGCGTGACGGCGGAAACGATGCGGCAGTCCTTCCTCGAGGATGAGGCGCACGGCCGCGCGCATCGCGCTCGTCAGATGGGTCGGGATCGACACCGGCTGCCGCCGCGGCGCCCCGTCCGCCACCTTGCCGCCGCGCGAGACCGGCATCCACAGCTCCTTCCAGCGCAGGAGGTCGTAGACCAGGCTGGACGCCGCGCGCTTGCGCCGCTCCATCGCCGCGAACGCGCGCGGACTCACCCCGACGAGCGCCAGGCCGAGCGGCGCGGCCAGACACTTCTGCGAGCCGGTCATGTTGAGGTCGACGCCCCATTCGTCCGTACGAACGTCGATGCCGGCGATCGACGACACGGTGTCGAGCAGGTACAGCGCATCGACGGCTCGCGCGATCCGCCCCACGTCGGCCGCCGGATAGGTCGTCCCCGTCGACGTCTCGTTGTGGACGAGCGTGATCGCCTTGGGCCGAAGACGCTCGGCTTCGCGGGCGAGACGGTCCAGGTCGAGGCGAGCGCCCAGCTCGACCGGGAACTCGGTCAACTCGGCGCCGACCCGATTCATGATCTCGCGCATCAGGACGCCGAACTGGCCGGCGCCGATGACGAGCACCCGATCGCCGGGCTCGATCACGGACAAGGCACCGGCCTCGAGCGCCGTGCGGCCGGAGCCGGGAAGCAGGATGACCTCGTTCTGGGTCTGGAACACCTCGCGCAGCGCGAGGGTCGTCGGCTCGAGGACTTGCTCGTCAAAGCTCCGATCGTACTGGATCGTCGGAGGCTGATTCATGGCCTGGATCACCGGGAACGGAAGCTCTGTCGGACCGGGGATCATGAGGATCGGACGCGTGTGACACTGGGCCCAGTTGATCGTCACGTGAAGCTCCTTTGTAGCGGGTGCCTTGAGATCGGCTCATACCGAGGGTGGCCTGAGAGAGAAGCGACCCGGCTCCGCACGTCCAATCTAGCGGTTGTCGGCAGCCGGCTCGGCTATTCGTGTTCCGGCTCCGCTCTCGGGTGTCGGCTCGAACCCGAATCCGATTCGAACCTCTGCCCTCGTCGCGGGCATTCTAGCATGCGGGTCAGGAGGTGATGTGCTCGGGGTCCTTGAAGATCAAGTAGAGGTTGCGCGCGTACACGAAGAGACCCGCCGCCTGACCGAGGATGAACACGGGATCGCGACGCCAGAGCGCGTAGGCGAGCAGGGTCATGCCGCCGCCGATGGAGAGATACCAGAAGGGGCGGGGCACCACGCTCTTCCCGAGACGCTCGGAGGCGATCCACTGGATGAGGAAGCGTGCGGAGAAGAACGCCTGGCCGAGGAATCCGACGCCGAGCCAAATCTGGTCCGTGGTCATGTCACACCTTCATCGTGGCGCTCGATCGTCGGACGATCGCGCCGGCGTGCGGGGCAGGAGCGTGAGCGACGGGGGTTTACGAGGCGCGGCTGAACATCGCGCGCAGGACGTTGTAGGCCTTGCGGACGTCCTCTTGACGTCGCCGCCCCGAGACGAGCGCGAAGATCTTCTCGGCCTCCTCGGTCGGCACCGTGCTCTGCTTGTCGCCGACGTCGGTGAGGTCGCGCAACGGAACTTCGAGCGCGACCGAGACACGGTAGAGGCTGTCGATGGAGATCGACTTCTCGCCGCGCTCGACCTCGCCGATGAACTTCCCGCTGAGCCCCGACCCTTTGCCGAGTCGTTCCTGGCTGAGCGCGCGCTGTTTGCGCAAGGCGCGGAGCCGCTGACCGAGGAATTTTCTGACGTGTTTGACGGCGCGCTCTGTCACGGGACCGTGATCCTCCTCGTACTTGCTACGTTAACCACCTTTCCGTGGTTACGCAACCGTTCACACACCCTCGGCGTCGTTCGATGTGAGCGAAAAGTGCAAGAATCGGAAGTCCGAAGGGGAGCCGTCGCTCAGGGCAGGTCGATCTCGACCGCGGTGCCGTTCACGCGAACGGAGTACACGGACACCTTGAGCCCCGGGGCGACCCGGCAGGCGCCGGTGGCGAGCTCGAAATCGTACCCGTGCCAGGGGCAGACGACCGCGTCGCCCTCGAGCCATCCCTCGGCGAGCGGTCCGTCTTCGTGCGGGCAGGTCGGGCTGGTCGCGTAGAAGCGCCCGCCGCCGGCGTTGAAGACGGCGATCGTCACGCCGTCGCGCTCGATCAGCGTGCCCTGGCCGACCCCGATCTCGTCGACCTCAACGACCTTGACGTAGGGCATCAGCGTCGCTCCGCGAGCGCCTTGTCGATGATCGACCGGAACTCCTCGATGCTAGTGGCGCCGATCACGAGCTGGCCGTTGATGAGAAACGTGGGTGTGCTGGTGATCCCGAGCGCCTGCGCCTGGTCGATGTCCTGCTCGACGTCCGACGCGAATCGCCGCTCGTCGAGGCACCGCGCGAACGCATCACGGTCCAGGCCGAGCTCGGCCGCGTAGGCGAGCAGATCGGCGCGGCGGAACGCGGGTTGCGCCGCGAAGAGTCGATCGTGGTACGGCCAGTACTTGCCCATGGCGCCGGCGCAGCGCGCCGCTTCGTGCGCCGGGCGCGCCAGTGTGTGCATCGCCAGCGGGCGATCCTTGAAGACGAGACGCACGCGACCGTCGTACTCCCGGAGTATTTGCGCCAGCGACCGCTGGACGAGCTGGCAGTACGGTCACTGATAGTCGGAGAACTCCACGATCGTCACCGGCGCTCCGGACGGCCCTTTGACCATGCTCGGAGCCCAGGTGATCTCGATCTGTGCGGACGCGCGTGACGCCACCAGCGCGAACGTCAGCGCCAGAAGCGAGAGCAGCATCCATATCGAGCTGTAGTACACTCGCGGCGACCGACCGGCGCAGCGCGACAGGCACTTCACGGATCGAGGATACGATGCGGCCGTGCCCATCGCAACGGGCAGGGAGGACCCATGCAAGACTTGGTCGATCTCGTGTTCGGCACCTATCCGTCGTGGTCCCACCTGGTCGTCCGCGTCGTGCTGGGCATCGTCTTCTTCGCCCACGGCGCCCAGAAGACGTTCGGCTGGTTCGGCGGCCACGGGCTGCCGGCCACCATCGGCGGCTTCCGTCAGATGAACATTCCGCCGGCGGCGACGGCCCTCGCGGCGTTCACCGAGTGCTTCGGCGGGCTCGCGCTGGTCGTCGGATTCCTGGCGCGTCCGGCCGCGCTCGGATTGATCCTCGTGATGCTGGTGGCGGTCGCGAAGGTGCACGCGAAGAACGGCTTCTTCCTCAACTTTGCCCTGGCTCCGGGCAAGGGACACGGCTACGAGTTCAACCTGGTGCTGATCGCGATGGCGCTGTCCATTGTCATCGGCGGCGCGGGGGCCCTTTCGATCGATAGGCTCATCGCGCCCTTCGGCGGTTAGACCCTGATCGGCTTTGTCGCCCGGGGGATCGTGAACGCCGCGATGATCTACGTGGCGGCGCAGGTCGTGCCGGGTATCACCTTGCGCGGCAAGCCGCTCTGGCCGGCGCTGCTGGCCGGACTGGTGCTGGCCCTCATCAACGCGGTGGTGAGGCCTATCCTGAAGGTGCTCACGTTGCCGCTGACGCTCCTCACCCTCGGTCTCTTTCTGTTCGTCCTGAACGCGTTCTGCCTCTGGCTGACGTCGGCCATCGTGCCCGGATTCGACGTGCATGGCTTCTGGGCGGCGTTCCTCGGCGCGCTCTTGATCTCGGTGGTGAGCTGGGCGCTGACGGTCTTCGTCAGCGACAGCGGGCGCCTGGGCCGTCTCTAGGCGGCGCGGCCGCCCTCTTCGCTGAGGGCGGTGATGACGTAGGTGCCGCTCTTCTCGTCGCGCTCGAGCGTGACGATCTTCTGCTTGGCGGCATCCTCGAGGAGCTTGGAGAAGGTCGGGAACCCATAGTACGTCTCGTTGAAGGCCGGGTTCTTCCGGATCATCGTCTGCTTGACCATCGAGCCCCAGAGGGTCTCCTTGTTCTCACGCTGGAGCGCCTGGATGGCGTCGATGAGCTGGGCCATCGCCTCCGCCTTCTTCTCGGGCATCCCGCGGAGCAGGGTCGTCTTCTTCGTGTCGCGGATGAGGTCCTCGTAGAAGATGAACTCGTCACAGTTGGCCACCAGCAAATCGGACGAGGACGACTTGACGCCGAGCCCGATCACGTAGCGGTCGTTCTCGCGGAGCTTGGAGACGAGTGGCGAGAAGTCCGAGTCGCCGGACACCAGCGCGAAGCTGTCGATGTGCGTCTTACCGTAGGCGAGGTCGAGGGCGTCGACGACCATGCGGATGTCGGCGGAGTTCTTGCCGCTGTAGCGCGACTGCGGGACGTCGATCAGCTCGATCGCCCACTCGTGGAACGGCCGCTTGTATTCGGTGAACCGGTTCCAGTCGGCGTAAGCCCGCCGGACGATGATCTTGCCCTTCTCCAGCAGCCGCTCGAGGACCAGCTTGATCTCGAAGGCTTTGTACTGGGCCTCCTTGACGCCGCGGGCGATGTTCTCGAAGTCGATGAACAGCGCCAGCTTTCGTTCCCCGTTCATCCCTACAATCCTTTCGTCCGGCGCTCCGGCCCCACGGGACGCCGACTGACGTTGATTATACGTCTCGACTCCATCCACCCGAAAGCTTCTGGGCGCGTTGTATAGTTGAGCGCGATGGCGAAGGGCTCGACAAGCGCCCGAAGAGGGCCGGCTTGAAGCAAAAGGTCGATCCGGCGCTCGCCGGCCGCGTCCCGCCCGGGCAGATCCTGACGGCCAAGTGGCCGGTCCTCACGTACGGCCGCACGCCGCGGTTCGATCCCGCCCGCTGGACGTTCCGCTGCTACGGCCTGGTGGAGCATGAGACAACCTGGACCTGGCCCGAGTTCCTGACCCTGCCACGGGCCACGATCACGTCGGACATCCACTGCGTGACCCGCTGGTCGAAGCTCGACAACGTCTGGGAGGGCGTGCCGATCCGGGAGATCATCAGCCGGGTGAAGCCCCGTCGCGAGGCCACGTTCGTCCTGCAGCACGCCGACCCGGACTACACGACGAACACCGCGCTCGTCGACCTCCTGCAAGATGACGTGCTCCTGGCGCTCACGCACAACGGTCGCGACCTCGAGCCCGACCACGGTGGACCGCTGCGGCTCGTCGTGCCCAAGCTCTACTTCTGGAAGAGCTCGAAGTGGCTCCGCGCCTTTGAATTCCTCGACGTCAACCCGCCCGGTTTCTGGGAACAGAACGGCTACCACATGCACGCCGACCCGTGGGCCGAGGAGCGCTACTCCGACCAGGAGACGCGCGCCATGCAGCAGATGCGGGCTGAATCTTTGCGTCGTCTCCGCGACCGCTAGCGTCGTCTCGACCGCCGAAGCGGCCGGGGGCGCTTCAGCGGTCGCGTCTGCGCACGTTCCCAGAGGCCGCGACCCTGCCGGCAACACTGCCGATTGCTGTCGGGTCGCGAGGGGTTGATGTCAGGGGGTGAGGAAGGTTTGGAGGAGGGATTGGAAGATGGCGGGTTGGTCGCCGGGGACTGTGTGGCCGGCGCCCGTCACCTCGGCGAGGCGTGTGTTGGGGTTCTCGTCGACCATGCGCTTGGCCGTTGCCGACGTGAGCACGTCGGAGTCGGCGCCGCGCACGAGCAGGATCGGGCACGCGATATCGCGCCAGAAGGGCCAGAGGTCGATCGGGTCGCGCCAGGTTCCCGAGCGCACGGCATCGCGCAGGCCTCGATCGTATTTCCAGGTGAGGCCGCCCTCCACCGGCCGCGTGGCGTGCTGAACGCGATGGAGGAGCATCGACTCGGTGTAGAGCGGGTTGGTCATGCGGTGAAAAGCCATCGCCTGCTCGAAGCTCGCGAAGAGCTCCGGCGAGCGAGCCATGAGCGTGCCCACGCGGACCATTCCGGCCTCGGAGATGTCGGGGCCGATGTCCACGACCACCAGCCGATCGACGCGCCGCGGCACCTGCCCGGCGAAGGCGATCGCCACGCGTCCGCCCATCGAGAGCCCGACGATCGTGAAACGGTCGAGTCCCAGCGCGTCGGCGAAGGCGGTGAGGTCGGCGACCATTGCGGCGACCGTGTAGTCGCAGTGAGGCGCGGGGTCCGAGTCGCCGTGGCCCCGCTGGTCGAGCGCGAGGACTCGGTAGCGGGAGGCGAACACGGCAGCTTCCTCGTCCCAGGTCCGCGCATGACCGGTGACGCCGTGGAGCATGACCAGAGCGGGCGCCGTCGGGGCACCCCATTCCGTGTAATGGAACCGCTGGCTGTTCAGGAGGATGGTTCGATCTCGATGCATATGCGATTCTAGCAGGCGGTCGTAGACTTTTAGGTACCTGAGCCATGGTCCCCATCGCGCGAGCCCGTTACGCCAGAGCCTTGCTCGCCTGCCTCGTACTCGGCGGGTGCTCGCTCTCGCCCGTGCCGACCCCGACCCAGCCCTCCGGAGTCACCCAGCAGCTGCTGATCCGGTCCCTCGAGCGCGCCCTGGGCGGGCTGGACATCGAGAAGCTGAAGAGCCAGACCGTCACGGTCGAGGTCTTTCATCACGCCGGACCGGAAGCCCTGGTCAAGGAGTTCGTGGTCACCTGGCTCAGGGCTCATGGCGTTCGCACCGTCACGGAGTCGCCCGACCTCAAGGTCAAGGCCTTCGCGAGCGTTCTCGGAACCGACAACGACCAGTCCCTGTTCGGGATTCCCGCGTTTCAGGCGCCGGTGGTGAACGTCCCGGTTCCGGAGATCGCGTTCTTCAAGTGGCAGCGCAATCGGGGTGTCGCCGAGCTTCGGCTCTACGAGTTCGATGGCAAGACCGACGCCATCGTCCATGCGTCGCCAATCGCCACCGGGCGCGCGAAGTTCGACAAGTACACGGTCTTGATCTTCATCGGATTCACCTGGTCGGACGTCGACGAGCACGACTGAAGGAGCGGTTCGGCGCCGGAACCTGCTACGATCCGCACGATGGAGGCGCGCCCGCATCGCCAGACCGCCGCCGCGCGCTCGCGCGGCCGGTTGACCGCGACCCTGGTGCTGACGTGTGGATTCCTCGTCATCGAGGTCGCGGGCGCGCTGTGGTCGGGCAGCCTCGCGCTCCTGGCCGACGCCGGGCACATGCTCGCCGACGCGGGTGGTCTCGGGCTCGCCCTCTTCGCGATCTGGATCGCCGCACGCCCGCCGACTCCGGCGAAGACCTACGGATACTATCGCGCGGAGATCCTCGCGGCGTTCGTCAACGCGGTTGCGCTGCTCGTGGTGGCCGCCGGGATCCTGCTCGAGACCTACCGGCGGCTGCTAGCGCCGCCCGCGATCCTCGGCGGTCCGATGCTGGGCATCGCGGCCGTCGGACTCGTCGTGAATCTCGCGTGCGCCGGCCTGCTCCACGGCGCGGCGGAAACGAGCCTCAACGTCCGCGCGGCGTATCTGGAGGTGCTCGGCGACGCGCTGAGCTCTATCGGTGTGGTGATCGCCGCGGCGCTCGTCGTCATGACCGGCTGGACGCTCGCGGACCCGCTGGTGAGCGGCGC
>WNEZ01002289.1_pt1 | contig 16350 bp, 12 predicted proteins | sample 5400521 | NCBI WGS metagenome assembly WNEZ01 (sample SAMN13153339, study PRJNA577476) | soil metagenome | isolation source: 120 cm saprolite under Douglas fir tree site 2 hole 1 replicate 1 | place: USA:California | collected 2015-04-18
AACGCACAAGGTGCCGAAGCTGTCGTAGCCATTACACCTGACGTCAGATTCGCCGGCTAAAGAATAATTTCGCCAGAATTCTCCACTTCTCAAAGAAACTCTATGCGAACTGGGACAGAGGTCCGAAAACCGCGTATCTGCATGCCGTCGGGAAGACTCTTCAAGAAGAAGGCTTTTCTGGCCGGCCATTACGAAGCGCAGGACGTGCTCCAAGAAGTTGACGATGTGGACTTAATCTGCCTCGAGCCAGGTCCCGGCTATGAGTTCAAGGAGAGGTGGCAGAGACGCCTGCTTTTCCATGATTTTTCTCGCAGGCTCATCTACCAGAATCCGGGGTTGAAAAAGGTCCGGCTGACGCAAGAATACGATCTATTTCTTGCCGTGTGCCAGTACACGCATGATTTTGTGCATATCAATGCCATTGAAGGGTGGAAAGACCAATGCAAAGTGAGCGTCTGTTGGATCGACGAGTTGTGGTTAGCAGAAATTCAGGAGTGCGAATACTGGATTCACGCTCTAAGAGATTTCGACTATGTATTCGTTAGCTGCCTGGACACTGTCGAGACCCTATCGAAGGTCATCGACAAGCCTTGCCGCTGGCTTCCTGGTGCGGTTGATGCGTTTCGGTTCAGTCCGTATCCGAACGCACCCTCTCGCGTTGTTGATGTGTACAGCCTCGGGCGGAGACGCGAAGAAATTCACAAAGAGCTATTCAGGGCGGCGGAGGACGGATCGATATTCTACCTCTACGACACCTTCGAAGGTTCTCTCTCGGATGTGTATGACTATAGGCAACATCGCAATCTTCTTTCCAGCGTTGCCAAGCGGTCTAAATACTTCATCGTGGCGCCTGGAAAAGTAAACTCCCCCGACGAGACTCGAGGGCAGGAGGAAATCGGGCGTCGCTACTACGAAGGAGCAGCTGCAGGCACGGTTATGATCGGGCAGGCTCCGAATTGTGCTTCATTTCGGAGAATGTTTCCTTGGCCCGACGCGGTGATTAAAATTCAACCCGATGGTTCGGATGTGATGGATGTGATCGCGAGGCTAAATAGGGTGCCGGAGCAGGTTCTTGCAATCAGCCAAAGGAATGCCAGTGAGGCCCTGTTGCGTCACGACTGGGTGTACCGATGGAAAGAGCTCCTTCAGGTTGCTGGCCTTGATCCCACGCCAGCTATGGCGGCACGTGAGCGACAATTGAGAGAATTGGTGGATCTACTTGTCAACACAACAAGCCGCTGCCCTTGAGAACAACTTTGACACTCTCATGGTTGAGCTGTTGCCCACTTGCTGAAACCCCGACCGGAAAACAAGGAGACATGACTATTACGCACACTCGCGCAAGCGGCTTGCCCCGCTGGCCGCGCAGCGTGGAGGCGCTCTGAGCATGCCTCGCCGACGTCCCCAATATGCATGGATGGAACCGATCGTTGGCGGGAAAGTACAGAAATCAGCACAGATTGCCCTTCCACAAGGTGAGGGCTTCGTTGGTGCGGTGCTGGGGCAAGGCGATGTACAAATTAGAGAATCGCGGCAATGGGGTCAGCCGTCCAACTGGTTCAGTTAGCGTCACGTAAGACGAAAACAAAGGGAGTCCGGACGTGACAAGTTCAAGCAAACAGGCAAAGAGAATCGTAGCTATTTGGAATGAGCACCTGGAGGTAGCCCAAGCTCTTCAAACGCTCTCGTCATCGGTCTCAGATGCAGTTGACATGATTTACTCGTCGCTCGCCGCCGGCGGCCAGTTGCTCATAGCAGGAAACGGGGGATCTGCGGCAGACGCGCAACATATAGCTGCGGAGCTTACGGGCCGTTTTTTGTTGGAACGGCAACCATTTCGCGCGCTGGCCCTGCACGTCAACACATCGTCTCTTACTGCGATTGCAAACGATTACGGATATGAATATGTCTTTGCACGCGAACTTTCCGCCCATGCTCGACCAGGCGATGTGCTGATGGTCATTTCCACCAGTGGCAACAGTCGGAATATACTTCGTGCGATTGAGGCAGCTCGCAAAACCAATGTCAGCGTAATCGGACTGACGGGTGGGTCGGGCGGCCAGATGCAAAACGCATGTGACCTCTGTCTTTGCGTGCCCTCAAAGTCCGCACCGCGGATCCAGGAGATGCATATCACCATCGGCCACACAATTTGTGAACTTTTGGAAGAGAGATTAGCAGAGGCATGAAGCAGAATATTCAGATGGAAGGAGAAAATACGGACCGGCGCCAGGCCGAAGAGATGCATGCTTTGGCGAATTCTGGCGCGTCTCCAGGGTTTTCTGTGACACTGCTTACCGGCGGCAGTGACCGGCCATACGTCTATGGCTTGACCAATGCACTTAGCTCCGTCGGGGTAACTGTTGACCTCATCGGCAGCGATGAGTTGGACGAACCAGATTTTCGCAGCAACCCCGGAGTGACGTTTCTCAACCTGCGAGGCGACCAACGACCAAATGCCGACCTCAGCGCGAAGATGTACAGAATAGTAGCCTACTATTCAAGGTTGATTCGCTACGCGGCTACAGCAAAGCCGAAAATCTTTCATATCCTGTGGAACAACAAGTTTGAGATGTTCGATCGCACACTGCTCATGCTGTATTACAAGTTGTTGGGGAAGGCTGTAGTACTCACGGCTCACAATGTTAACAAGCCGAAACGAGATTCTGCAGATACCGCTTTCAATCGGTTGACGTTGAGAATCCAATATCGATTGGCCGACCACATTTTCGTTCATACGCCTAAAATGAAAAGCGAACTCATGGAGGAATTTGGTGTCCCACCAGGCCGGGTCACTGTGACCCCATTCGGGATTAACAATTCCGTTCCAGACACAAATCTCACGCCGAAAGAAGCAAAAGAGCGGCTGGGAATCCGCAAGAATCGGAAGACCATTTTGTTTTTTGGCTGGATCAAACCGTACAAAGGGCTCGAATACCTAATTGCCGCGTTCCAAACACTTGCTCGCCCACACGCCGATTATCAACTGATTATTGCTGGGCGTCTCGAGGAAGGCTCCGAGAGATACTGGGAAGTACTCCAGAGCCAAATCCAAGAACATGCAAAAGCTGGGCAAGTTATTTCGCGGATAGAGTTCATTCCAGACAACGAGGTTGAAGTGTACTTTAAAGGCGCTGATGTTCTGGTTTTGCCTTATAAGGACATATTTCAGAGTGGCGTGATCTTTCTCGGATACAACTTTGGCCTCCCTGTCATAGCGGCGGACGTGGGTTCACTGAAAGAAGAGATTATTGAGGGGACCACTGGATTCGTCTTCAGGCCCGAAGATCCAATTGATTTGGCTAGAGCGTTAGAGGAGTACTTTGCAAGTGATTTGTTCGCGGACTTGGAAAAGCGGCGCCACGAGATTCGCCAGTTCGCCACGGAGCGCCACTCCTGGGAAGTAGTCAGCGAACTAACCATAAGGACATATGTAAGATTACTTAAAGGGAAATCTGGAAATTCACCCTACACGTCGAGCATGGCTCCATCAGATTGATTTGGCCAGGCCCGACGGCCTGTACGATCCCATCATCGATGGCACTAAACACCCCCTTTAAAATCTGATCTAGCCTAGAAATTGGCCAATGCAAATTTACCAGATTGATCCTATAAGCGATGAGCGCTGGGCGAAATTCGTAGAGCGAAACCCCAAAGCATCAGTGTTTCATACCGTGGGTTGGCTCAAGGCGTTGCGGCACACTTATGAATATGAACCAGTAGTTTTCACGACCTCCTCGCCGACCAGTGAGCTAAAGAATGCATTGCTTTTTTGCCGTGTTGAAAGCTGGTGGACCGGGCGTCGTTTGGTATCGCTGCCTTTTTCAGATCACTGTGAGCCTCTTTGTGATCGGGTAGATGACCTGAACTTTCTGATTGGCTACTTGCAAACCACGATGGAACGTAGAATTTGAGATATCTGGAAGTTCGTCCGGTCAATGGGAATTTCGCGCAGATGAATGAAACGAATGGCTTTCGACCTGCTGCGACGTATTATCTGCATGTTCTGGATCTGCGCCGAGATTTGGATGAAGTGTTCCGAAGCCTTGACAAGGATTCTGTCCAGCGTCGCATCTACCGAGCAGAGCGCGCTGGTCTCACCGAGAAATGTGGCAGTTCCGATGATCTGCTGAAGGATTTCTATGGTTTATTCGTAATGACGCGGCGCCGGCATCGGCTTCCTCCCACCCCCTACGCTTGGTTTCAAAACCTGATCGAGTTCCAGGGCAAAGCCCTGGAAATTCGCGTGGCATATAAAGCGGAGACTCCCATCTCCGCCATATTGACCTTGCGGTGCAAGGAGGCAGTCTATTACAAGTACGGATGCTCCGACGCGCAATTCAACAGATTCGGGGCAATCCCATGGCTATTATGGAGAGCCCTCACCGCAGCTAAATTGAATGGAGCAACCGAATTTGATATGGGACGGACAGACGAGTACGACAAGGGACTTCTTGTGTTCAAGAACCATTGGGTGTCTGAGCCCCTTCGACTGGTTTATTGGAGATTTCCTCATACAACTTCGGTGAATTCGGTCAATGGCTGGAAATTAAGGATGGCAAAGCACCTTTTTTCGGCCATGCCCGACGGATTACGGACGGTCGCTGGCAAATTTATCTACCGCCATATCGGATAGAAAGCCCGGCCGCATGCGACCATGGTGAAATTCTCCATAACCTCGGAGCCGCCTACGTAGCTGGCGTGGTTGTCTTTTCCGAATTGAGTACTAAACGAGTGAGGAATAGCTTTCATAAATCATGCTATCTTTTCTTGAAGGCAAATCTATGTCGGGGAAGGGTGAAGCTGGACCAAACATGAATGAGACTCTCTTGGACTATTATCGTCTTTCCCCGGATTCGTTCCCCTTTGCGATCACAACCAGCGATAGTTTGTCGGGGGATATTGGCTTCTTTCAATTCGGTACAGGCAATATTTGTTACGGCCAATGCCAGACTGGCGTTGCAGTGGATGTCAAAGGCTCTGGAGAATTCGATGCCTTGAAGCACGTTCACGGCGACGGCACAACGACACAGCTTCCTTTTGCGTTTAGTGAGATAGTCGAGAATCTGCGGCGTGAACGATATCGGCAAAAAACGCTCCGCGGAAAGAATCTGTTCCTCGAGAGCGAAGGGGCTCGCGCGATTTACTATTTCATTCGGGACTATGTCCCGATTTCGATCCGCCGCCGGCTGCAAAAGGTCTACTTTTGCGATTGGAAGAAATTAACCTTTCCAGCTTGGCCCGTCGACTTCACTGTGGACAATCTTCATGAAGTCTACTTGTGGTTGTTCATGGAAATCACCGGCGCGAAGAAGGTCCCCTTCATTTGGTTTTGGCCGGAGGGCGCGCCTAATTGCGTGATCCTAACGCACGACGTGGAAACTTCCGTGGGCCGAGATTTGACGTCACGGTTAATGGATCTGGACGACTCATACGGGTTTAAAGCATCGTTTCAAGTCATCCCGGAGAAGCGCTACGAGGTTCCGAATGAGTACGTCGAGGAAATTCGAGACCGCAGGTTTGAATTCAATGTGCATGACTTGAATCATGATGGGCGGTTGTACTTGGGGCACCAGGAATTTTTGCGTCGAGCGGATCGAATCAACGCGCTCATCCATCGGTACGAGTCCAGGGGTTTTCGCGCCGGATCGATGTATCGCAACCAGGATTGGTACGATGCTTTTGAATTTTACTACGATATGTCTGTTCCAAACGTCGCGCATCTGGACCCAATGCACGGCGGCTGTTGCACCGTAATGCCTTATTTTGTTGGCAAAATAGTTGAGCTGCCCGTCACCACGGCGCAGGACTATACGCTCTTTCACATATTGAACGACTATTCGATTGATCTGTGGAAGCAACAAATAGCTCTAATCCGCGGAAGAAACGGACTGATAAGCATTATTACCCATCCGGATTACCTTTTTGAAAAGGGCGCGTGTCACGTTTACTCATCTTTGCTTGATTATGTGCGGAAAATGGTTGACCAAGATAGAATCTGGGCTGCTCTACCGAGAGACGTGGATTTGTGGTGGAGAGCAAGAAGTCAGATGAAGCTGGTACGCAAAAACAACGAATGGGAGATCATGGGTCCCGAAAAGGAGAGGGCGCGACTGGCATATGCAGTGCTGGATCAAGGCAGGCTCTCTTACGAGCTTGCCGAGGTTCCTTGCCGAGAGCGTCTGGCTCGGTGATTCTCGTCGAGTCCACAAAGGATCCCCCCATCGCTTACCTTAGAAAAAGGATTAGGCTTGAAACGGTTGATAGCCAACGGCTCAACCGTTTTCCTCGCAAAATACGGCTTAAGACCCAATAATACGACATCAAGGAGCGAATAAATTTGCCTTACATATACACTTTGCCAGCTTCCGTATCCTTTCGCGGTAAGGGTCTATTCGGATATTCATTTGGCCCCATGGTGCAGAAGGATCTGGAAGTTCTGTACATCCAGTCTGAAACGGGACATGACACTTTTATGATCTGTAGGAGTGTCACTCGCACCTACTATGTGCTCGCCGGAAGCGGCACATTTACGATTGAAGGTCGTGAGCATAGCGTTTGTCCGGGAGTCTTGGTCGAAGTTCCCTCCGGTGTCGAATATTCCTATTCCGGACGAATGACGATGCTGGCATTTTGCAAACGACGCGGCTGGTTCCATAGAAAAGACAAGTTCACGAGATGGAATCGCGATGTAGTCGGTGAAGAAGCACCACGGTCCCTTGATGGTGGATCTTGGTTGACACGATTGGTCAGGTTGCGCGTCTTCGGGAAATCGCCTACGAACGCCTTTCTACGAATCAATCAACGCGTTTGGAAGATTATCCCCCCGTCCTTTGTTGGCCTTCGGCTATTCGATTGGTATGGCCGGTTTTTGCATGAATTGGCCCGGATAAATGGTGTTCGGGCGCAGGCACTAAACACGTTCTTTCTCCGGAATCGGCCGGAGTTAGAATTGATACGACGTCTGGTTAGCAGCAAGAAAAACGGTGAAACAGTTAGGATCGCTGTGCTTGGTTGCAGCACTGGTGCAGAAGTGTATTCGATAGCCTGGACGATAAAGACTGCACGGCCCGTCCTAAAGTTGGTAATGCAAGCGGTCGACATTTCGGACGAGGCAGTAAAATTTGCGCGGCGCGGCGTTTATCCTCTGAACGCGCGAATGAACCTTAATGCAGTTCGGGACTGCATGGCGGCGGGGCATTGGCGAGTCAGCGCGACTGGCTCGGTGGTCGATTCAGAAATTTTTGAGCGGCTGACCCCAGTTGAAAAAACCGAGCTTTGTGACGCTCATGAGGATGCGGCTGCGATAAAAGACTGGCTCAAGGAGGGAATCAGCTGGTCCGTAGCGGACGTGAGAGAACCCGAGATTCTCGACAGAATTGGTGTCCAAGATATCGTGGTCGCAAGCAATTTTTTGTGCCACATGGAAGGGTCCGAAGCGGAGCGATGCCTGCGAACCATCGCCCAACTGGTGCGTCCTCAAGGCTTTCTTTTCGTGTCGGGAATCGATTTGGACATCCGGCAGAGGGTTGCCCAGGACCTCGGATGGGAGCCGGTAACTGAGTTACTTGAGGAGATCCATGACGGGGACCCTTGCTTGAGGGGGCAGTGGCCCTTCCTTTACGGCGGCTTAGAGCCTCTGAACAAGAGAAGGAAGGACTGGAAAATTCGCTACGCGGCCGCCTTCCAGGTAGTCTCTTCTCTAAGAAGCGGCCGCAGATTGCATTATGACAGCGCAACATCCCAGGAAGGGCTCGAGGCTCAAAGTACAACGATTTAGGCCATGTAACGAGCACGCGTCATTATGCAATTCTCCTGACCTTTGAATGCGGAAATGTGAGGTCAGCAAGCTCGCCGCAGACAGATCGCAAAATCTCTGCCGATTTCGCACATTAACTTGGTTCCGTAGGCTCTACACATGTTCCAGAGAAAAGTGAAACCACAATGAAGGATTTGAAACAGCGGGCCATCCGAGGTGGTCTCGCAAGACTCTGCGCCCAGGCAGCTAACTTCCTCATTCGCGGCGGGTCACTCATGATATTAGCTCGGCTCCTGGGCCCGAAAGAGTTCGGATTGGTGGGTATGGTCACAGCTTTCACCGGAGTCCTGAATCTCCTCAGGGACTTCGGTCTTTCGTCTGCTACCGTCCAGCGCACGACGGTCACGGATGAGCAAATTTCAACATTATTCTGGATCAATATGTTCGTGGGCACAATCCTGTGGCTCCTGACAGCAGCAATGGCCCCGCTCATTGCTGCCTTCTACCACGAGCCACGACTCGTTGCTGTAACGGCGGTTTTGGCGGCGGGATTCATCTTCAATGCAGCAGGGGTACAACACTCAGCGCTGCTCCAACGCCAGATGCGCTTTACCACGATGGCTGTAATACAGGTCGTCTCCTTGATTGTAGGTACTGCCGTTGCGATTTCAGGAGCCAAAGCCGGGTACGGATATTGGGCCCTTGTAGGAATGAGCCTCTGTGTGCCACTCGCTGGTACCATCGGTGCGTGGCTAACTGCGGGCTGGCTACCAGGCATGCCACGTAGAGGGACTGGAATTCGTTCTATGATGCGCTTTGGCGGTACCGTCAGCTTGAATGGTATCGTAGCTTATCTCGCTTATAACGCGGACAAAGTTCTAATAGGTCGTTTCTGGGGAACCAGCGTACTCGGAATCTACGGAAGGGCCTACCAGTTGGTAAACATTCCGACGGAGAATCTGAATGCAGCAGTAGGCGAGGTGGCATTTTCGGCGTTGTCCCGAGTTCAGCACGACCCCAATCGATTTAACAGCTACTTCTTGAAGGGCTACTCTCTCGTTCTGGCAATGACCCTACCGCTGACAATTGCCTGCGTTGTTTTTGCTAACGATGTTGTTCTCGTTCTCTTAGGGCCGAAGTGGATGGATGCGGTCGCTCTTTTTCGCTTGCTTGCTCCGACCATTATGATCTTTGCTGTTATCAATCCGCTAGGATGGCTGCTTTACTCTTTGGGATTGGTGAGGCGCAGCTTGAACATCGCTCTTGTCTTCGCCCCCACAATCGTCGCAGGCTATCTTATGGGATTGCCTTATGGACCCAAAGGAGTCGCGTTCGCCTACTCGGCAGTGATGGCGTTATGGGTCATTCCTTTTATTGCATGGTGCGTAAAAGGAACAGCAGTCTCCTTCTGGGATGTCTTGTCGGCCCTGATCCGGCCACTGGGTTTTGGCATTTTGGCTGGAGGGCTGGCCTTCGCAGTACGGGTAGCCTGCGGGCAGTTGTTGGCACCTTTTCCCAGGCTGGTCGTTGAAACTAGCGTGCTTCTGATCGCATTCTTTGGGCTGTTGTTGTTTGTCGGGGGCCAGAAAACATTCTATCTGGATCTCATTCGCGGATTGAGGAAGCCTTCGCTAACGAAAGGCGGGGAGCTTAGCCTCGGCGCAAGCCAAACGTGATCGTCTCATCTTAAAGTTTGATGACCGCTAGCCTGGGGCTAGAGCTCCGCTCTCGTACCGACTGAGCGTCGCGTGTATTCCGTAAATTTCATTGAGCATTTCTTCATCTGTCCCCAACACAGTTAAAGATCTATGCGAACCCACCTTAAGATCAAATTAGCGGAGCGTTAAATAAAGGTCGTATGCAGGTCTCTATGCAAAGCTCGACACATTTAAAGACACAAACAACGCCGCGAAAGATCGCTCTTTTTGGATACTTTGGCGAAGGGAATTTGGGGAACGAGTGCACATTGCAAGCTCTTCTATACAACATTCGAAAGTATGCTCCGGATGCGGGAATAAGCTGCATTTGTTCAGGCCCTGAAGAGACGCGCTCGGCATACAAGATATCTGCCTCACCGATCAGGGAAATGACATTCTCACCGATTAATAATCGCATTCTGCGATTAGTAAGAAGAATTTTCGTTGGCATTCCGATGGAGATTTTTCGATTGCTAAAGGCGATCGCCACGCTAACACATGTCGACATGCTCGTAATGACAGGCACAGGGATGCTGGGAGACTCCGGCATTGCTCCTGGCTTCCACTATGAAATACTAAAGTGGGTAGTCACCGCAAAACTGTGCCGGTGCAAAGTCATATTTCTCAGCGTCGGAGCGGGCCCCATTCGTCATGCCCTGAGCAGGCGTCTCGTGAAGGCGGCGCTGTCATGTGCTGACTACCGATCGTATCGGGACGGCTTCTCGAAGGATTATCTAAAGCATATTGGTTTTGACAGCGGAAATGATCACGTGTATCCGGACCTGGCATTTAGCTTCCCGGCAGATATGCTCCCCCGGAGTTTCGATCATGGCAGCAACAAAGCCATCATTGGCGTTGGGCTGATGACTTATTTCAACAGGCGCTGCATTGCAAATAACGACGAAACGACCTACCGCGAGTACATCGCTAAGCTAGGAACCTTTGTGAGATGGTTGCTCGACAAGAAATATACTGTCCGATTGCTCATCGGCGACGCGGCTTGCGACCACCGTGCGAGACACGACTTGAGAGCATTTATTGAAGAACACGGAATCACTTACGAAGATACAAGAATCATCGATGAGCCCGCAGCTTCCGTTAAGGATGTACTATGGCAGCTCAATGGAACGGATCTCGTTATCGCGACCAGGTTTCACAATCTACTGCTGGCTATGATGCTTGGGAAGCCGGTCCTCGCGATTTCGTACCACGAAAAGATCGACGCCTTGATGGCGGACGCAGGGTTGGCAGAATTCTGCCAAGACATCGAAAGCATTGATGTTGAAAAGATGATTCGACAATTTGGCCAGTTGGAGGAAAGAACGAACTGTATAAAGCTCCAGCTTCAGCGAAATGCAGAGGCTTGTCGCGTAGCGTTACATGATCAGTACATGAAAAGTTTTAGCAGTCGCTTCAGGTGATTGACGCCGTAGCGTGAGCAAGGCAGCAGGCAATTAATCAGACATGTCGGGGATGTTCCCATTTCGGGCCTGTTAGCGCACCTGTTAATATGCTTGTCTTATACAGGTTTGCTCTTGTTCATCAGAGATCTCCGAGCGGTGTTATAGTTGATCTTCCTGGCTCTATTGCCCATCGACTGTAAAAATAAATTCGTATGCGAAGGCCATGCTGGAGGCGTCCTGCGCCACAGCGCTCGTTTGGGCGCTGGAAACGGCATCGTACTTTTGCTTTGGATCGGCCGTTTGGTCCGGCATGACTGCGAAGATAGCTCTAATTTCTGCGGTCGTAGTGAATTTCGCCTCTCTCATCCCACTTACAATGGGCGGCATAGGGTCCATCGAGGCGGCTGCGCCGCTCTTCTTGGTCAGTTCCGGAATACCCGCCTATCCTGCGGCGCTCGCGATGGTGTTGTTACAACATGGCGCGCAATTCGCATTCACCACCGTCACCGGCGCCACACTCTACCTTGCGGGGTTCTTTTATCGAATCCCGCTGGCGCAACCTAAGGGTGCAGGGACTCCCCCCGGCCGATTTCGTTGCCATCCACGATCGTTGATGATACTCGCTCGATTCTCGGGGATCTCTCTTCGTCTCTCGAATTGAAGGTGCCTGTGCGAGTCGAGATTGATTTGTCGATTGTGATACCCGCCTACAACGAGCAGTCGCGGCTGCCGCGCACCGTGCTCGAGACGATACGTTGGTGTACACAGCGTCGAGTGAATTTCGAACTGATTATTTCCGATGACGGAAGCCGGGATGAAACTCTCGCCTTGGGCCGCCTCTTCGAACAGAGCGACGCCCGGGTTCGCACTCTCGCCTGTCCGCACATGGGCAAAGGATCCGCGGTGCGTTTCGGAGTGCTCAACGCTAGGGGCCGCTATGTGCTTTTTATGGACGCTGATGGCGCGACGCCTCTCGACGAGATTCCGAAGCTGACCGCTGCCCTGGAGCAAGGCCATGATGTGGCCATCGGCTCGCGCGTCGTCCAGAATCCCGGTGAGGTCGAGGTCAAAACATCGTTCCATCGGCGGCTGATTGGCCGCTGTTTCGCATTCTTCGTCAACTTATTCGCATTTGGGGGCATTGCCGACACCCAGTGCGGATTCAAAATGTTCCGCCGCGAGGCCGCATTGGCAATTTTCCCCCGTCAGAAAATCGCCGGGTTTGGTTTTGATGTGGAGATACTTTTCATCGCCCGCCGGCTTTCGCTCTCTATCCTCGAGGTGCCGGTCAACTGGGTCGCTCAGCCAGGGTCCAAAGTCAATCTGGTCACCGACTCCTTCAAAATGCTCTGGGACATTTGCCGCATCCAGTGGCTGCACCGCAGATTCGAAGGGAACATCGCCTTGGCACACACAAAGCAGCTATCAGACTGACACGGCTGACTCCACGATGCTGCCTAGAAGCGCCACCCGGCAGACCAAAGGCTTTACACTAACACGGCTACTGTACTGTCGCTTGTAGGCCTGTCGGAGGGGCAGGTGCTGGTGGCCCGCCGGAAGCAGGCTTGAAAGCGGTCGCCATAGCTGACAACGTGCCCGAGCTAGACTGAGGAGCGCTCCACTCAAAGTTCACCGTGGCAGTAGTCGAAGCGTATTGGTGCCCCATCTCATCGCCGTTGGCGTAGGATTCACCGTCGCCGTTCGTCCAAGTGGTCGAACCCACGTAATCGAACACACATTGACCAGCGACGCATGAGTTCACCGGTCCTACACCCATGGCTCCCACCGCCAGGACCAAGTCCCCTGCCACTGACGGACCGATGCTGGGCGCGTCGGTGAAAGTAGGGAAGTTACTCGCGGTGTTGTAGGTCGTTCCCGATCCTGAACCGTCAAGCGTCGAGCTGTTCTTCGCCGTGGCCGCCGTGTCGATGCCATTTGTTCCGCCGAGGCAGAACAACCCAAACAGGTCGTTATTGCCCGAGTTCTTTATGTTTATCGTCACTGTATAACTGTTTGTGCTGCTAATGGTCGGGCTGTTCACGTACCATATTCCGCCCCAAAAAGGCGTCGGCTGTGGCGCCTGCAACCAAGTGTTCGAGTTACTGTCCGTAATGGAATTGATCCCAGCAACATCGTCAAGCAGGGCCACCGCTGTGGTTCCGCTCGGGCATGGCAGGTTGAGCGTATCTGTCTGCCCGAGAGCGCTCACGTAGTGCATCTCAGAAAGCAGCACCGATGCTCCTGTGCTTGCAGCCGACCCGCCACTCCCGGACTTGAACGCCGCAGAAACGATGCTAAAACTATTGTGCGTGCCCTGCGCCACGGTGAACGTGGGCGTAAAGGAACCGCCGCCTGCAATCCCATAGGCGCAGAAGTGTCCGTAGGTTGTTTCCGCTCCCAACCCGGTGAAACCACTGGGCCAAGTGATTGATGAAATGGCATTTGGAGCGGCCAGATTACCCTGCTCCACGTACACGCAGGTCAGTATCAGGTCGCCCGCCGTTGGCGTATACGCTGTGCCACTGATGTTGGGCGCAGTGTTGCTCGTCGGCGTCACCCCGGTCTTGCAGGATGACCCGTCTGTGATGCTCGACGTAGCCATGTTGTAGAAACGCGCCCAGTCGAACACGCTGTTATGAACCGCGGAGCCGTGCGTCTCGGTAATCACGGATGTGTTTGCAGCGGCGTTTGCTGCATAAAAAATGCCGTGGCTCAATCCTGTACCGTCGTTGCAAGACACTGCCGAGGCCCAACTGTTCGACTTGTCATCACTCATCGTGGGAGTGTTCCCTGTCGGCCACGAACCCATCATGAGGATCGTCTCTCCAGCCGTGACAGCACGCGGCCACCCGCTTGCCTCCATGTAGAACTTGAAGTTCGTCGCGAATCCAGACTGGTTGCCGCTGATGCCGACCTTGGTGGCAGCGAGCGACAAAGTTGGTGTATTTTGTGCGTATCCTGCAGCACAGCCAAGAAAGACTACGCATAAGGCTACGATAATCTTTTTCACTATGGCCACTTTTCGTTTCATCGACATCCAGCCCCCATATGATTAATAAAGTTAGAAAACACTGTTGCTGTTGCCGTTTCAAAAGCGATAGCTGACGACATGGAATCAGGCCCAGGGGATGCTGTGGTAGTGGTCAGCGTGGCGTGGAAAACGGCCAGCCAGACCATCGTTGGGGTCACGGCTCCGGGATGCAACTTTTTCCTGAACCAGCAAACGCCACCCGCCGTAGTAAAGGTGCCGAGCGAACGCTTCTGGCTGGCGGCGGTCCCCAAGGTCTGGGCGCAAGTGGTCGTGGACGTTCCAACGTAAGCGATAGCGCAGTAGCTGAGGCGGGGAGCCCAAAGCAAGAAGACGAACACAGGAAACAAGAGGCGAATTCGAGAGATCTTTTTCATGGGACAGACATTCATACGTTTTGTCTCTCGGTCCATAAAAAGGCAGCAGAACCCAGAACCAATATCAGGTTCTGTACGCTGGCCGGTTTTTTTTCGCCCCACTTCAAATGCTACGCCACTCTATTGCGCAAAATCTACTGCATTCGAACCTGCGTTGAAGCCTCTTCCGAGGGAGAACTACCCTCGCAGGAGTCCACACCGGATCTGACACGGGTATGGCCTGAACCCAACTTGGCGATCTTGTGGCTTCAGTCGCATTCTCATTATAGGCAGCTATTGGATTCGCTTTCTACTGGACGTACGGACAAAGAAAGGACAGGAACCATGGCCTGTCCCCCAGGAAGGGAACGCCTGTCCCATTTACGGATTGCGCACTATGGGCCTTATCTTGGCGCGTGTTGAGAACTGTATGTGTAGATTACGACGTGGGACGTTCTCTGCCCCTCGGCTGGGCGCTTGGAGGAGAAGTGTCACTATGTTAATAGTGTGCGATTGTGAGTGACAGCCCGATGGCTCGACCGGGCAGCTGGTATTTGGGGAATCAGGAGGATTCGCTTTTGCAATAGGCTCAGCGACTGGAAAAGAGTTGTGGCGCGTCTCCTTGGGAGGCTATACCTACGCGGCGCCGATCTCATTCACTGTGGATGGACACCAAGTCATTTTGCTATCGGCAGGCAGTCACTGTTCCTGTTCGGATTGTAATCCAATCCGTTCCTCCCGCTCATTTCGCCGTTGTCCCGATCTCCATTGTAAAGAACGGGTTTCGGATTGCGTTCCTTTCGACGATGGCCATTTACGTGAATCCATCCTTTCTCACCGGCCCGCTTCACCACCGTGGGGGAATTGTCTTCTACATCCTTGCGCTGATCCCGTTGTTTCTACTTCTCAAGTTTCTACAGAATCGCGAGAACAAATCTCCTGCTTTAGTTTCGCCGAATGGCGGAACCGAGAGCGGGAAGTCTAGAAATGGAAGCCGAAGCGAAGCGCGCCGAGTCGCCTTTAGAACAAAATAGACGTGGGCTGGCCGACGGAAGAGTTTTTCCATAACGACGAAAACGCGTTCCATTGTGTGCGTAAATGCGTGCCAAGTCCAATCACCGCACTCTTAACAAGTCGTTTAAAATCAATCTGCTGAGAGACGGAAGTCCAACGAGGAGGCTGTAGCGGCGGGTCCGGTTTGGTGGGCTGATTGCTAGATAGATACCTGAACATGCGACAAGGCTTCCGCCTTCGCAATGGAGGTAGTCCGCTCCCACTTTGCGCGTACGATTAAGCATAAACCCCACGGCGCGGCCCACCGCCCATTTAGACTGTCCTCGGGAATCCGGTTTGATGGTAATGCCTCCAAGATTGATTCAATCGTCTGGTCCATTTTTCGTTTTTAGGAGTCACGCGAAATGAAGGTACTGTTGACCGGTCATCGAGGCTATATCGGTGCTGTGGCGTCGCAGATGATGAATTCCGCCGGCCACGAAGTAGCAGGCCTCGATACTGATCTCTTCGAGGGCTGCGATTTCGGGAAGCCGACCGCGGAGATACCCGAGATACGCAAAGATATTCGGAATCTGACGAAGGCTGATCTGCGCGGGTTCGACGCCGTGGTGCATCTGGCGGCCTTGTCCAACGATCCGTTAGCTAATCTCGATCCTGGCCTCACCTACGACATCAACCACAAGGCGTCCGTGCGGCTGGCGGAACTAGCTAAGCAGGCCGGCGTGAAGCGCTTCGTCTTTTCCTCGTCCTGCAGTACGTACGGTTCGGCCGGCGATGGGTTTCTTAGCGAGACAGCTGCTCTCAATCCTGTGACCCCATATGGTGAGTCAAAGGTTCGAGTCGAACGCGACGTAGCGCGACTCGCGGATGAAAAATTCAGCCCCACATTTATGAGAAATGCGACTGCGTATGGCGCGTCTCCGCGGCTCCGGCTGGATCTGGTATTGAACGATTTTGTCGCTTCAGCGCTTACAACCGGCCGTATTCTTATCAAGAGTGACGGAACACCTTGGCGTCCGATCGTCCACATTCGTGACATCATTGCGGCAATGTTGTGCGTGCTTGAGGCCCCGCAGCACCTCGTTCACAATGC
>WNEZ01002290.1_pt1 | contig 16350 bp, 10 predicted proteins | sample 5400521 | NCBI WGS metagenome assembly WNEZ01 (sample SAMN13153339, study PRJNA577476) | soil metagenome | isolation source: 120 cm saprolite under Douglas fir tree site 2 hole 1 replicate 1 | place: USA:California | collected 2015-04-18
TTCGTGGAAGCCGGGCGAATTCCGATCGCGAGAGGAACGAACAGCACCATCGCGCCGTGCCACCAGAAATTCTGCACCTCCAGCTCCGCGAGTCCAACGACAATCGCCAGCGTCGCAGTGGCGAGATACTCGCGAGCCTTGAGCAGGATGGCCGCGGTGACGAGCGATATGACGATGACCACGGCCTGAGCATTGGGGTTACTCAAGACGCGCACGGCCTCCGCCCTGAAAGCAGCCGTCGCCGGATACATGAGGAAGAAGGTGACGACGCAAATCAGGCCAGACGACAAAAGCAGGACGATCGTTCGCCAGGGCCAGCCTTCCGGCCACCGTCTACCTCGGATGGCCTGCTGGAATGCGTACGCGGCCAATGGAATCAGCACCGCAGATCTAAAATGCAGAAGCGACGCGGCGGAGAACCATTGGAGCGCGCGCTCATGCTTGTCCCGCCTGATCGCCGCGACCATGTATCCACCGCAGGCGATGTACGATGAATCAAAAAAGCCCTGGAGGCCCATCTGTGACAGGATGAGCCAGGCCAAAATGCCGGTGGCGAATCGCGATCCGGGAGGAAATGCTTGAAGCGCCTTGATCACCGAGTGAAAGGCGAAGGCAGCCAGCGCAAGCATCCATAACACCGCGCACACACCGAAGGCGCGCGGTGAAAGAATCCCCGGTTTGCCGATGAGCACCAGGGGCAGAAACACCACAAAGATCCCCGGTGGATAAGCGTAGCCGGGCATGTTTCCCCAACTCCGCAGCGGATATGGCCATCCGGTTTCCGACCATATCGTCTGAAACTGTTGGGTGTAGATCGCCAAACCTTTTTTGATCGCCACCCAGGTGGCGAAGCTGTGATGCAGATGATCGGTGTACCAGTGAGATAAATCACCGTACGGGCTGGTGTTGGCTACGGGTATCCAGGCCAGGGTTAGAAAAAATGCCCAGCCAAGTTGTCGAGCGATGTCGCTTGGGCGGGTCATCGAATGGACAGGACCGCGGCGCCTCGCACCTTGCCGCTCCGCAGGCTCGTCAGCGCGTCGTTGGCGGCGGTGAGCGGAAAGCTCTGGATCTCGGTGCGCACCGGAATTCTTGGAGCCAGTGCGAGGAGCTCGATCCCGTCCGCCCGGGTGAGGTTCGCGACCGACCGGAGGACTCTTTCGCCCCAGAGGAGCTGATAGGGAAAGGAGGGGATGTCGCTCATGTGGATTCCTCCGCAAACGACCACGCCGCCCTTGTTCACCGCCCGAAGAGCGGCCGGGACGAGCGACCCCACCGGCGCGAAAATGATCGCCGCATCGAGCGGCATCGGTGGCTTCTCGTGGGAGCCTCCGGCCCACTCGGCCCCGAGGGAGCGCGCGAATTCCTGCCCCGCATTGTCGCCCGCTCTGGTGAATGCGAAGACACGCCGGCCCTGATGGCGAGCGACCTGAATCAGGATGTGGGCCGCGGCTCCGATGCCGTAGATGCCCAGGCGCTCGGCATCTCCCGCGAGCTTCAGGCTTCGGTAACCGATGAGTCCCGCGCACATCAGCGGCGCCGCTTCCTGGTCGGTATAGCGGTCTGGAATCGGGAAGCAGTAGCGGGCATCGGCCACGGTGTACTCCGCGAATCCCCCATCCAGGTCGAAGCCGGTGAATCGCGCCCGATCGCAAAGGTTTTCTCGCGACGAAAGGCAGAATGCGCACTCTCCGCAAGTCCAGGCGAGCCAAGGGACGCCGACCCGAGCCCCCTCGGGCAGGGGCGTGGCACTTCCGGAGCGCGCGATCCGGCCGATGATCTCGTGCCCCGGTATCAAAGGAAGCTTGGAGGGCGAAAGCTCGCCATCGACGATGTGCAGGTCCGTCCGGCAGACGGCGCAGGCGTCAATCCGGATCAAGACCTGATCCGACTTCGGCTGCGGGATGGGTCGCTCCTCGCGTCGAAGAGGCAGGCCCGCCCGGTCGAGGACCATGGCGAGCATCGTTCCGGCATTCGAGGAGGCAGCCACGACATTCCGGTAATAGCAGGGTGCAGCCGGAACGGTGAGCAGGTATTCGCGAACGACAACCCGTGGACGGCCCGGTGGGTGCGCTTAGACGTGGGAAGCGACCCGCCGGCCCGCGGTGCCTGGGTCAGGACGCGGATGCGGCGCGCTTGCCAACTCGCGCCAACGCCGGCGAGAGCATCGACAATCGCTTTGCAATCGGCAGGAAATGTTCGCGAAAGCGGATCACGGATTGATAGCGACCGGCGGCGACCTGCTGTTCTCCATACGCTTCGTAGAAGGGCTTCTCCTGCTCGAAGGGCAGCTCCCAGCGTTCCTGCGGCGTGGCGGCGAAAAGGTACTCGCGCGCGAATGCTTGTTGGCCAAAGTTTCGAATCGCGACCTCTATCTCTCGCTTGAAGGTGGGCCCACCCAGCTCCCCATACTCACGCATCGCCTGGAGCTTCCCCTGAAAGACCGCCGGGGCGAGCTCTATTTCGCGCACCTCGGAGGCGTGGGAGCGGGGAGGTTTTCGGGGGTCGCCCATCAGGGGAAAGGTGTAGTGACGGCAGGGCCGCCCGGTATTGGCGGCGGTGGCCACCGCTGCGCGCGTCAACAGCTCGCAGAGGTCGTAGACCGGATTGTAACCCTCGATCCCATCGCTGACGACGGTGTCGATCTCCTCTTCCAGAATCAGCTGAGCCAGACGGCGGCCGATCGCCTCGAGGGGAGCCGATTCCTGCTTGAGGATACATTCGTAGACGCGGCGATCGCTCAGCTCGCCGCAGATCGGCGTCCTCTTCGCGCCGAGCGCTTTCAGGGTGGCGAGCGTGTGCTCGATCCGAGGAGCGCCGTCGCTGCCCGAACCATCGGTCAAGATGCACACCCAAGGTCGAGCTTGCACGGCCCACCCATACACTCGAAGCTCGTGCCCGGGGTGCGCAATCACCAAAAGGTAGCGCGTCGCTCTTCCAACATTTTCCAACTTCGGTCTCCAGCTTGACTGAAAAGATCGCCGCTTGAACCAGATCCCCTGGACCAGATCCAAGCGGCTGCTGAAGGCCAACCCGCTCGGCGCGATCTGATACCGAAGCGATCGACACCCACTTCGAAGCCTATCGCTGTTCAACTCTGAAGCCCAACGGTTACCTTGCGCACCTCGACGAAGAGGATGAGATCAGATTTGAAATCCAGCGACACATCGTGTGGATTCAATTCTCACTCGCCCGGTGCGGTCCGCCGTCGCTCCATTGCCTGATCGCTCCGGAGCTTCTCTATCGCTCGCGCCATTCGGAGTCACCGAGCGAATGCGGCTCCATCCACCTGAATCGCGCCATCGCCTCGCAGCTCGACGTGGGACGCAATCTCAAGCTCTTCGGCGAAGTTTGCGCCGATGGTAGCCCTCCGTGATCGGCCATCCGACAGGGATTATTCGCGCCAAGCAATCATCGAACAGCCACGGAATGCCGCTTGCCCTGATATCATCGCAACCTGCACTCGAGTCAGACTTCCCCTCAATCCATTCGCCGGCAGACGTCGTCAAAGGTGCGCGGATGTGTATGAAACAAGCAAAGTTTGCATTCCCGGGTGGGTTAATGACCCCCCGACTGGTTCCGGCCGCCCCACGAGACCTCCAATGATTTCACGCACCCACGTCAGGAATTTCACGGTCTACAGATTGCTGTAATGCGGAAACATCATGGCTCACACGAACCGACAACCTTTGAAAACAGGTATCACCACTGTGGCGCTCACCCTCGGCTTGGCGATGCTCCTCGCGCCATCTGCGCGCGCAGACAACGCGACGTTTGCCAGTGGTTCGCTGATCATTCCGATGCAGTCCAACTTCCAGGACTCGTGCGGCGTCACCTCGGCATACGGATTGGTCTGGCAGATCCTCCGGGCCAATCAGCCCGGACATTACTTCGCCAACGCCAATCACATCGTCACCGTCTACGTGGTGACCAGTGGAAGCAAGACATCTCCCAATCGCTGCGTACCTTCGAACCTCACTCCGGCGCCGACTCCCAACGCAGCGGGTCCAAGCGGCGCCGCAAATCACTGGGACGATCCGAAGTGGAACGACGGTTGCGATATGTCGATCACCACCTTGGGACAGCAGCCGGTGGTTCCCGTCGACTACACCGCCAATCCGCCGTGGCCTGCGTCGGGGAAGTTTCCCTATGGCACCATCCCCTGGATCAATACCTCCAGCCTGGCGATCACCGGAACGTCATGGGACAACGGCTGGGATTTCGCCTCGCCCAAGTTGGCGGCGACCACGCTGAACAACACGGTGACCCCCGCGTTCAGCACGGTGCAGTACATGGGAGGGCCGTTCGTGATCGACGGCGCGGATGCGCCTTACGTTTTGCAGTTTCTTCGGAACGGCGACACCTACACGACCGCGGCCTACTTGCAGCGATTCACTGCGACCACCGATCCGGTGTCCGCGTTGACGACCTGTCCGAACAGCGGTACCACCCCGAGCCCCGACTACCACCATGTCAACATGCACCAGGCGATGATTCAATTCACCGCGCCGGTGGGCCAGCGGCTCAATTCCATTCCTCCCGTGATCGCGCTTCTGGATAGCGGCGCGGGAGTCAAATGGTACGGCTACGGCCAGGGCGGCCATCGCGTCCTCGACATGTACCTCAAGAACGCGAACCTTTTCTTCACCGGCTCGGTCGGATGTCCTCCGGGCTCCTTCGCCGGTTGCACCCTCAACAGCGGCCAGCCCGGGCTGATCTACGATCAATTCAACGCCTACGCGGACCTGATCAGTACTTCCGCCAACCCCAATGGGCTCTTGAACGCGAAAGACGTCAACGGCAATCCCTTGTATCGAATCTTCTGGGCGCCCCATTGGGAGACGAGCAACATGAACCCCTGGGTGGGGACGAACTGGGACACCACCACGGATCTGACTCCCAACTTCTCCCAGTACGTTGCCAACGGCGACGGCGCGACGAGCCAGCAGCAGAACGCCTACAACAACGTCTCCAAGTTCGCCGACCAGCTGAACCACGGCATGATGGCGGAGTGCGCCAGCCTGGGAGCCTACGAAGGCCAGCTCACGACTCCGGTGGCCAATTCGACCCGCTTCCTCTTCTCCAACGGCATCACCGCCAACGATCTCTCCGTTCCTAGCAGTGGGTTCGACGGACGCAACTGCTCCGACCCGAACTACGCGTCGGGCGACTGCATCTTGTATGATCAGGCGGCGACCGATCCTTTCGCGCAGCTCGGCGACTATCACTTCGTCTCGCTGCTCGGGGCGATCGGCAACTTCAATCCGTGGACGGCCGCAACCCCAGCTTCCACCTATCGCCCGGGCGTGGACCGGTTGGCGGTATCCTGGAACAACTATACCGCCGGCGCCGCGGCGAACCTGGCAACCTACGCATCCAACGGTCGCAATGGTTGGGACTTCTTCGATTTTGGATACAAGAACAACGACACCCGCAAAGGGGCGATCGTCTATATCGCGGGTCACGAATACTCGGACTCCACCGCGGGAAACCGGATTGTTCTCAACACCCTCTTGCACCTCGGCTCCGTGCCGTCACGCAGTGAGCGCGCCCTCTCGCATCCGGTGGCGTACAACGATCCGAACGGCACCACGGACCCTCAGAAAGCGCTGGTGTTCGCCTCCACCTACACCGCGGTGAATGGCGTCTCGCCGAGCAGCAAACAATTCGATTACACCGTCTCTTCAAAGTGGCAATTCCCATACATTCGAGGTCATCTGCGAGCCCACTCTCTCCTCGGGGTCAACCAACTCGCCCTGGGAGAGAATGATTTCTCCGCGGCGACGCTCTGGGATTCCGACGACATGATGCCGCTTCCGGCAAACCGGAACTTGTTCACCTATTTCGGCGGAACCATCAAAGCCAACCCGAGCGCGACAGACATGGGAGGCGCCGGGCGCGTAGCGGCGAACAATGTGGCGCAGCTCGCTTGGGTACCGGCGAACATCGCCGGGACCGCGATTGGCATCGGATGCGTGGACGTGATGAAGCTCGGAGTGGCGCCCGACGGCTCGTGCGGAATGATTCCCGGCAGCGATGGAATCTGCGACTTGCAGGAGGCGCTGCAATTCACCAAGTTGAACCTGGGCACCGACTGCGGCGTGGCCGAGGTGGCGGCCAACCAGACGAGCCTCGCCAGCGCGTTGAATCCGACTCAGCAACTGCTGCAGCTGGTGCGCGGATTCTGCGCGGCGACCACCGGCCAGATGGACGGTAGCGGCACGCCGATCCTGGCTCCGACAGACACCCAGTGCAACGACCTGGAGGGGATACAGACCAACCGGGCCCACATCGGAGGGCTGGTTCACTCGAGCCCGGCGATCGTTCCACCGAGCCCAAACATCAATGATGGCTCCTACCGACGGCCCACCGTCGCCTATGTCGCCGGGCTGGATGGACAGATCCACGCGATCTACGTGTCCGGCGGGCCTGGATACAGTCCAACCGCCGGGGCGCTGACTTTCCTCAACCCGGCCGCGAATTCGGTCTTTGTGAATGATTGGTCCGCCAACGTGGCGGGGTTCCAACCTCCTGCGCCGGGGACAGAGCTTTGGGCATTCCTGCCCGCGAGCCAGCTCCCCTGGCTCCAGACGAGCGACGCTCAGGTGGATTCGTCGCCGGTCGTTCAGGATGTCTTCGTCGATTTCGTGGGCAGGGGAGTTCGTGAATGGCACACCGTGCTCATCGCATCGGTCGGCGGCCTGAACAGGGAAGTCGTCGCTCTGGATGTCTCCAATCCATTGAAGCCGGTTCTCCTCTGGGACATCGTCGGAAGTCTCCGCCGGTCCGCCCAGTACCCCTATTATTCGCCCGTGGTCCTCGCCAACTCCGGTTCACCCGCCGGGTCGGTCACCGCCACGCGCTGGAGGGAACCGGACGCTTCGTTCAATGGACCCTGCACCGGCACCAATGGATGTGATCTCAACCGCCTCTACGATTTCACCGGCTTGGGTGGCGGAGTGGGGCACTCGATCGCCGAATTTCGCCGCGGGCTCGAACCGGTGACCGCGACATTCGTATCGACCAACTCCTCGGGTGCGAATGGGATCACCGCGGGCCTGGAAGTGTTCGCGATAGATGTGTCCAACGGTCAAAAGCTCTGGGAATGGGTGGAGCCGTACGCGACGAGCACCTACGCCGACAATACGGTCCCGCCTCCGGCATCGGTGATGAGAAGCCCCGACGGCGCGGTCCGCGTCTACGTGGGCGACATGGAAGGCAAGGTCTGGGAGCTTGATTCGGCGACCGGGATGAACGTCAACGTCTACTTTGGAACGAGCGTATGTACCTCCGGATGCAAGTTCCCGGCGTTTAGCACCCAGTCGTCGGTGACCAACCAGCAGCCGATCACCACCAACTTAGGGCTGGCGCGGATCCCCAACCTCCCGTCCACTTCCACCAGCGTGTTTGCGCCGTTCGCGAACTCGAACATCCTGGTGTTTGGAACCGCGGGAGCGAATTGGGTGCCCTTCACTTATCCCGGCCAGCTTCACGCGCTCTTCCTCGATGATCGGTACCGCAAACCCTACAAGATGTCGGGCACCGCGGTCACCGACCTGGTGAATGGCTTGACCAACACTCAGCAGGGATGGGTCGACTCCGCCAACTTGAGCGGCGTGCTCAGCGAGAAGGCCCCGACATTCCCGCTGCAGTTCACCGGCGCCCACCTCTACGGCTCGGTGACGATCTCCGGTCAAACGGTCTTTTTCGAAACAACGAAGGACAAGGTGCCGCAAGATATCAACTGGCTGAGCGGCACGATCGGCGGTGGCACCTACCAGCTCGATCTCGGAGCGGTGGCCAGCTCGACCACCGGGGACGGCATGGTCGCGGGGTTCGGGACCCTGGCCAACTACGGCGGCGTCACCGTGTATCACGACACCTCCACTTCTACGCCCACCGACTACGTCCTCTCGTCCGAAGTGAGCAAGATCGCGAAGACCTCGATGGGAACGACCACCTCGGCGGCGAAGAACATCGCGCTCGATCCGAACTCCAGGGGCACCGGCGTGTTCTACGCGGTCAAAGGTCTGTTGCAGCGATTCTTTGATCCCAGCAATCCGTGAGAAGACCGATGCAAGAATGTAGACATCCAGGGCAGCGCGGTTTCACGTTGATCGAGGCGATGATCGCGATGAGCATTCTGGCGATCGCCCTCCTCGGAACATTCATCGGCCTGGTGGAGGCCGCGCGCGTCGCCCGCGAAGGCCAGCTTCGCCAGTACAAGACCGAGCTGATCGACGCGAAGATCCAGCGGCTTCTCCTCGCCGACAAGACCCTCCTGCCGGCGATGGTGGGTGGGCTGCAGACCGTTTCGAACACCCTCGTTCCGGCCACCGTCGCCGTCGGCGGCGCGCCCTGGATCATCGATCCGTCCGCTCCCGACCCCACCGCGATTCCGTCCACCGGCCCGATGCCGGGCGACCTCGGAGTGGGGGCCGTTTTCCGCGTCTTGCCGGACGGAGAGATTCGACCCATTGCCGGCACCTTCATCTCCTGTGCCGACACGACGATACCGACGGGCGCATACTGCCGCGAGCTGCTCCTCCAGAACAAGCTCGTGCTGCCGGCCTCGGCGCCGAACACCCAGCTGCAAGCGCTGGTCGACGCGGTGAATGCCCGCACCACCACGCTCTGGATCCGCATCTCGAGGAAGGGTGAGCCCGGCAATTTCGCCGTCGTTGAACGCAAGGTCCTGGTGCTCTGATGAAGAGAGATCGCGCGATGAAAGAAAAACGCGGATTCACCCTGATCGAGATGCTCGTCTCGATGAGCATCATGATGGTGGCGATCGTCGCCACCGCGATGATCCTCGTCGAAGGTCAGCGGTTTACCCGCAATGCCGAAGAGGTCTCCAACAGCAACGACAACGCGCGGATCGCGGGCGAGCTGATCGCCAGCGCGCTGCGGGTGGCGGGGATGGGAGGCGCGTTAGGGGTGTGGATCAACAACGCCGGAACCCCGCGGCTGATCAGCCCGGTCTTCGGCACCGATGCGATCGCCGCCGAGGGAAACAGCGATGACATCTGGATGATCCTCACCGACCGCAGAGCATTCAAAGACAACAATTGCGTGTCGAATACCGGCGGTGCTGTTTCGCTCGCGCAGGGAGGGGTCGGCGTGCTCAATGTGAACTGCACGCGAAGCCTGCTGCCGGTGGGCCTGGCCAATCCCTCGATGATCCTGGTGGCGAATTTCACCAACCCGGCAACCCTCTTGACCCAGCCGCGACCGACGACTCCGTCCGACGGAACGCTGGTCGGAGCGATCGACTATGCCGAGTCGGCGGTGACCGGCTTTCCACCGCGCGGGTTCCAGCAGGGCGACAGCGCGTACGGCGCCTCGGTTGTCCGATTTTTCGTCCATCGGGACTCCCGCGGCCCCGCGCTCTATCGGGAGACGGGGACATTGAGCGGAGCCACCCCGCCGGCGTTCGTGGTCAACAGCGTCACCCGAACGCTGCTCCAACCAAACATCGAGGATTTACAAATCGCCTATGGCGTGGATCCGACCGGAACGAATCAACCCGACCAATACGTCTTCAGCAACGGCTTCCCCGACGCATTTGCCTCGGCGCTTCGCGCGGTGAGAGTCAGCGTGGTGGCGATCCACGACCGGCAGTTGAAGAGGGGCGATACGACTACAAACACCAGCTACCGGCCGATCTCGCCGCTGGAAAACCACGACCAGACGCTGGCGCCGAACGATGGATACCGGCGCAGCCTCTACACCCGGCGGGTCGAGCTGCCCAACCTTTCCCTGGGGGCACTATGAGGATGCACCGCTACCGCGAGCGGGGAAGCGCGCTCCTCGTCGCTGCCGCCTTCACCACCATCCTATTGATGGTCGCCGCCGGACTGATTTACTACGCGACCCGTTCCCGGCTGCGGGCGATCAGCGTCTCCCGCGGGACCTCCCGGATCTCCTGTGCCGACTCGGGGCTCCAGCTCGCCCGGGCATACTACGGGCGCAACTATTCGCTCTGGAACACCACCTTCCTTCCCAACAACACTATCTACAATGCACCCAATTCGATCGCGACCAATGCGACCGCGCGGGCCAACTTGATCGGGACCCACCCCGAGCTCTTCGCCGACCTGGACGGCGATGGCATCGTGGACGTCTATCTTTACGTTCACGACAATCTCGATGAGTTCCTGCCCAACCTCAACAACATGTCTCGCGACAACGATCTCACCGTGATCGTCGGTGCGATCTGTATCTCACCGACGCTGATGCCGAGGAACGAGAACGGCCAGTCGGCAAATCCAATGATGGCGGAAGCGTTGCTCAGCTACAATCCCACCGGGACGTATGGCTCGCAGGGCTACCATGGCGCGTCGGGCACCGGAAACCTCAATTCCGAGAATTGATTCTCTAAAATCGGCCATGTCTGACTCTATCGCCGCGCGCCGGCGATTCGCCGTCTTCATCCTGGTGCTGCTCACGCTGTCCTGCCGCTCCTCGCGATACACGAAAATCGACGTGCACTCCCATCTGGCTCCGGAGGCGGTCCCGCGCGCGATCGAGCTGATGGATCGAAACGGGATCGCCGCAGCGGTGAACTTGTCAGGTGGCGTTCCGGGCCGAGGTCTCGAGGAGCAGCTCAAGGCCGCGGCAAAATACCCGGGACGAATCATCGTCTTCGCGGAGCTCGATTGGTACGAGCCATCCCGCGGGCGAGGCTATGGCGACCGGATGGCGGCGAGCGTCGTGCGGGCGCACGAGTTGGGCGCCGCCGGACTGCAGATTCCCAGGGGCCTGGGGATCGGATTTCGCGACTTCAACGGCGATCTGATCCGGATCGACCAGCGGGATCTCGATCCGATCTTCGACAAGGCCGCCGAGTTGGGAATGCCGGTTGCGATCCACACCGGCGCGCCGGTCGCTTTCTGGCTGCCTGCGATCGCCCGGAACGAGCGGTACGAGGAGCTGAAGGTCCAGCCGGAGCTGTCGCTCTATGATGTGGCGCCGCCCTGGGAGACGTTGTTCCTCGGGATGGAGCGGCGAATCGCGCGCCATCCGAAGTGCAAGTTCATCTCGGTCCACTTCGGCAATGCCGCGGAGTACCCCGCGCGCGTGTCAGCACTCCTGGACAAATATCCCAACCTCTACATCGACACTGCCGGGCGCATTCCCGAGTTGGGCCGCCATCCAGCGCAGGAGATGAGCCGGCTCATCGCGGCGCATGCCGATCGCATTCTTTTTGGCAGCGATTTGACGCTGGGGCGAGACGCCAACGACGTCGTGCTCAGCTCGCGCAGCGCCGCGCCCCCGACTCAAGCGGAGATCGACTATTTCTTTTCCGCCAGCTGGAGGTACTTCGAGTCGAAGGACGAGGGCTTTACCCACCCGACGCCGATTCAAGGCAAGTGGAAGATCAGCGGCGTCGGCCTCCCGCGGGATGTGCTTCAAAAGATCTACGCTGCAAACGCCGGAAACCTGCTCAAGCTCTCGAGCCCCTGACCGCGCCTCCGGCAAGACTGCTCCGGCAGCCTGATGGGCGGCCTCATGCGCCCTGACGTGGGCCATCAAGAAGCAAAAAGGCTGGTTCGAGGTGATGGCCCGGGCCACCAGGGAACGAGAAAGCTGGTTGGGGGTGGTGGCCCGGGCCACCAGGGAACGAGAAAGCTGGTTGGGGGTGGTGGCCCGGGCCACCAGGGAACGAGAAAAGCTGGTTCGAGGTGGTGGCCCGGCCCGGGTCCACCAGGGAACGAGAAAGCGGGTGGGGGTGGTGGCCCGGGCCACCAGGGAACGAGAAAGCCGGTTGGGGGTGGTGGCTCGAGCCACCAGGGAACGAGAAAGCCGGTTGGGGGTGGTGGCTCGAGCCACCAGGGAACGAGAAAGCAGGTCCGGGGGTGGTGGCCTGGGCCCGTCAGCAGATCGGGATATCGGCCCCAACTACTCACCGACATCGCGCGACGGTAGCTCGGGAGGTTTACTTCCGTCCGCCGGCGGTGATCCGTGTCTTGTAAATGCTGCCGCTGAAGTCCGAACGGAATCCCGCGCACCAGATGTCCAGCGTATCCGCCGACACCGGGACGACGCGCACGGTCTTGATCTCGGTGCCGGCGTCCAGATCGAGATTCCAGGTCTCGCCGCCGTCGAGGGTGCTGTAGATGCCGCCGACGCCGGAGTAGAGGTTGCCACCGACGGCGAATCCAGTATTGGAATCCAGGAACTGAATCGCCCGGATGGGGAACGGCGTTTCAAGAATGCGGCCGCTCCAGCTTTGGCCACCATCGGTGGTGCGGTGAATCCATCCGCGAACCTCCGGTGAGATCGAGCCGCCGGCGACCCATCCGTTCATTCCATCGGGGAACGAAACACCTCCGCCGTCGAAGACGGGGTCGATGCTGTGCTGGCATTCCCAGTTGGCCCCGTGATCCTGGCTGTGACAGAACTTGATGCCGGAAACCCAGACGTTGCCGTCCAGCTGGTAGGTGAAATTGCCGCCGTACCAGCCCTCCGAGTGGGCCTGCACGCGCGTCCAATCGTCAGCGGTTTCGCCGCCGGTTTCGGTGCGAAAGTTCACCGCGGTAAACGAGGAGAGCACGATCCCATTCAAATCGTCGATAAACTCCATCCGGTCCAGCCAGCGGATGGCGCCCACGCCCGGAAGGATGACGTCGCCGGACCAGGTGTCCCCACCGTCTGCCGTCCAGCGCAATATTCCATCGCCGGTCGCATTATTGAAACCGGATATCGCCGCCCGTGTCGCGTCAAAGGTGTGAACTCCGTACCAGTAATATGGGAATCCCAGGTTGAGCACGGTGTCCCAGTTTTCGCCTCCGTCCTGAGTGCGAAGCACGCGGCCCAACTCGGCGACGGCGAACCCGTGATCCACATCGCCAAACGAAAGGTCCTCAAATACCCAGTTGCTGCCCCTGAACTTTTCCGTCCAGGTAAAGCCACCGTTGGGCTTGTCGATCGAAGCCGATTGGGCGGATCGAGCTGCCGTCGGGGGAGGCTGGTCCTCTTGCTGCCCGGAGAGGAGCAGTTTCTCCGAGACATGACCGCCCTTCGCTCGATAGAGGCGCTCCTGGGCGGCGGCGGGGCAAGCGATCACAGCGATGACGACCAATTGAAACATTTTTTCCACGATGTTTCCCCTCGGTTGGTTTTCTCACCGACGGCACTCTCAGCCAGCGGGCGAAGAGAAGCAACAGGTTTGTATTTCGCGCGGTCAACCGCAGCGGCAGCCGCGAATCTGAAAGCCGGCCTTCGCATACGCAGCTTCGAGCCCGCAGCGCGGTGGTGCGAGCCGAGCTGCGTCCCATTCTAGAGCGATGGATGAGGACGTGCACTACAGTCATCAACTGCAAGCAATAGATGTAAAAACACGCCTAAGACTACGTGTGGATGATGCCGGGAAGCGCGGTGCCCCTAGAGCACCGATCGAGTTGAAACTCTAGCGATTCAGATCGCTTAGCGGAAAGATCGACAGGTGGCTTCTTTCGTGATCTGAAATCGTTCCGTCCAAATTGCCAGGAGGGAACGAATTGGAGCGTTGGAATCCACCGGAAAGGTTGAGCAGGAAGGAAGAATTTATCATCAAGCGGCTGAAGCGGACTCGGAAGTTGTTTGCATTTCTTCGTCTGCATCGGCACGAGCTGCTCAGTGAGGAGTTTCAAGCGGAGCTGGAAGGGATGTACCGGCAGACGGGGGCCGGGGAAGAGCCGGTAGCCCCCGCGCTTTTGTGCATGGCATTGATTCTTCAAGGCTACCTGAGGACCTCGGATGCGGAGGCAGTCGAGCTGACGGTGATGGACATGCGTTGGCAACTGGTTCTCGATTGTCTGGGAGCGGAGGAGCCCGCGTTCGCACAAGGGACATTGCAACAGTTTCGAGAGCGGCTGATTTCCTGGGACATGGACCGGCGGCTTTTGGGCCGGACCATCGAGCTGGCCAAGAAGACGAAGGAGTTCGACTGGAAGAAGCTGCCGAAGGACTTACGGATAGGGGTCGACTCCCGCCCTTTGGAAGGGGCCGGGCGCGTTGAAGACACCTTCAACCTGCTCGGTCATGCGGCTCGCAAAATCATCGCCGGCGTGGAGAAGCTGACCCACCTCAGCGCAGAGGAGATTTGCCGTCAGGCGAAGACGCCGCTGTTTCTCCACTCCAGCATCAAAGCAGGCTTGGACATCAACTGGGGCGATCCGGAGCAGAAGGACGAGGCGCTGGAGGTACTCCTCTCCCAGGTAGCTTCGCTGAACGAATGGCTGGAGCAAAACCAACTCCGGCTGAGCCACCCGGTTCGCCCCTACCTGGAGGCAGTTGCTCAAGTCTACAAGCAGGACGTGGAAGAAGCCTCCGATGGAAGAGCGCATCTGCGACAAGGAGTGGCTCCCGACCGGCGGATCTCCCTTGAAGACGACCAGATGCGGCACGGGCGAAAGAGCAAGAGCAAGCGCTTCGACGGTTATAAGGAGCACATTGCGACGCACCTGGATGCGGACCTCATCCTGGCTTGTGCGGTGACGCCTGCCAACCAGCCGGAAGAAGAGGCCGCGCCGTCACTGAAGAACGACCTGCACGAGCAAGGATTCTCCATCGACGAGCTGTTTATCGACCGGGGGTACATCAACAGCACCCTGGTCGACGATGTTCTTGCCCGAGGCGGCGAAGTGGTTGCAAAACCCTGGAAGGTCCAAAACGCAAACAAGGAGTTGTTTAGCAAGGCAGAGTTCAAACTCAATTTGAGGGACAACACCATTACTTGCCCAGCCGGCGAGGTAGAACACTTCGAGCCAGGGCAGGTGGTGGAATTCGATCCAGAAGCCTGCGGCCGCTGCCCGCTGCGAGCGCAATGCACTCATGCCGCATCGGGCAAGGGTCGGACGGTCAGCATCTCGGAGGACGAGCGCCTTCGGAAGCAACTACGAAAACTGCAGAACACTTCGAAAGGCCGCCGACGTTTGCGGGAGCGGACCGGGGTGGAACATCGACTCGCTCACATCGCCGCCCGCAAGGGACCGAAGGCGCGTTACCGGGGACTTCGCAAGAATCTCTTTGATCTCCGACGCGCTGCCGCCATCCAAAACCTTGAAACCATTCATCGGAAGTCAACCACGAGTGTTGGAGCCGCTCCGTGACGAATTCAACCTGTTCGCCGCTCTAGAGCGCCGCTGAGCGCGGTTCTCTCACTTGACCGCCCTTATCGAGAGCAGTATGGCTTCGCTTCGAGGCGGTAACCCGCATCCACGGGGGAGAGCACCCGACCTCCCGCTGACCGCAGCTCAGGAGGGGCACATGAACCTGACAAGATCCTTCAGTCTCTTGGTCGTTCTTAGAATGATTCTAGCGTCTGGGATGGCTCTCGCTGATGACGTCATAAGCATCGGCGTCCTGCCGGGTTCATCCATTAGCGTCAGAGGCACCAGTACTCCGTTGGGTCAGGATCCTCCGGTCACGACGCTCAACAACGTCTTGATCACTGACGACGGCACCGGCGGGGGTGTGTTGTCTGTAGCGCAAAGCGATGTGTCTTTCGAGCCCGTCGACTCCGACGCATTTGGGTTCGTCGTGCGGGCTCAAATCCGGGCACAGTCCGACGGCGCGGGGGTCTATGATCGCAACACCGGCTCCTCCACCTTGATCATTGATACTGACGTCAAATATACGAGCGACTTGCCTGGATTCGACAACGACAATTGTATTATTCCGAGCACGACGTTCAACCTCAGCACAGATAATCCTGGGGGTTCGCTCTGCTTCGGTGGAAACTGCACAGTTGTCGATAATACCTTTGTGGTCAACGCGATTCCCGCCGGCAGTTGCGGGAGCAGTTTCATCGGAGACTACGCCACCCTGATTAACCAGCAAGTGGGGCTGCCTTCCTTTACCCCGGGCGACAACGTTGCTTCTTTGGTGATACTGATGACCCCGGCACTGCCCCCCTAACGCTCGGACCATCTTCTACAACCGCCGTCGTTGCCACTCTTCCCTTGGCTACGTGTCACAGTGCCACTACGGGAAAACCATCGTTACCGGTGAAGAACGATGGTCTGTCCGACGGCCAGTCGCCCAATTCGCGTGACCGCGCCGTAGATCCCGGCGTTGTTCTGGTTGGCACGAACCACTGCCTTCATCATTTCGGGGGCAGGGCTCGCTCCGTCCGGATCGAAGTTCACCATCGCGCAGCGAACGTCGCGCATCGTGACGGCGACGGCGGGGGCATCGTCCGCTTCGCCGAAAGTGAGCACGCCGCCCAACCATTGATCCTCCTCGAAGGGGACCGCACGCGTGGATCGGACAACGATATTCGGACGAAATCGTCGGATGTCTGCGCTCCTCCCCGCGAGCCGGCCGATCTCGCGAACGGTATCCGAGGTGATCACGGAGATGCTC
>WNEZ01007303.1_pt1 | contig 16348 bp, 18 predicted proteins | sample 5400521 | NCBI WGS metagenome assembly WNEZ01 (sample SAMN13153339, study PRJNA577476) | soil metagenome | isolation source: 120 cm saprolite under Douglas fir tree site 2 hole 1 replicate 1 | place: USA:California | collected 2015-04-18
CGTGATCCAGGAGATCGCCAGCTACGACAGGGCCATCCACACCCTTTTTTTGACCCATAACGACCAGGAGCTGTGGAGTTCGCTGCCGCGTGCTGGCAAGCGCCTGGCCCCACGTCTGCTCGCAGAATGGGGCGATGATCGCAGCCGCTACGCCGATGCTACGAGCGTCCAGACACTGGCCGGGACCGCGCCGGTGCCGTTCCAAAGTGGCAACTATGCCAAAGCGCACAAACGCTTCGCCTGCTTGAAACCACTGCGCAACGCCTTGCACCAGTTCGCCTGGCAATCGACACAGCAAGAAGCCTGGGCACGCGACTATTACCAGCGCAAACGGGCGGAAGGCAAAACCCATAGTATGGCGGTCCGCGCCCTGGCCAACGTGTGGGTGCGCATCATCTACCGCATGTGGGTGAACAAGACCAGCTATCAGACCGCGACCTTTGAAGCGGCGAAGCGGGCTCACGCGCCCCGCCAACGCGTCGCCTGAGTCCAGGCCGCCCCTCTGCGTCACGCCCCGGTGGGCACGCTCAGCGCTGCGAAGTCCTTCGCCAGTGCAGGGGACGTGTGCGCCAACGGAGTCGCCCAAACGGTTCCCGGCGCGTCCTTTCTGCCGACCGTGAGCCGGTCCCGCGTACCTGCCTGCCTGTCCAACGTCTGCCGCAGCCCGCCACCGCGTTCCCGACTCCCGGTGTGGGTTGCTGGCAAAAGACCACGCCGAGTCAAGGCCGCGCAGGAGGTGCGAAGGTTGGGTGCGGGCGCGCTCGTCTTGGCCTTGACCGGTGTGGTAGACTGGCACCCCCACACGGGAGGCAGCTTCCCCTACTTTCACCTTGCTTCCTCCTTTCCGCGTTTTGACTCTTGACATAGAGGGTCTTTGCTCGCTTTTCCGGATCGACCTGTGACGATCACGGTTCGCCGATGCGCTTCACCTCCATCTGCCCATTGCGCACACGGACGTCGTGCAGACAGAAGCGGGAACCATCCACGGGCACTCCACAACATCACCTGTGAGCGTTCCCTCATCCAGCGGGCCACCGGCATGGGGGCATGTCGCGGAGATGGCGTAGAACTGCTTGCCCTGGGGCAGCAAGAACCGGAACACCCGAGGCCGTCACCCAATAGAGCGTGTTTTCCTCGACGCTGTCCGCCGGCAGCACTGCTTCGTAGTCCTCACCGCCAGCCTCCCAGGCGGTATGGTTGACGCCGGTGCCTTTCGTGAAGACCATCTCGCCGCCCAGATACCCGGCATAGAGCAACAAGCTCAGGCCGTATAATCAACTTGGAAGCTTCTAGACTGTACACATAGGTCGCAAACTCAACGCCTGAAGCGGCAATGACAATTTTCTGATCCTGCTCATCTTTCTCAGGCAGATGCAAAAGGCCTGCTATTGTCACGAAGTCGGCGATGAGTGAAACGCGGGCGGCGGCCCTGACCCACAGGACGATGTGGTACTCGTCACGGTAGCGATAGGCGTATTCCACGGCGATCTGCGTCTTGCCAATGCCACCCAGGCCACTGATCGCCTGTGCCTGGGTCAAAGCGGCGGCATTGTTTGTGGTGAGCTTCTCATGTAGGAGCGTCAACAGTTTCTCACGTCCAGTGAAGAAAGGATTGCGGCGGTAGGGGATATTCCAGGTGGGCGAGGTATCATACTGGATCAAACCCAGCTCTTCGGCGCTCTTGCCATAGAGGTTACAGAGCGTCTGGCAATAATGCAGACTTGGAGATACTTTGCCACTCTCCCAGCGCCGCACGATTTTGTCATCGGGGGCACCAATCTTCTTAGCTACGTCTTCCTGCGACCAGCCACGTTGCTCACGCTCGCGTCTCAAGTGCAGATTTGGTGTCGTATGAACAGCATTTTTCACAGCTTGAGTACCTTTTTCTTTTCTCTACAGGAGGTTACCGCGCAATAGCTGGCATCTTCCTAAGAAGTCCAGTATAAGCGAGGCACACTGACACAACAAATTATACCATTAGTAGTCTGCCAGAGAAGAGGAGATAACGGGGACCTCATTTAGGGGGCAAAGACTTTCCGGTGGTGTTGCCCAATGGCTTGCCTTGACTCTTATAAGCATAAGTCACACAAGTACCTGTCGGGGAGTCCTTCTATGCGAACATTTTAGTGCCAAGAGGACAGCGATGGGCTACCTTTCTGCACCATCATGCAGCAGCTATCTGGGCCTGCGCTTTCTTGCAGGTAAGCGATCTCTTCTTTCGACCGCTCTTTGCGTTCTTCATCATCGAACTCAAGACACGACGGGTAATCCATGTCGGAGTCACTCGATCCCCTACCGATCCCTGGGTGGCCGAACCTCTGCGAGAAGCCACCCCAGATGGGTGCTATTGACACCTCTAGCACGTCTCCCGCATGGCTTCCCTGAGCGGGCTCTGTAAGGAAGCGCCTGTTTTTCTCGTATGAGTGAGGCTGTTCTTCTGAAGCGGCGCGTAGAACTCCTCTGCTTCTTCCTCCGAAGCGTTCCATGTGGCAAAGATAGAGATAGATGGGGAAGACGAAGGTGTAAATTTCGAACGGATGTGCCAAGTAGCCATTACAGGCTATCTCCACTTCGACCGGCTGCTTCTTGGCGCGAGGTTGTTTGCCTCGTTTGGCCACCAGCGTCGTCTGGACCCGCGCCAGGTTCCGCAGCTGTCCTGGTTGCGTTGCAAAAAGAGGGCAACTCTGTTAATAGTCTGTCACACTTCCTTTGCAACATCTGCTGGCTCTGAGTTGTTGGGAGTGGATTTCAACGAGGGATACAGGCGTTTGAGCTTGATGCGCGCATCAGCGGTGGTGAAGCGCCAATTGACGGTGGTCGCAGCAGCATTGCGCTGCTCTTGCCAACACGCCACCTGGTGTTCCAATTCCTTCTTGGTGGCGATGCGGCGCGAGAGACATTGGCGAGCCAGGGCAGCGAATTCGATCTCGGCCATATTCAGCCAACTCCCATGCAGCGGAGTGTGATGGATCTCCAGTTTTGAGGCTAGGCGGCGCGCTTCGGCTGGCGGAAAGGCATGATAAAAAGCCGCTGGGGAGTGGGTGGCAAGGTTATCCATCACCAGAACAATCTTTTCGGCGTTGGGATACTGGACGTCGATCACTTCTTGCATGAAGTGAGCCCAATCCTGGCTGGTTTTCTGCTCGGTCACCTTGACCATCCGTTTGCCAGCGAGAGGTTCGCACGCCAGGAAGAGGTTGAGCATGGGTCCCTGCTCATAGCTGTAATCGTAGCGTTCGGATACCCCTAGTTGCATCGGGAGCCCTTCCAGTTTGTCGGCGATCAGTTGCTTGCCCGATTCATCCATGCAAAGCTGGGGAAAGCGTTCATCAGACGGACGAGTGTAGACCTCCAGGACATCCTCCATGTGCCAAACGAACTGCGCATCGGCGTGAGGGGGAATGCACCAGCACTCTTTCAACCAGGGCTTGAGTTCGTTTTTTTCAGCGTGCGTCGCACGGTTTCATAGCTCACCTGCTCCACATAGCCCAACTCGACCAGACGATTGGCCAGCAAACGCAGCGTCCAACGCGCCTGACCCTCCGGGCAGGGGCTGCAGGAGAGCGCGATCAGATGCGCCTCTTGTTCCCCATCCAGGGCCCGTGCTCGTGTCTGGGTATGGGGTCGGTGGGTCAGCGCGTCATCCAACCCGTTGGCCGCAAAGCGCTCGCGGATACGGATCACCGTGTAGCGGCTCATCTCGAACGCCTCGGCCACCTGTTCATCCGTCCAACGAGGACCAGGGGCGTTGCGATCAATCTTGAGTAAGACACGAGCGTGCGCGAGTTTGCGGGCGGGTGCTTGGCCTTTCGAGATCAACTGGTGGAGCGCGTGGCGCTGTTCCTCACTCAAGGTCACTTCGTGTTTGTGTGGGCGTTCCTGCATGGTCTTCTCCTTGCTCTCTGGACTTTCTTCTTCCAAGCTCAAGGATAACAGATTCTTGCTTCCGTTGCAAACGATGTGTGACAGGCTATTAATGGGTCAGTTGGCAATTGAGTAGCCATGTAGAACAGCGGCCCCCGATCCACCCAGGCGCCGCAGACGGGCACGTTCACGCCGCCGCCGGCGCTTGCCATTCCACACAAATGAGGTCGGATGCTTGTTCCAGCCCGTCACGGTTTGCTCGAGCCAGTCGATGACTTGCTGGGCACTCTGCGGGTGCTGACCCGAGAGGGCGCGACGCACAATGATGCGTTGTAGCGACTCGGCCATGTTCAGCCAGGAGCCTGAGAGCGGCGTATAGAGGGGCAAGATGCCGCGTTGGAGCAGCCAACGGACCATGTGGTACGACAAGTGCCCCTTGAGATTGTCCCAGATCAGGATCAGGCGCAAGGCCGGAGCGGGCTTGGGGCGCTCATAGGACCAGTACCAGTGCTGCCAGGTGAGCAGCAACGGATGATCCTCTGGCAAGGGCATGCGCACCGCAAGTGGCTCCTGGTCCAGTTGATCGAGTTCCCGTTGCAGTTCCTCCTGCAGCCAGGGATGCAGCACGGCATTGGGCGCAGACAGGACGCCTTTGGCATGCACGTCTCCGGTCGCCGGACGGAAGAGCGTCAACAACTTGGCTGTCCCTCCACGCACGTACTCGTGGGGCTGCAGAGTCGGCTTGCCTTCCAGATGCCAGTCTTCTCCCGGCTGGGGTATGGCTTGATAGGGGCCCGCTTCGTCCTGGCACCACAGGGGCAGTCCCGCCTCTTCTGCCCACGCATAGGCTTGCTCGATCACGTATTTTTTTCCCCGGCCTTGGGATCCTTGACCGTCACCGTTCCGGCTTTGCGCACGCGCAGAGCGGTGCCGGTCGGACACCAGGTGCGCGTCTTGCCGAAGCGGTAGCCCGCTTCCTGCAACACCTCACGGATGGTACTCACGCCAACCTTGGGCAAGGCTTGCTTGCGTAACGCATTCCTCAAGGTCATCAGGGACCACGTCGCCGTCTGATCCTCTTCTCGGTCGGGAGGGCGCTCCAACTCCTGCATGATGCGCTGGCGCTGTTCCAGCGTATAGGTTTCTTTGCGCCCCCGCCCAGGTCCAATCAGGAGGGCGGCCAGTCCCCGCTGGTTGAAGCGCTCCACCAACTGGCTCACGCTATCTCCACTCTGGTAGCCCGCCTCCTGCGCTGCCGCGCTATAGGGCTTTCCGCCTCGCACGGCTAGGATCGCTTTCGCTCGTTTGACCACATCCACTCGCTCGCTACTCGCTTTCACGATGCGCTGCAAGGCCTGCTCTTCCTCCTGCATCAAGTTTCTTAATGGACGCGCGACTCTCATGCTCGTTCCCTCCTCCTCTTCAGCTTACCTCCTTTCAACGCTTATGGCAAGCTAATTGCCAACTGACCCATTAATGCTCTGTCAAAATTAATTTGCAACATGCTCCTTTGAAGGGGAGGACTGCTTTTTCTCAAGAGAGGGGTAGAGGCGCTTGAGCTTGATGAGGGCATCAGTGGTGGTAAAGCGCCAATTGACGGTGATGGTTTCCTCATTGCGCTGTTATTGCCAGGCGTGGATCTCTTGCTCCAGTTCTTCTTGTGTCCCAATGCGGCGCGAGAGACACTGGCGCGCCAGGGCCGAGAGCTCAATCTCGGCCCTGTTCAACCAGCTGCCATGAACTGGGGTGTAATGGATTTCTAGCTTTGAGAGGATACGGCGAGCCTCGGCTGGGGCAAAGGTCTGATACAAGGAGGACGGCGTATGCGTATTGAGGTTATCCATGACCAGCACCAGTTTCTCAGCGGTAGGATAATGCACATCGACCAGTTCACGGATGAAATGGGCCCAATCTTGGCTGGTACGGCGCTGGGTCACTTTGACCTGCCGCTGTCCCTTGAGTGACTCACAAGCCAGGAACAGCTTGCACATCCCTACGGCTTCAAACGTATAATCAACGCGCTCGGGCTGACCTGGTTGCAGAGGCAGGCTTTCTCGTTTGTCCTGGAGCAGTTGTTTGGCACTTTCGTCCATACAGATCTGTGGAAAACGCGGATCGTAGGGACGGGTATACACCTCCAGCACATCTTCCATGCGCCACACAAAGGCGGCGCTCGCCTCGGGCGGGATACACCAGCACTGTTTCAGCCAGGGCTTGAGTTCGTTTTTTTGAGTACTTGGCGCACGGTTTCATGGCTGACGTGCTCGACATAGCCTAGCTCCACCATGCGACCGGCGAGCAGCCGTAACGTCCAGCGGGCTTGTCCGACAGGAGAAGGGCTGCAAGACAGGGCGATCAGATGCGCTTCTTGCTCTCCATCCAAGGCTTGTGCTCGCGTTTGCCTATGGTGGCGGTGGGTGAGAGCATCATCCAGTCCGTTGTTCACAAAGCGCTCGCGGATGCGCATCACGGTGTAGCGGCTCATCTCGAAGGCCTCCGCCACTTGCTCATCGGTCCAGCGGGGACCAGGGGCGTTGCGATCGATCTTGAGGAGGATGCGGGCATGGGCTTGTTGGCGAGCGGGAGCGTTCCCTTTGGTAATCAGTTGTTGCAAAATAAACCGTTGTTCTTCTCTCAATATGACCTCGTACTTGTGTGAGCGCTCTTGCATGTTTCTCTCCTTAAACTTTGACGTGAACTCTTCTTCAGCTTAAGGATACCAGCTTCTCTTATCTGTGGCAAATCTCCCTTGACACAGCAGTAAAGTACTCCTGACTTTCATCTCACCTCGTCCAAGGAGCACCGTTCATGGAACAGCAGAACCTCTTCAAGTGGCGTCATTTCGAAGCAGACATCATTCTACTGTGCGTGCGATGGTATCTGCGCTATGCCTTGAGCTATCGTGACTTGGAAGAAATGATGGCCGAGCGAGGCCTCACGGTCGACCACACCACGATCTATCGCTGGGTCTAGCACTATGCCCCAGAGCTCGACAATCGATGCCGGCCACACCTCAAAGCCACCACTGATTCCTGGCGCGTGGATGAAACGTACATCAACATCAAAAAAACCTGGACGTATCTCTACCGAGCCGTCGATTCGCAGGGGAACACCCTCGAGTTCCTGTTAAGTCCGACACGGGATGCCGAGGCAGCCAAGCGCTTCTTCCTCAAAGCCTTGCAGCACCCTGCCTGTTCACCTTCTCCAGCTCGTGTAGCCGATGAGCAAGCCACTGAGTCCTTCCTGACGGAGCCGCTCCAAGCCAGCAAGCCAGCGCCGCGAGTCATCAACGTGGATAAGAATGCTGCTTATCCGAAAGCGATTGCAGACCTCAAAGCCATCGGGGTCTTGCCTGAAAGCGTCGAACTGAGGCAGGTCAAATACCTCAACAACCTGGTCGAACAAGACCATCGCTTCATCAAACGCTTGGTCAAACCAGGGTTGGGCTTCTTTTCGGTTGAGACGGCAGGGCGAACCTTACAAGGCTATGAAGGGATGAACATGATCCGCAAGGGGCAGATGCACGGGGTGGTCAAAGGAGACATCACCAGTCAGGTCACCTTCATCGCCAGCCTGTTTGGAGTGGCAGCCTAAGCTGAGCAAAAAGGAGACCCTTCACGCTCGTTGCGTTCCATGGGGAGTTTTTGCAACACAACCCCTTTACCTGCTTTCTCTTTTCCTGAAGAGGTTTTTACGGGTGAGAGAGCCTCTTTTCCGCCTCCTCTCGCCCTTCTGGGCTACGTTCCTCTTCCGACTTCTTGTTCCTACTAGCCGCAAACCCCTACTTTGGCGATCAAACCTTTGTTCGTCATGCACCTTAGAGGAAGGTTACGATTCGGTAAAAAATCGGCGCAGTTCTTGCGCCACCGGTTCCGGCTGGCCACCTCTCTCGGTGTTCCATGAAGCCGCGTGACCTAGTCCGGGAAACTCAACCCGTTTGACTTGTGGCAAGATCTTCTCCAGGGCGTCAAGGTCCACTTTCAAGTAAGCCGGACTCTTGCTGCCGCCGAGCAGAAGCATCTCGGTGCGGAGAGTCTTGAAGCGCTCCAGCTTCCCATTCATCTCGGCGACGAGCTGAAAGTCATAGTGCAGCGTTGGAGCGAGTTCCCTCATCGATACATAGTCGCCTGATCCTTTCTTCTCCTCACCTTTCATCGCCATGTTCGTGAGTGACTCAAGCAGGAAGCTCGGCAAGAGGTTGAAGATCGGTGGCCCCATTTGCGCTCCTTTCATGGCCGTGACGAGCGCTGCCGCCATCTTTCCCTGGGCTATCTCCTGGTCAAAGCGCGTCATAAAAGCAGTCGAAATTGAGTCGTTCACGATCAGCGGTGGTTCGTAGATGGCGGCTTTGTGAATGGTGGGCAAGGTGAGTGCTGCCTGGAGGCAGATGATGCCTCCTGAGCTGACCCCGAAGACCTGATGGGCGCCCGTTTTGGTCAGAAGCGCGTCTAAGTCTTCAACCTCCTCCTGGATGCTGTAATCTTCTTTGCTGTACGGGCCGCTGAGGTCACGACTACGCCGGTCGATCAGGTAGATGGTGAAAGCATCAGAGAGTTGCTCTGCAAGCTGCATATGATTGTAGCCTGACGACATAGTACCATGCACCACCACCACACCCGGACCGTGACCGATCTGGCGGTAGCCGATACGAGTGCCGTCTTGAGAGGTGACAAAGCCGGTTGTAGAGTGCTTCCGCTCGGTGGAAGTCGATTGATTTTTAGCGCTGGGTTTCGTTTCCATTTGCTGATATCCTTTTTTTGTTCCAAAATCATGGAAATTTCCGTGAAATCTTAGAGGAATGGCGTGTCTCACAAGTTTGTGCTCCATCTTCTAGGAGACCTGAGTAGTTACTCTCCCTCTATGCCTTCTCCTGAGGCGACCGCAGGTCGCCAGTCCGGACCTTCTCTGGTCAGAAGTGGAAAGCCCTGGTCACCCGCTCGTCCCAATTGACATGGTAGGAGTAGACCCAATCGAGGGCGGCCGGATTAGCGAAATGCTTGAGAAAGAACGGCGTCATCAGATCCCGCATGCGCACCTGGATGGGATTGGTGATGACCTTGCTCTGTCCCAATCTGCGGCCATACTGGACCGCGCGCTCGACCCGTGTTCGACGCAGGCGCTCATAGGTCGCGAACGCTTGTGTGTGATCCTCCTGGTCCCGCAGGCACCTGGCCAGGACGATGGCATCCTCCAGAGCCAGCGACGCCCCCTGTCCCGCATTGGGCGAAATCGCGTGGATCGCATCGCCGACCAGCACGACCCGTTCCCTGGACCAGAGCGGCTGGGTGCGAATGTCATAGATGGGATAGACGATGATCTTGCTCTCCGTCGCCCGGATCATCTCCGAGATGAGCGGCAAATCCTCCCGGAACAGATCCCGCATGCGCTCCTGCCATTCCTGGCTCTCGATCATCTCGATCTCTCCTCTCGCAGGAACCGTTTTCTGGGGGAAATTGACAAACCAGTAGAGTTCGCCAGCAGCGCTGACATGATAACCAAAGAAGGCGCGCTTGCCAAAGATGAAGTGCTGCATGTCCGGGGTGGCGGGAAAGCTGGCATGCTGTGCGAACCCCCCTGTACTCATCAGACCGGTGTATTGGGGGATGGGAGCGTCGGGATTGATGAGATGACGGGTACGCGAGTGCACGCCGTCACAGCCGAGCAGGAACGTCCCCTCGGCAGTGGTGCCGTCCTCGAAAGTAGCCGTCACGCCGTGCTCACCGGTCGCGAGGCCAACCAGCTTCTTACCAAAGGCGACCTTGATCCCCTGGCGCTCGGCTCCCTCACGCAGCACCAGGTGCAAGCGGGAGCGCAGGATATTGATGCTTGGGGCTCCGATTTCCGCCCGGGCTCCATTACGCACCTCCCCAAGCTGTTTGCCTTCCCCATTCCAGATCAACAGACGAGGAATGGGCGATCCCTGCTGGGAAACGAGACCATCAAGCCCGAGTGGCTTGAGCACGTCGAGCCCATTGCAGGCCGTGTTCAAGAAGCTGCCTCCATAATCGGTCGACTCGTCTCGGGCCTCGTAGATCTCGGCCTCGATGCCTGCGCGTTGCAAGTAGAGAGCGGCGACCGGCCCGGCGATCCCGCAGCCAATAATCAATGCTTTTCTTGCAGATTTGTTCATTAGTAAAGTGTCCTTTCTGAGCATCTTGTGATCGAGTCTCAGATCTTGTCGTCACTATCCTCTGAGGGCTGGAACGCGAGGTCTGGACGAGCAACTTTCCAGCTGAGGATACCATCTAAGCGTTCTGTCAGAGTTCCGTCTTCGATGTCTTGGATGAGCTTCTGGACCCATACCTGCTCGTTTTCAAGCTGGGCCAGTTGATACTCATCTTCGAGAAGGAAGAGTCGATCTACGCCCCGTTGTCGACTGGTTTCTAGCTCAGCGCGCTGCTCCCGAATCTTTTCAGCAAGGGAGTACACGCGATCTTCCAGGAGCGCAACGGCCTCGGAAGGTGAGAGATGAGCGATGAACGCCAGCCCGGCCACGAACTGGGTGTATTCCGTAGCGGGCGTACGGACCAGGGCACGCAGCCAGTCCAGCAATTCAGCCTGTCCTGCCTCGTTTGTAGCGTAAATAGTGCGTTCAGGATGGCGTCCTTCCCGCCGGGTTTCCACAGGCACGATCAGCGCGAGCGACCGCAAGGTTTCGATCACAGAATAGAGAGCGCCAAAATTGAGCTTGACGATAGAAGCATGACCTCGCTGGCGCATGACTGCAGATATTTCATAGGGATGCATTGGGCGCTCGGTGAGCAGAGACAAGACAACTAGCGCCAGCAGGTTGGCTCGTTTGTGTGATGCCATCAGTACTTCTCCTAGCAAGTATATTCTTTCTGATATATTCTGATGCATGATGGAGCAAGCTTTCTTGCTAAAGTAGGTGAGATACGCGTACAATCAACGCGGTCCATTCTGCGCATACGTTCTGACCATGCGCCAATTTTCACAAAGAAGAGGTTCCATTGTGCTGTGTGTATTTTCCTCGATCATGCAATGCATCTGTTTCCACTTGCATGCGCTCCAAGAACGTGTTTTGCGTTGGATCAAACCACTGACGACCTCCCTTGTGCTCGGAACGTTTGCTGATCTGACCAGAGGCAGAGCCGAACTGCTGGTGGAAAACGCGCTGTTGCGACATCAACTGATCATCTTGCGTCGACAGATCATACGACCAGTTTACCGCAAAACAGACCGAGTGCTCCTGGTATTTCTCGCCAGAATGGTTCGGACCTGGAAACAGGCGCTCTTTATCATCCAGCCGGAGACGCTTGTGCGCTGGCATCGTGAGCTCTTTCGTGTGTTCTGGAAGCACACATCGAAAGCCGGCTCAAGCAAGCCGAGGCTGTCGCACGAGACCATCACGTTGATCAGGGAGATGGCAGCCACCAACCGACTCTGGGGGCGGAGCGCATTCGGGGTGAGCTCCTCAAGCTGGATATTCGGGTGAGTAAACGGACCATCCAGAAGTATATGAAGCAGCTTCGCCCAAAACGAGCCCGTGGACAGAGCTGGAAAACGTTCCTGCGCAATCATGCTGCAGGGGTGTGGGCCTGTGATTTTTTGCAGGTCACGGACCTCTTCTTCCGTCCGCTTTTTGCTTTCTTCATCATCGAATTGAAGTCACGAAAGGTGATCCATGTGAACGTGACACGTTCTCCGACGGATCTTTGGGTGGCGCGTACCGCTGCGGGAAGCGACTCCGTATGGGCAAACCCCAAAGTACCTCATCCGGGATAATGACAAGAAATTCGGGCCGAATTTTGCCCGAGTGGCAACCACCAGTGGCATCCAGATGCTTCGAACGCCGTATCGAACCCCGCAAGCCAATGCAGTCTGTGAGCGTTTTCTGGGGAGCGTGAGACGAGAATGCCTGGATCACTATCTGATCTTTCATGAGAAGCAACTCCAACGGCTTCTCAATAACTATGTCCTGTACTTTAATCAAGCTCGACCCCACCAGGGGCTAGGGCAGCGGATTCCGGGGCTGCCAGTGCTTTCTGCTTCTTCTCCGAACCAGTTGGGTCAGGTGCTCTCGGTTCCAGTGTTGGGTGGGTTACACTATGACTATCGACGAGCAGCATAAGGGCTGAAAAGTGTTTTCATCCTTGGATGAGTTCGATAGAGTAACATGATGGGGCCTGAATTGTCCTGTGTTTTTCGATTCACCGCACTCGTCGATGCCTTGCGAACTAGGCAAACACACGGCGTGTGTTTGCCTGGTTCGCAAGGCATCTTCCTACATATTCATGGAAGACTGGAAGATCTGTTCTCCATTCTCCGAGCAGTTCGATGTCTTTTACCAGAGGGAAGTGAAAGAAAAGGAAAATCGGACTGGTGCAAGCGGCGGGTTTCTGAACGGATGTCCCAAGCGCTCTGACGCAAAGCGTCAGACAGGAGCATGGTACATCGCGCATCTCAAGCAAAAGCGGTAGAAGTATGCGATGTACCGAAGGAAGTAGCCAGCACAGCTGCATACTAGTCACCTGCCGCACAGATTATCGCCTCAGCAAGTAGTGACAAAACGGTACAGGTGTGGCAAGCATCCTGATCCTGGAGTGCAACCCATTGACCAGGTCTAACCCAGATTGTTGGCTCTCCATGCCCAGGGAAGTCCACCGGGTCATCTTCAATGAGCACTCCATGCATGAGTATGGATTGGCTCGGATACTACACTTAGCATGGGCTTATGGATATGGTTTGCCCGAGGTATCAAGTTGCCACCATTAATGCAATCAAACATCCCTCATTCTTTCGTAGATGAAACTCGGACAGATCGAGCAGCCCGACTCGATCCATCTGAGTTGAGAGAACAAGAGAACCCTGACCCAGCCCAGGCAGTCTTACAACCTGATCTTGAGGCGAAACATTAAGGGCCACGACACAGCGCTGGTCGTTGTGCTGCCGCATGTAGACAAAACAGTTGCTATTCTCCTGGTCAACGGACTGGTATGAGCCAATGGTCAGGGCGGGCGAAGTACGTCGGTGCTCAAGTAAGGCATGTACCAACATCAGCATGGAACGCGGATCGTGTTGCTCAGCCTCTACATTGTAGGTCTGGTAGTCGTCAGCGACCGGTAACCAGGGTCGTACTTCGGGGTCCGTGAAGCCCGCGTTGGCAAGCGCATTCCACTGCATGGGGGTGCGTTCATAGTCTCGACTCTGTTCAGGGTTCCCCTTCGCTTTCGGATCTTGCAGCTGTGCGTGCGGAATGCGGACGTTCTGCATCCCGATCTCATCACCATAGTAGCATGTTGGGGTTCCGCGAAGTGTAAGTAGGAGCATCTGCGCGAGCCTGGCTTGTTCACGGCCTACCCGTGTCGCAATGCGTTGTTTATCATGATTACCCAGGACCCAGTTGGGCCATGCACCTTGGGGCAGCGCCGCTTCGTAGGTATCGACGACCTGACGAATGGTGCGAGCCTCCCACGTTGGCATGGTGACGAATTGAAAATTGAAAGGCAGGTGAGCCCCGTCGAGCGCCTCTCCGTAATAGCGCATCAGGCGCTCAACCGGCAGGTAAATCTCACCAATCAACACACGCTCGCTATAGCTATCCACAATCGCACGCATGTCACGGACGATCTCGTAAATGCCTGGCTGGTCTTCAGTGTAGCGCCCATCCTGATACGTGCTTGGGTCATCACCCTGCTTCCACCCGGGATTCACCCCGTTATCGCGAAACTGCTCATCTTTGAGCAGCAACCAGATCACATCGATGCGGAAACCATCAATGCCTCGATCGAGCCAGAAGTGTAAGACATCGTACATCGCCTTGCGTACTTGCGGGTTGCGCCAATTCAGATCGGCTTGTTTCGCGTCGAACAGGTGCAGGTAGTATTGCCCGGTCTGCTCATCAAATTGCCAGGCAGGGCCACCGAACAGGCTCGTCCAATTGTTGGGAGGACCACCCCCAGGCGCTGGATCACGCCAAATGTACCAGTCTCGTTTCTCATGTGTTCGACTAGAACGGGCCTGCTGGAACCAGGGATGCTCATCAGACGTATGGTTGGGCACAAAGTCCAGGATGACCTTGAGGTCGCGTTGGTGGGCCTGTTGCACCAGGATATCCAGGTCCTGAAGTGTCCCAAAAAGTGGATGGATGTCGGTGTAGTTGCTAATGTCATACCCAAAATCCGCCATCGGGGAAGGATAGATGGGGGAGAGCCAGACGGCATCAACGCCGAGCCAACGGAGGTAGTCCAACTTGCTCGTAATGCCGGCAATGTCTCCCACGCCATCGCCATTGCTATCGAGAAAGCTGCGTGGGTAGACCTGATACAGCACGCCCGTTTGCCACCAGAAATGTGTGTGTGTCATCCGTCCATTCCTTCATCTGAATACATTTTCTCTCAGTATATCCCACCTATGCACGGTTCGCTCATTTTTATAATCTCGGCCACATGAATCAAACATGTTGATGGTTGGTAATGTTCCCGCTGTTAACTCTGACATTTTGTGGTTGCCAAGTACCAAAAAGTGAAGATCATATATCCCTATACTGGCTACTTGGGTTATCTGTTCTAAAAGGTTCCTCCTAAGGTCCATGAGAAGCATGGATGACACGGTGTTGGCTCCATGGCAGAGCTGATCTCACACGAGCCTCTCAAGGAAGACTCGCATGTCTCAGAGAGCGAACTGTCTGCTCTGCAGGCAATGGAGGAAGAAGCGAACGTGCGTGAAGCGGTGAGTGCCCGAACGGATGCCTCAAGGAGGCAACGCGTGGTACACTAAGAAGATGGCCCATGCGCATGGGAGGCGGCGCAACATGCGGTGCTACACGCTGGCACCCTTCCCCTGCTGTCTGGAGAGTATGCGTATGACTTTCGCCCAACCCCTTTCTGCTTCTCCTTCCCGCCTGGCTCCCGTCCGCTGTCCAGGTACTTCCCGTATGTGCTCCACCCTCCTGTAGTACACTACTAGTGTGCAACTGGGACCGGGAGCACATGATGGACCTACTGCGTCCTTTGCCTGCCCATGCAGATGCTGTGAGCGGTATGCAGGCCATCTACGTGACCCGTACCCACACGTCCCACTTAGCGACGACGCGCAGCACGCAGCACTCGCCGGACCGCTTCATACGACACGCCCTAATCCCGCGCGATGTGACGGAGCGGTTCTCCCTGCTCGACTCGCTGGAGCACGGTTGCCCATTCCGAGGGCGGAATCTTCCAGCGAGGATCAGGTACGGCTTGAGGGTGGAGAGGCAGAGCTACCAGCAGCGGATGGTCAAGGGCAGAGGTGAACGGATCAGCTCGGGGTGAGGAAGTAGCAGCGCGTGTTCCTGGTAGACCAGCAGATCGCTTCTACCAGAGCAGAGTTTTTCCAGCGGGATACGTGCCAGGTGCGACCGATGGGTCGATGCCCGTCGGTTCTGGTTCGATTATTTATTTATATTTCTATTGTTAATATAATTTCTGTTCTCTCGCCTCGAAATCTCCTCCCTACGCTAGCTCTCGTGTCTCTATGTTCCCACACACGCTCTTCATTGCTGCATTGCAGATTCCCCCTCTGCCTACTCACTCAGCACTCAGAGGCCTTCAGTTCGTCCTTTTCTCTCATCATGCTCGAACAGCTAGACCACGTAGCCTGCACAGGGCTGGTGCAAGTTGAGAACCAGGGCAAAGGACACGTTGGCTATCGGTGTGTTTCCTCTGGTGGCTACTGGTCGTCGGTTACGATATCACTGACGCGCCGGGAGAGCTCGGTGCCGTAGTCAGTCCAGATTCCCGCACCCCAGTAGCGGTAGCAACTGGTCTCCGCGGTCAGCAGGTGGAACAGCGCGTTGCGATACCGGGGATCGGAGCTTTGGATGCCCGAGGCTGTGATCCGCTCGTGAAACAGGGAGCTGGCCCTCTCCATGGGCACGAGCACCGTGTCGTAGCCCTGGACCCAGGAGATGTTGTTGGTCCAGCTGCCCCCTTCCATGTGGAAGCGCCCGTCCTCGGCCCGCAGCTGTTTGATCACCTCAGCCAGCCGGTCCGGTCCATCGCCTGGGACCATGCGCTCCCAGATCCGTGCTTGGAACAGCGGTTGGATCACCGGGAGGTCGTTTTCATGGACCCCCACAGACTGGAGCCGCTCCAGGTATTCGGTGACGTTCATGATCGGTGTAAGAGAGCCGGAGCACGCGCGGATCACCCCGAAGTACTTGGCCGGGAATTCGTTCATCATCACACCGCCGTTCTCCCCATCGGCAATCTGGGTAACCAGTGGGGGTATCTGTTTGCTGGCGAGATCCAACCGGGACAGACCCTTTGCCTCATCGTACGGCTGCATCTGGCCGATCAACTTCGTGTCACTGCCCTGTGTCTTGATCACAGCAGTGATGGTAGCGCTGTCACCCCGAGAGTTTGTGCAGACGAGGCGGTGCGGGAGATGGCGGTGCTGCGGAGCCTGCCCGTCCGGCTGCTCGATGGTGTGCTCTTGGACGATGACCCACTGGTAGCCGCAGTCGAGGAGAGTCTTGACGAACTCG
>WNEZ01004659.1_pt1 | contig 16347 bp, 18 predicted proteins | sample 5400521 | NCBI WGS metagenome assembly WNEZ01 (sample SAMN13153339, study PRJNA577476) | soil metagenome | isolation source: 120 cm saprolite under Douglas fir tree site 2 hole 1 replicate 1 | place: USA:California | collected 2015-04-18
GGATGGGTGGTTGGGCGGTCGATTGTGCGGTGGGAAGTGCGGACGGCGGGGAAAGGGAAATAAAAAATTATCGCAGAGAACGCGGAGGTCTCGCAGAGGACGCTGAGGAGGCAAAAACAGTAAGGAAGGACTCACGGAGGTGCTGTGATGACTGCCGAATGGATGACTCGAGCCATCTGGGGTGCGGGGATGGTGCATGCGGGGATCGTGTTGGCGAATATTCCTCTGCCGGGGAGGCTGCGGGTGCGGGAGCGGTTGGCGACGCGGCCCTGGGTGCAGCGGCTTCGGGAGACATTGCATCCAAATTGCAGTAAACTCCAACGAGAGATTTGCCCTCTAACCTGGGCCACATGTTCAGCCCCCATCCCAACCTCGCGGACGAAATCAACCGCGGCATCATCCAGTCGGAGATTGAGGGAGGGGTGTTTCTGCAGGATCTGCCACCTTCGACGGTGTTGCAGATCCAGACCATGCACCACTGCTATACGGCGGTACTGCTGGGGGGAAGCGAGGCGTTAATTTCGGGGCATCCAGAATTTTGCCCGCGGCCGGTGCAGGTCGCCATCGCAGGGTCGACCTGGGGTGGGTCGATGCTGAAGATGCAGTATGTGGGACGGGGCATGCACCTGGAGTTTCACCACCCGGAGTACCACCAGCCGATTGTGACGTCGCCGATCCAGGCGATTCGCGATTACGTTGAGCCGGTGGCGGCAAGCGCGGGGCGGGGGGCAGACGCGTCCCACCAATGCGGCAGCCGAGTAACGTTCAACGAGCAAACAAGAGCTTTAGACGCAGAGAACGCAGAGAACATCCGCAGAGCGCGCTGAGAGCCTTGCGCAACCGATGAATGCGGGCGCCCCCTCCTTGGATTCAGGTCATTTGACTTGATCGGGCACAGCCACTAACATTCCGGCATCGCGGAATGAAAATCGCTACGCGCGAAGTCGATCACGTTACCATCGTCGATCTCAGTGGACGAATCATCCTGGGCGACGAGACAGGACAGCTGCGCGATGCGGTCTGCGGACTGATCAGCCAGAAGAAAACGAAAATCATCCTCAACCTGGCGGAGGTCGATTACATCGACAGCTCAGGGGTGGGGGAGTTGGTAGGCAGCTTCACTACCGTACGCAAGAACGGTGGCGAACTCAAGCTGCTCAACCTCACGCAAAAGGTGCAAGACATCCTCCAAGTCACCAAGCTCTACACCGTGTTTGATATCAAAGACGACGAATTTACGGCAGTAAAGTCCTTCGACTACTTCTTTGCGAAGTAACTCGTCCCGACACGGCGGCAAGTTCCCCCCGGCCAAATGGATTCGAGAACGGTTTTCTAAGGGACCCCAAAGGACCACGAAAGTAAGGTACCGGGTCGCTCAATGGACAGCCGCGGCGAAGAAGCGAAGAAGCATAGAACGATCATCTGGGTTGCTGAGCACGGTTTTCAAGGCTGGACGTGCTCGGAGTGCGAGTGGAATTATCCGCTGCCCACGCTGCTCAACGACGCGGAAGCTAAAAGTGCTTACGACCGGCTGGCATTGGGGAAATTTCGTGAACATGCTTGTGAGGGGCACGCTTCGCGGCTGGGAGCTGTCGACAGCCAAAGTTTCACGGCGCGCATGCGGAAGCTGGTTGCCCAGGGCTTTAAACCGAAAGACGCGGTCGAACTTGTTTTGCAGGAGGTCACGCTGGAGTACCGCAACCAGCCGAAGGTTGTGGAACAGGCGCGCGGCGAAGGGGAAGACTTTCTGCGGCGGGTGCGGGAGGGATTGATTTGAAACTTGGACTGGGGCGCGCGCGTGCCGTCCCTACAGGACTCGCTGCTGTGGCGGCTTTACCCGGCACTGCCGTGCCGGGCTTTCGCATTCCGCCCCTTCGGGGCTGTAGTCTGGTGCTACGCGGTCTCCATCTTCGTTTGAGTTAGTCCTCACTAAGAACCGTCCTGCGGGGCATTCTTCAAGTCCGGCCGTACTCGGTGATCTTTCCGTCCGCGGCGGCGGCTACATACTTCTGGGTGAGGAGATCGCGAAACTGGACGACGGAATGGCCTTCGCGGGCTAACTTTCCCCAACGGCTTGGCTTTTCTGGATTCTGCTCGATCGCCTGATATTCTCTCCCGCCCATGAGGAAGCGGGCGGTGCGAAACCGGCGGGCGCCGGTGCGGGTCACGCGCGACTTGCGGCCCTCGATGACGACTTCGGGGCTGGTCATCAATTGCTCGGCTACGGAACGCAACAGGGAATGGTCGAGCATGGTTTTCTCCGCTTAGGATTACGCCATTGGCTGCGAACCTTGCAAATACTTTCACACTGCCCTGCATTCTTCATCGGAGGTAAAATCAGGCCGCGTCGCGGTCCAGGCTCCCACTGGCCAATCCTAGGTTTACGTGTCCGCGAAAAGGCGTCGCCATGAATCGAGCCCCGAGTTCCTTTTTCGGAAAGTCTTTCGCGATTCTGAGATCAATCTGTCTCACCTTCGCGCTATGTGCGGCGATGGTCGCTGGCTCGCCGGCGCAGACATTCACGACGCTCACCAACATCCCCGGCTATGATCAGTTCAGCGTGTTCTCTCCTCTGATTCAGGGGACCGATGGAAACTTCTACGGAACCGCGCTCGATTTCTCGGGCGGCTATGGCAGCGTCTACCGGGTGGCCGCCACAGGCACCTTGACCATTCTCTACAATTTTTGCACGCAGCCGAATTGCACCGACGGCGCGGAACCCACCACTAATCCACTCGTCTTGGGTACCGACGGCAATTTCTACGGAGTCACCTATTACGGCGGGGCTACTTGCGCTTCTTCAGGTATTGGCCTTGGTTGCGGGACTGTCTTCAAAATGACCCCCAGCGGCGTGCTCACGGTTCTTCACAGCTTCGACGGAACAGACGGCAACAATCCCACTTGGCTCATCCAATCTTCTGGCGGAAATTTCTTTGGGACAGCTTCCAATGGCGGCAGTGGCAGTATCTGTGTCGACGGGTGTGGGACGATCTTTAAGATGACGCCGCACGGCACCGTCACTACGTTGCATAGTTTCAACTTCAGCGACGGTTGGATCCCGACAGGCCTGGTGCAGGCCACCGACGGGAAGCTCTACGGGACAACGACCTACGGCGGGGCCAATTACGCCTTTATTTGCGGACCTTACGGCTTGCAGTACAACTGTGGGACCGTTTTCAAGATCACCACCGGAGGCGTGTTCACTCTGTTGCACAGCTTCGCTGCGACCGATGGTGCCAATCCCTACGTACCGCCCGTCCAAGCAAGCAACGGGAATTTCTACGGCACAACGCTCTATTTCCAATACGGCAACGGCAGCATCTACCGGATCACTCCGCGCGGCACGCTTAGCGTAATGGACTGGTGGAAGGGCACTACCGGGAATCCTACGGTCGGGCTGGTCCAAGCGAGTGATGGCGATCTTTATGGCACTGTAGACTCCAGCCCCTGCAGCACTTGGACCATTTACAAGATTAGCGTGGCTGGCGCATACACTACCGAATATTACAGTTGCTCCCTCGGAACAAATAGTGGCCTGCTTCAAGCGACTGACGGGAAGTTCTATGGAACCTACACGAACGGCGGGAACTACATCTACAGCCTGGATGTCGGCCTCGGCCCGTTCGTCGCATTCGTGCAGCCCAGCGGCGGGGTCGGCAAAACCGCTCAAATTCTTGGCCAAGGACTCACCGGCACGACAAACGTCACCTTCAATGGTCTGGCAGCCAGCAGCTTCAAAGTTGTTTCCGACACCTACATGACAGCCGTTGTCCCATTCGGCGCGACCACTGGGCCTGTCGTCGTCACAACGCCATCCGGCACGCTGACGAGCAACAAGAATTTCCAGATCACACAGTAGAGTTTGATGGCTCGCCGCTTGAGTAATACTCCACGCCAGATCCTTCGCTCCGCCTGAAAGGCGGCTGCGCTCAGGATGACGCCGCGCTCTCCTGTGCGAAACCTCTGTCGCTCGATGGTTCCTGCGAACATGCTTCGTGGTAACATCCGGCGAGTGGCTACGGCGAAAAATAATCCTGATCTGAATTACAGCCGGGAGCGGCTGGTTTCGGCGGCTCCGGTTGAGGACGATTCTTCGTTTGAACTGAAGCTGCGTCCGCAGCGGCTGGGGGAATTTATTGGGCAGACGAAGGTCAAGGAGAACCTGGCGGTCGCGATCGAGGCGGCGCGGTCGCGCGGGGAGGCCATGGATCACGTGCTGCTGTATGGGCCTCCGGGGCTGGGGAAGACTACGTTGGCGAACATCATCGCGAATGAACTGGGCGTGCACTTTCAGCCTACGGCGGCGCCGCTGATGCAGATCAAGGGTGACCTGACGGCGATTATCACCAACCTGCAGGACAAGCAGGTGCTGTTCATCGACGAGGTTCACCGGCTGCAGCCGGTGCTGGAAGAGTTGCTGTATTCGGCGCTGGAAGATTACAAGCTGGACATCATTATTGGGCAAGGGCCTTCGGCGCGAACGCACACGCTGGAAGTGAAGCCGTTCACCTTCGTGGGCGCGACCACGCGGGCAGGGTTGCTGTCGGCGCCGCTGCGATCGAGATTTGGAATTGTGTTGCGGCTGGAGTTCTATACGCCGGCAGAGCTGCGAGTGATTGTGGAACGGTCGGCGGAGATTCTGGGTGTGTCGATCGACGACGCGGGGGCGATTGAGATCGCGGGCCGGTCGCGGGGGACTCCGCGGATTGCGAACCGGTTGCTGCGGCGGGTTCGCGACTATGCGCAGGTTCGTGGGGCGGGCAAGATTGATGAGCCTACCGCGCAGGCGGCTTTGCGGATGCTGGAAGTGGATCAATACGGGTTTGATGAAGTCGACCGGCGGCTGCTGTTGACGATTATTGAGAAATATCAAGGCGGGCCGGTGGGGGTGAATACGCTGGCGGCGGCTCTCGCCGAGGAGCCGGAGGCCATTGAGGAGATCTACGAGCCGTTCCTGATGCAGATTGGATTTCTGGATCGGACTCCGCGGGGGCGGGTGGCTACGCAGCTGGCTTACGAATATTTCAAGATTGTGCCGAACCGGAGGCAGAGTTCGTTGTTCTGAGGGGCGGTGTGTTGCCCCGCGATGCACAGTTGGTAATGTGGGCGCAAAACGTTGCGAGAGAGTTCGTGCCGTCCCTCCGGGACTCGGTTCCTTTTTTTGAGCTTTCCCAGGACTCACGTCCCCCTCGACTCTGCTCGGGGCTTCGCTCAGGGCAGGCTCTGGGCTAATGAATGTCGCCCTACGGGCTGGAGCGTGAAGCGGAAGGGCATCTGTCGTCTGCGCACGTCCATCACGAATACAGCGCAAGAGAATCCTCGTTACGCTTGTGGTGAGGTGAAGGGGTACATAGGTCCTTCACTGCGCCGCGCGATTCCGCGCGGCTTCGTTCAGGATGACAACGGAGGAGATGATTCCGGTCGGGTTTCTGGCGCTCGGCGGGTCAACACTGCGTGGCTGTTTGACTGGTGCGAGTTGGTTCCGCACCCTACCGGCATTTGGCGACTATCAGGGTTATGTCGTCGGATTGCTCGTGGGGGCTGAAGTTCCGGACGTCTTCTACCATCGCTGCCACCAGGGCTGGTGTGGACTGGTTAAGATGGCGGCGCAGGGATTCGAGCAGTCGGTGCTCGCCGAATTCTTCTCCGGCGGGGTTGCAGGATTCGGTTATGCCGTCGGTGTAGAGTGCGAGCGCGTCGCCGCAGGTGAGGGAACGTTCCACTATCTTGCAGTCCCACTCTTTGAAAAGTCCCAGTACTGTGCAGGTAGAGTCTAGCCTTTCCAGGGTGCCGTCATGCCGGAGCAGAAGGGCGGAGAGGTGTCCGCAGCTTACGTAGCGCAGGCGGCGCATGCGGTCGTCGTACTCGCCAAAGAATAGTGTGGCGTAGGCGCTGTCGGTCGAGTTCTCGTAGAACAGGCGATTGACTAATTGCAGGAAGCGCTCCGGATGATCGAACGCGATGGCGCACTGGCTGCGCAGGTTGGCTTGCAGGTTGGCCATCAACAGAGCAGCTGCGACTCCTTTCCCTGCAATGTCTCCGACCACGAGTCCGAGCCGGTCCCGGCCGAGATCGAGAAAGTCGTAGTAGTCGCCGCCTACGTGTCGGGCCTGGATGCACGTCCCTGAGTAATCGAGCGTCGAAAGGGGCGGGAACGTTTGAGGAAAGAGCTTGAGCTGCACCTGCCGGGCGATTTCCATCTCCTGGGCAATGCGGCGCTCGGATTCTAACTTTGCCTCCGCTGCGCGACGCTGCGCTTCGACGGCTCGACTCTCTTCGTCATAGCTCACCAGCATGAAAGAGTTTCCGTCGAGATCTTTAAAATGGGTGAACACCCCTCCCCAGATCGATGTCTGTTCTTCTGACGCTCGCGAGTCAGCGGGACTCACGGCTGCTACCGGATGCTCAAATTTGAGGCGCTTCAGACGGGGCGCATATTGAAACCGGACTCCGCGCTTGCGCCATTCGCGAAACAGGGCCAACACATCTTCGGTGACAAAGACAACCTGCGTGGGCCGTCCGATTAGCGCGTACTGTTTGGAGTCGGGCTCGGGTGCGACCAGCGAAAGCACGGCGCTGCCGTCGGGAGGGGCAACCGCTACCCAGCGCTGACCGGATCCAAAGCGGACGTCACCGACCAGACTGAAGCCAAGCTGGTCCAGGTAGAATCGCAGGCTTTGATCCTGATCCCGCACGAAGATGTTAATGGCGTGAACGCGGAGATGGGGTGGCCGCTGGTCCAGGCTAAAGGCAGGTTGTTGATCTGCGTACAGGGATGAAGGGGAGCTGCCCATCGGCGTGATTATAGCGTTCAAAGTGCCATTCTCCTGTGGATGTATCACGGATTACGGCGAGAGTTTGGGAGGCTGCGGGAAAAACCATCCCAGACCGGATATACCTCAGCGGCTAAAGCCGCGATCAATTATGTTGCATACTACGGTGCGGCTTGAAGCCGCGCCCTTTCAAAACAAAAGGTGCTCGAGTTTTTCACCAGACTGTGAAGCCGTGGTCAATTTCGTTGAAATTTGCGGCGCGACTGAAGGCGCCCCCTTTCAAAGCGTCGGGTACATCGAGTGTTTCAGCAACCTCCTAGTGCGCCTGAGTTTCGCCGGCTTTTTCCATGGTCACGGTCACGTGGATCGGGATCGGGCGTACGACTTGGACGAGCGGGTCTGACACGTACACATTGGTCACGAATGTTGCACGGGTCATGGTGCCCGAGGCGTCCACCGGATCGGTGGTTGCGGAGTCTACTTTCTCGACATGTTTCTTGGGGCCGCTGATGGTGATGCGGGCGGGATCGACGTCGACTTTCGCAATCTGCTCCCCTTCCACGAAATTCCCGATGACCCGCGGACGAATCTCAACTTCACGGATCAGACGCGTGTCAAAATCGAGGCGCACCTGACCGGGCACAACCTGCACCACAAGCAACTCGTGCGGATGGCGAACCTGTTCCGAGGTCAGATCAAAGGTTCGTTCGCCGGGCTTTGCACCCTGCAAGTTGATTTCTGCGTGGATGTCGCTGGAGCGTATCTGCCGGATCAGGCGCTCCGGGCCGCGTACGCGGATCTGCGCTTCTGGAATCGATTCTGAGCTGATCTCCAGATCGTAGGGGACATTCTGAAAGACGATGGGCGCGCGCACCGCCACTTCGGCCGGTCGCTCGTCGGGCGCGATTGCCAGCCAGAGGCCGACCGCAAGAACTAGAGACACGAACTTCAGCGGCAAGTTGTGCAACACGTAGCGTCGGAAGAAGTTCATGCCGGTCGCTCCGTGTCGGAGGAGGGAGCGCCGGCCTCGGAGCTCCGTTGAGGCAGCGCGCGCAGGGGAGAATCGAGCGCGGCATCCGACTCATCTTCATTCTGTGTGATCACCGTGGGCAGGGTTACGGGAGACATATAGCGGCGCAGCTCGGTACTCAGCCGCTCGCGCAATTGCTCGACGGTGAGATCGCGCTCAATCTTTCCGGCAATAGCAAGGCTGATCGCGCCGGTTTCTTCGGAGACAATCACGGCAATTGCGTCTGTCTCCTCGGTAATGCCGATGCCGGCGCGGTGGCGCGTGCCCAGCTGAGTCGAGAGCATGGGATTCATTGACAGGGGCAAGAAACAGGCGGCAGCTGCGATGCGATCTTTCTGGACGATGACTGCGCCATCATGCAGCGGGGCGCTGGGACGGAACACGGTCGCCAGCAAATCGTAGGAAAGGCGCGCGTCTAGCGGAACGCCGCTTTCCACGTGGGTGCGCAATCCGATTTCGCGTTCAATCACAATGAGGGCGCCGGTCTGGTGCTGGGAGAAAAGATTGGCGGCGAGGACAATGTCGTCGTAGGAATCTCCATCGGCAGCGGAGCCTCGGCCGAGACTCAAGCGGCGTCCAAGATCGGCGAGCACGTGGCGAATCTCGGCCTGAAAAACTACGATGAGGGCGAAGATGACGTAGGGGACGAGCCGACTGACCAGCCAGCTCATGGTCGGCAATTTGCCGATTCTCGCCAGGTAGAAGGCAATTGCAATCACGGCCACGCCTGCGAGCATGGGCGCGGCGCGCGTTCCCCGGATCATGACCAGCACCTGATAAATGAGCACGGCCACGAGCAGAATGTCGATCGCCACCGACAGCGCGGACCATGTCAGAAATTCCGTCACCGGGAACCTTTCTTCAGCTGGGGCCCGAAGTCCTGAACTTTCTCAATTGTAAACGGAGCACGTTGTAGCGCTATACAAGAACCTGCTTAACCACCAAGGACACGAAGGAGCACGAAGGAAGACCTTACGGCTCGCGTCAGGGACGCTTCGTCGTCACTGTCGCTTGAATCTCTCCGCGTGCCAGCCGGGCTGTAATCTCGTCGCCTGCTTGAACCTGGGCTGCGTCCTTGAGCAGCTTGCCGGATGAATCGAAGACTAGGGCATAGCCGCGCTCCAGAATGGCGAGGGGCGACAGCGACTCCAAAACTGTCATCATGCGGTCGGCGCGGACTCTATGCTGCAGCAAAACATTCCGCATCACCGAAACCAGGGCGGCGGTGGCTGCGTCCATTTGGCGGCGCATGCCGGAAAGAACGAGGCGGAGGTCATAGTGCCGGATAGCAGCAGACGTCGTCTCCCAACGACGGCGCATCTGTTCCAGCAGAGCGCGCTCGGCTAGTTCCAGGCGGTAGGTCAGATCATCGAGCTTCTGCTGGCGCTGGTTGATGCCGTCCATTATGCGGGCGAAGGCTCCGTGCTGGGCCAGTTCGGTGAGCGTCTGCCGTCCGATCAGCAGGCGGTACCGGATGGCGCGCGTCAGGCGCTCGTACAGTGCGTTCGTATGATCTTCGACTTCCTGCCGCGAGCGGATCACGAGTTCGGCGGCCGCCGAGGGAGTGGGGGCGCGCAGGTCGGCGACGAAATCCAAAATCGTGAAGTCGGTTTCGTGTCCGACCGCTGAGATCACGGGGACGGCGGAGGCAGCGACGGCGCGTGCCAATCCCTCGTTGTTGAAGGCCGCGAGGTCCTCGGCGGATCCGCCGCCGCGCGCCACGATCACCACGTCGACATTTTGTTGCGTGCTGAAGTAACGCACGGCGGTTGCGACCTCGAGGGCGGCTGCTTCTCCCTGGACCTGGGCGGGATAAATCAGCACATTCACAGTGTGATGGCGGCGCTGCAGAATGTTCAGAATGTCGCGCAGGGCTGCGGCCTGGGGGGACGTCACAATTCCGATGCGCGCGGGCAGCGCGGGAATCGGTTTCTTCCGCTCGGTTGCGAACAGGCCTTCGGCTTCGAGTTTGGCCTTGAGCTGTTCGAAGGCAATCTGCAGAGCTCCGGCGCCTTTCGGTTCGATGTAGTCGGCGGAAATCTGCAGCTCGCCGCGGTCTTCGTAGATGGTGACGCGGCCTCGCACTACGACTTGCATTCCGTCGGCTGGACGGAAGCGCAGCAGGCGGGCGGCCGTCCGGAACATCACTACGCGAATCTGGGCGTTGCCATCCTTCAGAGTGAAGTAAAGGTGTCCGGAATCGGGGGCGCGGAAGTTTGAGATCTCGCCTTCGACCCATGCATCGGAATATTCGTGCTCGATGTGGGAGCGGACTGCGGCGACGAGGTCGCGTACGGTCCACACGCGCCGCTGCGGCGGGCGAAAGTTGAAGCCGAGTTGGTCGGTCAAGGAGGACATCGAGAGAAGTTTACCGCAGGAACGATGTCGGAATGTTTGCGGCTATTTTCGCAAGCGGCCGATCACGTGCAACACCAGTGACAACACGACGCTGACCAGCAACGAGGTTGCCAGTGGAAAGTAAACTGTAGTGTTCTTGCCGCGATATAGAAAATCGCCGGGGAGCCGTCCGAGGGGCAGGTTGGTGCGTCCCAGCAGCACTGCGACGATCCCTACCACGAGCAGGACCGCTCCAAAAAGAATCAGGACCTTGCCAAAATCAGACATGAGAAGTTCGGCGAAAGCCGCCCTCGGGTGGTGGTGCGTGACTAGACTCCCTCAGCGGCTAAAGCCGCGTTGATGCTCTGGAACCTGGCGGCGCGGCTTGAAGCCGCACCCTTTCAAAGCGACGTTGCAGCGACTTTCTCAGCAGCCTCTGGAAGCCGTGTGCTTTCAAGACTCGCTCTCGCCATTTTGTCACGATCCTGGGGGCAATGCTTGACGCTACAGGATTTCACTTACGACTCTGATCCCGCCCTCACGCCGGATCCGCGGATCGCCGTTGGACGCGACCGAGCTTCGCTCGACTGGACAGCCGAGGCGGCTGTCACTACGTGAGCCTTGCCAGCTTATGCGGCTTGTTGGGGCCCTTGCGTTGTTGAGTTGTACCGGCGAGCTCAGTAGTGAAAGCGGTAACGCAGTTCCACATAGATCTCGCGGGGATTGTTCCAGTGGAATCCGCCGAAGGTTAGGCTGTTGTCGGTGAGCAGGTGGCGATTGGCGACGTTGAGGGCATTGACTGAGGCCGAGAAGCGCTCGCCGAAGTCCTTGCCGATGGCGAGGTCGAAGGTCGTATGCGAGGGCAGGTACGGCGGTGGAGCATCGCCGTTGGTGAATCCGGAGCCGTAATAAACGTTGGTCGATGCGTAGGCACGCCAGGGCAGAGTGACGTTGGCTCCGACATACAGGGTGTTGCGCTGGTCGTGATCGAGCACGAAGAAATCAGTGTCCGGAGAAAAATCAGTGAGGCCTCCGGTAAGGGGTCCGCGGGCCTTCGCGACCTGGTTGGAATATGCCAGATGGATCTGGGCGCGATGGGCCAGCTGTGGCGAGCGCAGGGTGAGCTCCCATCCGCGAATTTTCGCTTGTGCCAGGGTCACTGCGATGAAGACGTTCGATTCGCCGACGTTGTTGTGATCGAAATAATTGCGGGCATTGGTGCTGAAGGTGTCGGCGTCGAGGGTCCAGCCACGATAGGGGATAGTCAGGCCGAACTGGTGCTCCTCGTCGCGTTCGCCGAAGAGGGGAATGAAATCGAGATTGTTCTGATTAAGAAATGGGAGTAGAGGGCCAGAGGCCGTGAGCAACGGCGGCGCCTGATAGTAGTGGCCATAGAATCCGCGAAAAATCCATTTGAGCCGCGGAACCACCAGCGACGCGCCGAAGCGCGGGCTGATGGACGATTCGGTGACTCCCCCGGAGAAATGAGTGGGACGAATTCCGGCGGAGAGCGTCAGCCAGGGGGCTACGCTGAATTTGTCATCGAGAAAAAACGAGGCGAGGCTGCCGGAGCCGGATGATCTCGTCGCGGGCAGACCGCCGGGCGGAGGTGCTATCACTTGGAGGAGTTGGTTATCGTGTTGTCCGAAGCCGTAACCGCCAATGTGAAGATTGTTGCGGGCGAAGGTGGCGCTGAATGCTGCCTGACCGCCGGCGTAAACAGACGAACGATGATCGGTGGTCGCCGAAGGAAAGTCGTTGGGGTCGGAATCGTAGTTCGCTTGGTTGAAGTGGTAAAAGGGCGAGACGGTGAGCAGCGTCAGCCTCGTGCTGTCCGTCATGCACTTGCGAAGAGGAAGAGTCGTTGGGGATCTGGTAGTAGTCGCGTCGCGCGGACATTACCAACCGCAACTGGTTTGAAGGGTTGGCATTGAAAATCAACGATCCGAAGCCGCCATATCCGTTGTCGGCATCGTGAATCACTCGCGCCACGGGAGTTTCCAGTCCAAGATTGCTGCGGTTTGCGTTCACGCTGGCATAGTAGGCGAAGCGCTCAGTGTGGCTGCCCAGGCTCAGTGCATCGTTGGTTTGATAAAAGTTTCCGGCGCTGAGCACGAGCTCGCCCTGCCGGTTTCGTTCGAATCCGGTACGCGGGAGCACGTTGAAGACGCCGTAGGTGCGGTCGCCCTCGGAGGCGTCATAACTGCCGCGTTGCACTTCGAGGTAATCCATATCCTTGGGATCGAACTGCGGACCGACGTTGGAGGCGATGTTCGTGTTGGGCACCGGAACGCCGTCGACCAGCCAGCTCACCTGATGGCCTCCACGGATGTGCAGCTGATCGTGCGTAAAGTACGCGCCGGGAACGTAGTCGGTGATGATCGCAAGACTGTTGCTGCGCGAAGCTCCCGGGGTGCGAGCGACGTCCGCACGGCTGACGAGAGTCGTGGGAGTGGCTGAGTCCGTGGGCGCTGCTTGTGGAATGGCCGATACCGTTACCGATTCGTTCGCCACGGCAAGCTTGAGCTGGTAGTGCAGCACTGGTTCCGTGGCGGACCTCACGATTACGTCTTGCGCGGTTTGCACGAAGCCGGGATTGGCAACAGTCACGGTGTACTCTCCCAGCGGGACTGCGTTGAAAGTGAACTGGCCGGTCGCATCGGTCGTGGTTGTGGCGACCCAGTCCGAGGCCTTCGCGTGCAGCATCACCATTGCTTTTTCCACGGGACGATGCTGCGGATCGTGAACTACACCGCGGATGGAGCCGAAGATCGAAGCCCAGGTACTCACGGCCAGCGCAAGAAATGTGCATAAGAGCGGAGCATGAGAAAGACGCATGAATCCTCGCATATTCGTGGAGCGCGTGACCGGCGCGGCTAGACCGATTGTTGGAAAACTCACTTCGCGGACCGGATGTGCCCTCAGTGGCTAAAAGCCACGGTTGATTTTGCGGTACTTACGGCGCGGCTAGAAGCCGCGCCCTTTCAAAACCGAACCGCACTCGAGTTTTTTCAGCAAACTGTAAAGCCGCACCGAAAAAAACAAGCGGGCATCGCAGCATTAAGTGCTGCGCCACCCAAATCAAGGGCGAAAGCAAATTCTTCCGGATGGTGTTAGGCGATGGACGGTGGCGGAGGGGCGCGCGTGGACTGGAACTCGGAAAGATGAGTGATCGGAGAATCGATGTTCAGAAACTTGATGGTGGCGGCGACGTCTCGCGCAAGAGCAGAAACAATAACCGGCTCAGCCTGAGCCCAACGCGCTACGGTGACGCCACGGCAGCAATCGTGATTGCAGCAGCCCGTGCTGTGGACGGCGAGCTGCTCAGGCTCGGTTGTTGCCATTGCCATCCCATGACAAGGGTGAACCTGTGGAGACTTGCGCACACAGCATGCATGCGGCGGCGGGGCAGCACTCAGCGCCAGCGCCACTGGGACAAAGTTGCCCACGAGCGCGAAGAGCAGCAGCAATCTGGCGGTCAGGCGATGCATGGTTCCATGGCGATCAAGGACTCGAGAGGCCAGCATAGAACATCATCCGGAATGGGCGCAAGCAAAGGGCGGGCGAGGCGCCCACCCCACACTTTTCGAGGCCCTTATCGCATCAGGACGTAGCTGCCGCCGTTGGTGAAGAGGATGACGAGGTTCATCAGGATAATCATGAGGTCGTAGTGCCATCCCGAGCCTTTCTCGCCCCAGAATCCGGTGTGCCAGGAAAATATTTTCTTCGCAATTGCGCCGAGCATGATGAGGATCAGTCCGATCGCTGCGAGTTGGGTGAGGACTCCGACGGCGACGCCCAGGCCGCCCGCCATTTCGGCGATGCCGAGCACGATCGTGAAGCCTTTGCTCGTGCCGATACTTTTGGCTCGCGCTTCGGGGTCTTTGAGATGGCTGAAGCCGCTCGTGACGAAGACGAGCCCGACCATCAGACGGAGCAGTAGAAGGCCAAGGTCGGTGAAGCGTGCTAGCTGAGGGAACATTGCTCCTCCAGAGGCGAGGCAGGATGCAGTATACGCGGAGTCGCGGCGAGGCTTCGTGGGCAGTGACACTGCTGTGGCGGACGACGGTTACATGCGTCCTTCGGGCCCAAAGTGCGGGCCCTCAGGATGACAGACGCAACGAAATTCTACTGGCGGGAGCTTGCCGAAGCTGTTTGTGGTGCCGGCTCGTCGGTGGTTCTGCCGATGGCGTCGCCGCTCAGGACCAGCTCGACGCGGCGATTTTGCTGGCGGCCTTCGGGGGTGTCATTGGAGGCGATGGGCTCGGTCTTGCCGAAGCCGCGGGACTCGATGGAATACTGGTTGATTCCCTGCTGCACGAGATAGTCGCGGACGGACTGGGCGCGGTGCTCGGAGAGCTGCTGATTGTATTCGTCGGCGCCGACGCTGTCGGTGTGTCCCTCGACTTGCAGATGGAGGCTGGGATAGGCAAGCACGATGCCGGAGACTTTGGCTAAGCGCTCGCGGGCTCCAGGAAGAAGTTCGAAGCTGCCGCTGCGGAATAATACGTCGGACATATTGGCGATCAGGCCTCGGGCGGAGTCGCGGGTGGAGAGAATCGAGTTGAGCTGCTGCAACAGCCGGGCACGGAGTTCCTGTTTCTCTTTTTCGGCCTGCTGGCGGAGGTTTTCGGACTGCGCTGCGGCGGCGCGGGCTTTGTCGGTCTCGGCGGCCAGGACTTGCTGTTGGGCTACGGCCTCGGCTTTCGCTTTTTCGGCTTCTTCCTTTTGGCGTGCGGCTTCTTGCGCGGCAGCGGCGGCTTGCTGTGCGGCGGCTTGCGCTTCCTGCTTCATACGCTCAGCTTCGGCTTTCGCTTGTTCGGCCTGGGCGCGAGCTTGCTCGGCCTGAGCACGAGCCTGCTCGGCTTCGGCACGACGCCTGCCCTCGGCTTCGGCGTCGGCACGGGCTTTGGCTTCGCGAGCTCTGGCTTCGGCTTGCGCTTCTTCTTCGGCCTTTTGCTTTACTGACATCACCCGGGCTTCTTCAGCAGTCTGGGTCGCTTCTTTCGCGGCCGCTTCGACTGCCGCGCGGTTCTGCTTCTGGCGATACGCCTCTTCGGCGTGCATCAACTGCTGGCTGGCTTTCGCGATGATCGCGGCAGCGTACTTATCTGCGTAGGCGATGTGAGCAATGCGCAGCGCGTTGCGGGCTTCGAAGAGCTCAAGCGGAGTCTTGCTGTCGATACCGAAGATGGCGTCCTGAATATGGGTGTTGGTCGAGGAGTAAGTGCCGCGAGTGACCAATTCGTATCGGGCTTCAATGTTCTCGGTTCCACCGGCTATGACGGGAGCGCTCTCCATGACGACCATGTTGCCGGGTTGGGTCACTGCGAAGTAAGGCTCGGCGGTGACGATCATGCCGAAAGTCTGCAGATCGGTGAAGGCTTTGATGTGGGCGTTGCCGTGGTCGAGGGTGACCTCACCCAGATTCACGGGACGTCCTTGAGGGCTGACGGCCCAGAGTACATACGTCAGGTATTCAAGGCCGAACTTGGTGGCATCCTCGAGACCCTGGAATTTCACTTCTATCTGGAAATTGGTCTTCTTGCCTTCGACCTTGGCTTCGCCGGTGGCGCGCTGGAGCAAGTCGGTTCCCTGAAAGTCGACTTTGGTCTGGCCGCCTTGCAGGCGGTAGTGGATGGCTTTGGTGGTGCGCGAGACGGTGCTTGCCGTCGTGGGAACGGGGGTTTGGGTTTGCGCGGACGCCAGCGCCGCGGCGGACACAAGAATGGCCAGAGCAAGGTTTTTCACGAGAGTCTCAGTCTGAGGGAGTTCTAAGTATTCTTCATAATCTTCGTCGAAGATGGTGGAGATGAAAAGGACAGGAAGGACTAGGCGGAGATGGGACTTTGGTCACCTGCGGTTTGGTGGGGTGTGACTTGGTGTCACGCGTGGGCCGTGGTCGGTGCGGCTGGGCTTTGCCCTCGCCGGATAGCCGAGGCGGCGGTCTGTTCACGCAGGCTGTTGTTATGGGATTGTGGCGATTGTGCCTTTGGGCCCTACTATCAGGGCTCCGCCTTCGGGGTACGGGCTTACGGCGTTGAATTTGGGGTCGGACCTTTTCCTCTTTTTCGGGCTTAGGCGCGTGGGGTTGGCGGGTGGGCGGAAGTCGAAGATAAAATTTTGGCCGACGAGGAAGATGCGTTCTTTGGATTCGGCTTTGTTAGCTGGCTTGAGGTCATACGCCGCGGCGGAGAAGTAGGCCTG
>WNEZ01019557.1_pt1 | contig 16346 bp, 15 predicted proteins | sample 5400521 | NCBI WGS metagenome assembly WNEZ01 (sample SAMN13153339, study PRJNA577476) | soil metagenome | isolation source: 120 cm saprolite under Douglas fir tree site 2 hole 1 replicate 1 | place: USA:California | collected 2015-04-18
GATCCAGCCGGCGCGGCGTTTCTTCCTACCTGCTACGATCCGACTTTGCCGGGATCGCTTGGCAGCGTGGGCCTGGCCAGCCAGTTGGTTCGCGCCCTTCCTGACGGACAATCGGCACTGGCGTTAGCTCCTCCCGACGTTCAAACGGTTACAGCTACCCTTGCCGGTGCTCCGGCGGTGGGTGTCCCCGGATGCCCTGCTCCCAAAGGATTTCTCAAAGTCAGCAATGTCGTCGGCACTCCCATCAACTTAGGAGTGGGCAACTTCACTCCCACTCAGTTCTTCATTTCGCCGGATGGCACCGCGGCCTACATCCTGGCTGAAGTCGTGCCCTCGCAACGAAGCGTGGTCAACATCACTGGTGCGTCGCAAGCCGCTTCGAACACGACTTATGCTTACACTCTGACCTCGGGACCGGTTCTTCAAGTCGGCATGAGGATCCTGATTACCGGCATGCAGAATCTTACCGATAACGGAGAGTTTTTCATCACCGCTCTGAATCCCGCTAGTCCTCCAATCCCGGCAACATTCACGGTCGTAAACGCCTCCGGAATCAATGCCAGTGGGGAGAACGGGACGGGAACCGTGACGCCCCGGCTCCCCTTTGTCACGGTCTTCAATCTCAACACCCAGGTCCCGTCGAACATTTCACTGACCGGCAATGCTGGGCCCTTGAGCGCATCTCTTAGCCCCGCCGGCGACTTGCTCTTTGTCGGCGCCGACGACGGCGCAGTCCACGTAATCGACACCACAACCCTGGCGGACACCCAGCAGATTACTTTCTCTTTTCCGACGAATGCGCTGTGCTACGGCCCCGGAATCCCACTGACCCAGTCTCCGGTCACGTGTCTGCCCGATTTGGTGGCGGCGAAGCCGTAGAAAACCAGGCTTTAGGCTTTCGGCATTCGCTGGGACTGGGCGGGACTCGCGGGGCAAAAACTGGGAGGATCCGGTGTTCCAGCCGCGAAGCGGCGGAAGAATACAACCCAGGGCGCAAGCCCTGGGTTGGGAATGGGAAACCACCCAAGCCCTGAAAGGGCGAAAGAAAAGACCCGAGTCGGTTAGATGTCGCGCTCCGATCGGAACTGTTTCTTCCTGGACTGGAAAACTTGTGCGCAATCTCGATGGCTTCATTAATAATGACCGCCCGCGGCGTCGCCGGATAAGCCATCAACTCGGCAACCGCAGCCCGCATGATATTTCGGTCCACCGCCGCCATCCGGTCCATGCGCCAGTTGTCGGCATGCTCTTCGATCATCTTGTCAATCTCAGGAGCACGATCGCAGGCCACTCGAAAGATATCGTCGGCAAATCCCTTAACTTCGCCAGCTACGTCGCCGCGCCCTTGCCAGAACGTCGAGCGCACTTCCGCCAAAGGCTGTTTCCCCAGATCAGCCTGAAACAACATCTGCAAAGCCAGTTCGCGAGATTTGCGGCGGGTACCCATTGGCCGTCAGCCATCAGCCCTCAGCCGTCAGTGTACAGGAAGCAGCGCCGGCAACTATGGAGGAGATTAGGATTTGCGTTTCTTGGAAGATGCAGTTCGCGTTTTTGATTTGGTTTTGCTCTTGCTGACGGCTGGCGGCTGACGGCTGATGGCTCTTTTCAGATTCGCCATCTCTGCCGCGGCCAGCGCCGCCTCAAACCCCTTGTTCCCCATCTTCAACCCGGCGCGATCAATCGCTTGCTCCAGAGTCTCGCAGGTCAGCACCCCAAACGCATGCGGCACACCAGTCTCCTGCGCCGACTGCCCAATCCCACGCGTGACTTCGTTGACGATCACGTCGTAGTGCGCCGTGTCTCCGCGCAGCAGGCATCCCAGGCAGATGATGGCGTCGTATTTCCCGGTTTCAGCAAGAGTGCGCGCGGCAGAAGGAATTTCGAAGGAGCCAGGAACGCGCGCGATGTGAATGTCTTTCTCTTGAGCTCCCGAGCGCAAGAGCCCGTCATATGCACTACGCAGAAGCCTATCCGTAATGAATTCATCAAACCGAGAGACTACGATCCCAAACCGAAACCCGCTCGCATCCAGCTTTCCGGCAAGCGTTTTCGACCGAATTTTTTCTTCGGTCGCTTTCTCTGTGTCTCTGTGTCTCAGTGGTGAAAAGGCCTTCAATCGTTACTTCCCCTTAAACCCCGCCGCCCGCTTCTCCAAAAACGCTGTAGTTCCTTCCTTCTTATCTTCCGTCGCGCACGCCGCCCCGAACAACACCGCTTCCAGATACAGCCCCTCAGCCAGCGGCATCTCCAGACCTTTATTCATCGCTTCCATCGTGTACTGCACTGCCAGCGGCGCGTTAGCGATGATCTTCGCCGCGATCGCTTCCGCGCGCGGAATCAACTCGGTGGCCGCAACTACTTCATTCACCAGCCCAATGCGACGCGCCTCCTGCGCTGAAATCATTTCACCGGTCAGCACAAGCTGCATGGCAATCCCCTTGCCGACCAGCCGCGGCAGACGCTGCGTGCCACCGTAGCCGGGAATAATCCCCAGCTTTACCTCAGGCTGCCCGAGCTTGGCCGTTTCGCTAGCCAGGCGCATGGTGCAGGCCATGGCAATCTCACATCCGCCGCCGAGCGCGAATCCATTGATGCAGGCAATCACCGGCTTGCCCAGGTTCTCGATCAGGTTCAGCACACTCTGCCCGCGGTGCGTGTACTCTTTGCCCGACACAGCGTCGTGCTTCGCCAGTTCGCCAATGTCCGCCCCGGCAATAAACGCCTTCTCCCCCGCCCCAGTCAGGATGACCACCCGCACCCCGACATCATTCTTAATGTCATGGAACGCCGCCCGCAGCTCTTCCATGGTGGCCATGTTCAGCGCATTAAGCACCTTCGGCCGGTTCACGGTGACGTAAGCAATAGCTTCTTTCTTTTCGAAGAGTATGTTTTCGAAATTCATAAAATCAACGTCATCGCCACGGATTTACGTGGATCAAAGGTCAACTACTTGCATCGAGCTACGCGTGGAGTAAAGCTTCCGCACAGCTGGCGTTAGTAGCAAAACGACACCAGCAGTCGACAGCAAAGCAATCGTTGCCGGCTGAAAATAAGTTTCCCGCAAGCCCAAAGAAAGTGAATCAAGAGTTAGTAAAACGCAGATCACAGCGTTAGCACACAGGGCGAGCCACCACCCCCAAAGTTCTTCTTTTCCCAAGCCCCACCAGCAGACAAGAGCTAATACCCCGAGTACAACGAAGACAGCAACATTGGCAATGTACGCGATCATTACGTTGCGCTCCTGAAAGAAAGCCACCACGGGATACGCTGCAACGGCTAAGTAGATCGAGAATGTGAACAGTAAGAAGGCATTCGTGAGTTGAATCCCGCCCACAGTACCGATCCAATTGCTGCGTTTCATGTTTCTCCTCTGTGTATCGGTCGCGGCAAAACTAAAATCCGTGTTGATCCGCGTAAATCCGTGGCCAGCCTTTTACAGCTTGTTCGCCTTCGGATTATTCGGATCGGAATAATCGTAAAACCCCTTCCCCGTCTTCCGCCCGTACCACCCCGCCATCACCATCCGCTTCAGCAGCGGAGGCGATGCGAACCGCTGCTCTTTGAACTCGTCGTACATCACATGCGTGATGTAGTAAGTTGTGTCCAGCCCAACGAAATCGAGCAACGTGAACGGGCCCATGGGATGGCCGCAGCCCAGTTTCATCGCGTTGTCAATGTCCTCGATCGAGCCCACGCCCTCTTCATAGGCGCGGATGGCGTCGAGCAGATACGGCACCAGCAGCCGGTTCACGATGAATCCCGTCTTGTCGCTGGTGCGCACCGGAACTTTCCCCAGCTTTTTCCCGAACTCGTAAGCCGTCTGATATACATCGTCCGCAGTCGCAATCGTCCGCACCACTTCCACCAGCTTCATCAGCGGCACCGGATTAAAAAAGTGCAGCCCAACGAACCGCTCCGGCCGCTTGGTGGCAGTCATCAGCTCGGTGATCGAAATAGACGAAGTATTCGAGGCGAAGATGGCGTCTTTCTTAACGATTCCATCCAGCGCCGCATACATTTCTTTTTTCTGCGCAACGTTCTCAATCACCGCCTCAATGATGATGTCGCAGTCGGCGAGGTCTTCTCTGCGAGTGGTGCCCTTCAGACGCGCGCGCGCCGCATCTTTCTGCTGCGCCGTGATCCCGCCCTTCTCCGGCGGCTTCTCAGCAAACTTCGCCAGCGACTTCTCAATCCCCGCAAACCCCTTGTCGAGAAACTTCTGCTCTACTTCGAGCACGGTAACATCGAATCCAGCCATCGCCGCAACCTGCGCGATGCCCGACCCCATCAGCCCGCAACCGAGAACACCGACTTTCTTGATTTCCATGAGTCCTTTTTCTCCGCTCTTAGCTGTGAGCCTTACTGAACCAGTGCTCCCGTGCAAAAAAGAACGCTGCCATTAAGAGGTACCCCGGGCCAAACGTCTCAAGCGCGGGCGATGCTGGAGAAAGGCGCCACTGCCCCTGTGACCGCAACCACAAGATAGCAACCAAATGACCGGCACCCAGCAAGCCGAAGAACAGAGTAGGCATCCACCAAGGCTGACGGGACTTCCACAAGATCAACGCTATCGACAACATCAGCGCAAAAGTGAATCCGTACAGCAGCTGGTGATCAAACAGAATTGACCACGTCCCCAATATCGCCGCTGCCGTGGCCAAAGCAACCGTTGATACTGTCTTCATTTTTGGACTCCTAGTCGATTCGAAGCCGAGATTCGGTCGGACAACTCGCGGGAAGCTCAGTAAACAGCGTAGTCTAACAGCCGCAGGACGGAGTTTGCCAGCACACGAAAAGCAGGGGCGAGTGGCGCGGCGGAGTTTCACCACCGCGCTCTCTCAGAACCGGACGTGAACCTCGCGGCTCATCCGGCTCCCAGTATCCGGCGGTTGGCATGGAGAAGCGGCCAGTGCGCGAAGAGCTCTGGACGAGTCTCGATAATATGGGCGAGCCACTCGCGCGCGCTGTTCGGCTTTTGCTTGAAGCGCTTGTACTTGCGGCGCGCCCATTTTCTGAGATGGAAGTCGATGCGGCGCAGACTGTCGTGCAGCGCCGAGTGGTAGAAGTGACTGTAGTAGTTGATCCAACCCCGGAGGTAGGGATTTACCATCCGGGCCAGATCATTAAGGGCCGTGTCGGTCCGGTTCTGGAGACCCCATCGCCGGACTTCCCGACGCATTGCCTTGAGTGCACCGCGGGACGCCGCGGGCAAGAACGAGACGCCGTATGTTCCATTAGGCCAAGCCGTAAACCTCGGCCGGAATGTATAGCCGAGGAAGTCGAACTGGACCATGGGATAGCGTCCCTTTCGGTTGGTATCCGCGCAGTAGACGATTTTCGTTTTCTGCGGGTGAAGCACCAACCCACAAGCTGCGAACCGCTCCGCAAGAGCGATGCGCAAGGCTTCGGCCTCGGATTCACTCCGGCAGTGGCAGATCGCGTCATCCGCATACCGTTCAAAGGGAACAGCCGGATGGGTCCGTGTCATCCACAAGTCGAACGTGTAATGCAGAAACAAATTCGCTAGGATTGGACTTACGACCGATCCTTGCGGAGTTCCTGCATCCCGAGGTTCAATGCAGCCATCTTCCCTTTGCACCGGCGCCTTCAACCAGCGTTCCACATAGAGCATTACCCAGCGGCAATCGGTATGTGTCCGCAATGCCTTAAGGAGCAACTCATGTGGAATCGTGTCGAAGAACGCCTTGATATCGAGGTCAAGCACCCAGTCATATCGCCAGCAACGCTGACGCGCCGTGCGCACGGCATCGATCGCCGAGCGGCCTGGTCGGTAACCGTAGGAGTCCGCATGGAACAAAGGATCCAGGCGTGGCTCCAGATACCTGCGGACAACCTCTTGCGCGATTCGATCCGCCACCGTTGGGATACCCAACGGCCGCGTCCCACCCGACGCCTTCGGAATGTCCACCCGCCGCACAGCTTGAGGGAAATAGCTTCCTGAGGACAGTCGATTCCAGAGCTTATAGAGATTGTTCGCTAGATCAACCTCAAAGTCTGCGATCGTCTGTCCATCTACTCCAGCCGCTCCCTGGTTGGCCTTCACCTTCTTGAAGGCCTCCCAGACTTCCCGCTTCGGGATGTCAAACGGCTTTGCCTCGGTCATGTGGCTCCTCCCGTTACCGGTTGGCCACCTGTCCTTGGCGGGTTACCGCAGTCCCTTCGGTCCAGCCCCATTACAGAGCCTTCATCCCTACTACGGACTGCTCCGTCCCTGTGCTCCACATCGGTACTCTTGCCCTTGCAGGGATCTCCCACTTGAGCTTCTCCCTTAGCATTGGAGCGACAGGTTCCCGCGTTCCGCAAGAGAGCCTGATCTGGATTCACGCCACCTCCAAGCCGGATGCCGCTTGGGCCGGGCTTCAGTACTCCGCCCAAACTCGTCCCGGGAGCCACTACCTTCCCCCCGGTTTCGACCTCGTCCTGTGAATTTCGGCACGTCATCAGTGGTTCGCTCGCGCTCGTCTTTCCAGATCTCACCTGACAGGTTTTACTCCCGCCTTTTTCTGCGACGCTCACCACCAACGCTCTTAACGCCAGCAGCACGCAGTGGTTTGGAACCCGCTCCTGATCGCCGGCTAGCACGCAGTGGTTTGGAACCCGCTCCTGATCGCCGGCTGCCGAGTCGGCCCGGGGAATTTCACCCCGAGCCGCTCACAGATTCCGGACATGACACTCTCGCGTCATCCGGCTCGTGCAGTCCATGAAAGGCCGGCGCCTTCCGTCCAAGCATGAGGGTTCCTCCCATTGCTGGTTGACCCAACTTGAACTGGACCGCCCACTCCCTTCGCTCCACTGCCATTACGGCAGCTTCACCACTACTACGAAGTGGTCCGTCCCTGACCAAGGCATCGGTATTTTCTGCCTTGCGTTCCTCGCTTTGAGCATTTTCCCTTTGCATCCTCGATCAGGTTCCCAAGTTCCATACGAAAGCCTAAATGAGAGTCACGCCCCCTATACACCGGACGCCGTCTGGCCAGTAGACAGGTTTCCACCAGACTGATCCCGGAGCCCCTCGGAGACCCCGGTTTTGACGTCGTCTAAGTAGGTTTCGATGCTTGATCGGAGGTTCACTTGCGTTCGTCTCTCTCATCCATACCTGACGTGGTCTATCCACGCTTTTGACCACAACGTTCACCACCGTGGCCATTGTGCCGCAGCAGCTTGTGGCAGTTTGAAGCCTCTCCCTGCAGAGCGGCTTCGAGGGACCTTCCCTCATCTCTCGTACAGCATGAAGCTTGCACTTCTTCTTGGCACAACCGATGAAAACTGACGCATTACCAAAAGCAGGTTCCTCGGAGTTGGATCTCCTCGGAATGACATCGAGAATTGAAAATTGGAAAGAAAAAGAAACCTACGCGACCGCCGCCGCAGACATTGCCGCAGCCAGCGCCACACTTTTCCCCGCGCCTTCCGCGACTGACCTCTCCAGCGCCAGCTCAACCCGGTTAATCACCTCGGTCACAATGTCCACCGGATCGAATTCCAGCCGGATGACCGCTTCCGCCACGCCTGCATTCAGAGAAGATGCCAGCTGTTTCTCTCCCATCGCCGCCGTGATCAGCCGCCGTATTTTTTCCACCACCAGCAACGCTTCTTTCTCGGACGTCTCCCCCAGCACAATCGCAATGCTGGCCGCAGTGTAGCGGAACGCGAGATCGTTCTGCCGGATGTTACCAGCCACCAGTTGTCCCAGGCGTTGCATGGTGCTCTCGAACGCGGCTTCTCCCTGATCTTTTTCTTTGGCCAGCGCGGCGCTGCCAAAGCGCATCAACAACACGCAAGCCGGAGTTTTCTGCTGCCAGGCGCGGCGCACTTCGCCCATCAGCAGGTCAAGATAGGAAGCCCGCTTCAATAACCCGGAGTTCTCATCCGTGACCGAGAGGTTTTTCACCAGCCGGCGCAATCCAGCGTTGCTCAGCGAGATCGCTACCTGCTCGGCAATCATCTTGAAAACCAGCACATCGTTGGGCGCCCAGTTTCGCGGAGCGCTCTCCATGAGCAGCAGAACTCCGACATGGTCGTTGCCATCGGTAAGCGGCAGCACCAGCAATGAGCGCGCCGTCAGCGATGAAAGCTGCGACGTGAACGGTTGCAATTCTGATGCGGAGGCAATGTCCGAGTACACCAGCGGCCCTCGCTCCATGGCCAGATCGTGCAACCCACAAACCAGCGGTTGCAGTACGTCCGATTTCGCAGCATGCCCTCCCGGCGCAATAAACTCTTTCAATGCACTGGTGGTCGACCCGGACTTTCTCAGCGCGACGATGCAACGCCCCACGTTCCATTGCGTGCCAATCTCGCTCGCCGTGGTGTTGAGAACAGATTCCGTGGTGGTTTGCTGATTCAACTTGCGCGTAATGTCGGGAGCCCGGGCAAAACCGCTTACATCGTTAAAAGCCGCCTGCGCCATGGGAGCCGCCGGCGCGGAACTGGTTTCAACCACGGGCGCCGGCGCAACCGGGGAATGCTCCCCCGCATATTGCGGCGTCATTCCTGCTGTCAGGTAAAGCTGCTGCAGTTCGGGATTGTGGTCCTCTTCGTGCGGAAATAGTTGATGGATGCGTTGCAGACGTTCCAGAGCTTTGTTACGCATGCCGTACTGCACAAGAATTTCCGCCTGCAGCATCAAGTCCTGCAGCGTGCCCGCGCCCAAAGTTTTCTCTTCGTTGTTGTTGCGCACCGGCTGAACCGGGGCTGTCCCGCCAAAGCGCGAGGCGATCACTTCATAGCGGCCCGCCTCAATTTTGCCCTTCAGCACTTCCAAGCGCTTCTGGTGTCCCGGCTCGTAGGCATCGATTTCCGCCGCGCGGTCCAGAGCGTCTCCAGCCTTCAAATAATTCCCCTGTAGGCAATAGAGATCGAACAGCTTCAACAGCGTCGCACAATAATCAGCTTCGCGGTTTGCGGTGTTGAACTGATCAGCCAGGAACTCCAGCATCTCAACCGACGGCCGGTGCCCCGCCACAATGTCCTGCATCATGGCCAGGAACGCGCGGCGCTCGCCTTTGTGGCGTTGGAACTGTTCGAGTTTCCCGGCCAGCGCCACGGCTTCTGCGTCAAGCTGCGAATCCAGGAATCCACCGATCAGGTCTCGCACCTGCTCGATACGCGAAGGGTTCTGCTCAAAGATTTGCCACACTAGCGGCGACGCCTCGCTCAGACGATTGGCGCTCAGCAGGGCGCGCGCGTACAGTTCGCGAAATTCCGGCGAAGCGCTTCCCGTGCTGGTCAGGGGCTCAAGGACGAAAATCGCCGCCCCCACCTGTTGTTCCTGCATCAGACATTTAGCGTAGCCGAGGGCGATGGCCTCGTCCGTAGCATCTTCCGCATACGCCTTCTCGTACCACTGATTGGGCTTTCCCCCCGAAGCCTCCGCCTGTTGCGCCAGGTTCAGGAACGCCGTCGCCGCCTGCTTGTCGTCGCCCGCCTCGGAACATAACTCACCCAAGCGTGCCATGTTTCGCTCAGAGCCATCGAGCGCCACCATTTTCTTCAACAACTGCAACGCGTCAGTCCTGCGCCCTTGTTTGGAAAATTCTTCCAGCGCCGATTCATAGGTTTCGAGCGCCAATTTGCGATTGGACTTTTCCAGCAATTCCGCGAAACGAACCCTCTGCTCGCAACTTGGATTGGCAAACCGCGCCAGCTTCTTGTAGGTGAGGCTGGCCCGCATGGCGTCGCCCGCGGCCAGTTGCCGTTCAAACAATTCCCCCAGCAATTGCACCGCTTCCGGCAGCCGCTGCAGTGACAAGCAAAGGTCTGCCGTCATTTGCCGTACAGTGTCATTCTCCGGATCGAGGGCCAGGGTCTGCAGAAACTCTTCCAGAGCTTCGCCGGCCTTGCCTTTTTGCAGCAGTTTCTCGCCGCGTTCCACACGCCTGGCGATGTCTTGGCGGTCAGCCCGTTTTGAAGTCTCGGCCATGGGAAGGTATCCACCCCAGAATGCCGAAAAACGGCGCCCCTGGGCACCGCGCGGCATGCGCGGAGTAGTCCAACTCAAAATTCTAGGCAGCTAGGAAGTGCCCAGCAACGCAGTACCCGATTCCGCGATTACGAAGGTCACACCGGCGCCGTAATTTGACTCTGACAATTACTCAAGTAAGCGTCCCCGGCGGTTTCTAATGTCGCTCCTTCGCCTCGCGGCTCTAAGCTGGCGGAGACCCAGGAGTGTTTCCTCTGGGCTGACGAGTTCGTCCTCATGATGCAAGCCGCAATCCTTGCCACCTCAAGACCCGAGAACCTGCTGGCTTTAGCTGCCATCGGGGCGGCCCTGGGCTCGTACTGGTTCTATAAAGGATTCCAGCTGCTGCAGCGCAAGCGCCTCATCCTGAACACTCCTGCGTCCAGGATTCGCAGCGCCTCCATGGGCTTGGTCGAAATCAGCGGACTCGCCGCCGGCCCCTACGTCCTCACTTCGCCCTTCAAGCAGGCTGAGTGTTATTACTATCGCAGCACTGCCTGGCAGCTAAAACAGCGTGGCAAAAACAGTGAGTGGGTGAAGGTCGCGGAGGAAACTCTGCACGTTCCTTTTTACTTGGACGACGACACCGGCAAAGTCCTGGTAGATCCGCGCGGCGCCGAGATGGACCTGCACTGTGACCTCAGCGAGCAGTACCACCGCTCAATATTATTCAGCGGCCCGGAAATGCCCGGTTGTGTTGCCGAATTTCTTGCCCGCTATGGGGTTGATCCCGACAAACGAATCAAAGTCGAAGAACACTGCATCAAGCCCAAAAATTTCCTGTTCGCGCTCGGGACCCTGTCGCAAAATCCCGGCTTGGACGCCAGCATCCGCCCCGCCTGGGCGGAGCGCGCAGGCCAGAAGTTAGTGGCGCCGGTTGAAACGGAAGACATAGCTGCTGCGCAGCAAATCATCCGCCTCTCTGGCGAAACCAGGGGCCTGCCCGCCGCCGAAATGACGCAGCAACAAAAGATCGCCGCCGCCTTGGTGAAAGCCGGCATCTCGAATCCCGCCGCTTGGTCGGCTGCGGCAGTGAAGACGCAGTCCGCCACCACGGTACAAATGAAAACTGTCCCAGTCGTCGAGCGAAAGGCCGAACCCGAAGGGTCGGAAGGCTTCGATCTCCATCCTCCCGTCGTCTTGATGCAAGGCAGCCACCAGCCCGCCTTCTTCATTTCCTGGAGAAGCCAGCGCGACGTGGTCAACTCTCTCGGCTGGAAATCGAGCCTCATGATCTGGGGAGGCCCCGCTCTAACGCTAGCCTCGGTTTATTTCTTGCTTGCCTATTTCCATTGGCTGTAAACTGCGCTCCAGCACGGAGAGAGCAATGAACACCATCATTCTGCTGGCATTTCTGTTCGTGATCGTCGGCTTCTTTGTCTATCTAATCACGCTTTACAACGGTCTGGTCGCGCTCAAGAACGACATTGATAAGTCCTGGGCCAACATCGATGTCCTGTTGAAGCAGCGGCACGATGAGCTCACCAAGCTGCTCGACGTGACCAAGGGATACATGGAATTCGAGCGCGATACGCTGACCAAAATCACCCAGGCCCGCAGCCAGTTTTCGCAAGCCGTCACTTTCGATCAGAAAGCCCAAGCCGACCAGAACATGACTTCCGCGCTGCGTGGATTTTTCGCCGTGGCCGAGAACTATCCCGACCTGAAAGCCAACAGCAACTTCCAGCAACTGCAGCGCCGCATCACTGAACTGGAAAATCAGATTGCCGACCGCCGCGAGTTCTACAACGACTCCGTCAACACCTTCAACATCCGCATCCAGCAAGTCCCCGACACCTTCGTCGCCGCCTTCATGCAACTAACTCCGCGTCCCCTGTTGAAAGTAGATGAAGCCGACAAGACCGATGTGCAGATGTCGTTCGCGCCAGGAAAATGATGGCCTACGGAAAAATGACCGTACCAAAAACGCCCACGTAGGGACGGCCCGCGGGACCGGCTGTGCCCGGGCCAAAGGCTCGGTCTCACCGTGAAACCCTCAATCGTACTTCTCGTACAGAACCGACTTCCTCTCCCACCCCAAAGCCTTCAGCAGTTCGCGATTAGCCTTCACCATCTTGTCCAGTCCGCAGATATACGCATGCGCGTCGGCCCGCCCCCGAGCGATTTGCGGCAGATGCTCCTGCACATACCCCCGCAACCCTTGCCATTCCGCACTCCCGCGGCTGAGCGTCGGCAGATAATTAAAATTCTCATGCGCCCGCGCCAGCCGCACGAATTCTTCGTGATAGTAAATGTCTTTCTCCGTGCGATTCCCAAACACCAGCCAAAGCTGCTTCCCCTGATGCCGCGCCGGGTCTGCCAAAAGCCAATGCAGCATGGAGCGGAACGGCGCAATGCCCGTGCCCGTAGCGATAAAAATCGTGTCGCGCATCGGCGGACGCAGAATGAAATCTCCAAACGGCCCCTGGCAGGAAATCTCGTCGCCGTCTTTCATGTCGCAAAGAAAATTCGACATCCAGCCGTCCTGCACCCGATTCAGGCACAGCGCAAAGCGGCCGTTCTCCGCAGGCGGAGAGGCAATCGAATAAGCCCGGGTGATTTCCTCACCGTCCGCCTTGGTATGTTTGAGCGACAGCCATTGGCCGGGGACAAAGCCAAAGCGCGGGACATCCTCCATCTCGAATTCCAGATGACGCGTGATTCCGGAGAGCCAGTTGGAGTGAATAAGCCGCGCGCGAAAGTTCTGGAATGGAGACATTTACAAAATTCTAGATGAGGTTGATGGGCCAGTGGGTGCGCAGTGAGGCAGCGAAAGTCGAACCTGAAGCCTGAAGCTCGCTTTTTACTCCACCGTCACCGATTTCGCCAAATTCCGCGGCTGGTCCACGTCACAACCTCGCCGCACCGCGATGTGATACGCCAGCAACTGCAGCGGCACGATCTCCAGGATGGGCAGCAACTCCTCCGGCGCTTCCGGAACATAAATTACATGGTCTGCTGCTTCCTTGATCTCATGATCTCCCTCGGTCGCGAGTGCGATCACCTGCCCTGAGCGGGCCTTGACTTCTTTCAGGTTGGAACAGGTCTTTTCGTAGCGCACCATCGAAAGAGCGTCCTTTGGATCGCGGGTCGCAATGATCACCACCGGCAGATTTTCGTCAATCAGAGCATTAGGCCCGTGTTTCATCTCGCCTGCGGGATAGCCTTCCGCGTGAATGTAGGAAATCTCTTTGAGTTTCAGCGCGCCTTCAAGAGCGATGGGGTAATGAATGCCGCGACCCAGCGGACGTACTGTTTCGCCAGGTCTTCACAGTCTTCTTCGTGGGTGAGCAGGTGCTCGAGTTTGCCAGGAATGCAGGTGAGTTCGTGGATCGCATCTTTCGCCCGGTCAGCCGAGATGGCACCCCGCGCCTGGCCCAGATAAAGCGCGAACAAATAAAGCGCTGTCAACTGCGCGGTAAATGCCTTGGTGGAGGCGACTCCAATTTCCGGCCCGGCGTGAGTGTAAATGGTCCCCGCCGCCTCGCGTGTAATCATGGATCCCACCACGTTGCAGATGGCCAGCGTTTTCGACCCTTTAGCTTTGGCTTCCCGCTGCGCGGCAATCGTGTCAGCGGTCTCGCCAGATTGCGAAATCACAATTGTGATTGTGTCCTGCGGGACAATCGGATCGCGATAGCGCCACTCACTGGCGTAATCCACTTCCACCGGAATCCGCGCCATCCGCTCGATCATGAATTTGCCGGCCTGCGCTGCATGCCAACTGGTTCCGCAGGCCGCGATGTTGATCTTCTTGGCCGCCTTGAACTCGGCCTCCGTGATTTCCATCTCGTCCAGATACACGTGCCCGGTTTCCTGCGAGATTCTTCCTAAAGTCGTATCCCGGACCGAGCGCGGCTGCTCATAAATCTCTTTGAGCATAAAGTGCTTAAAGCCGCCCTTTTCCGCCATGATCGGGTCCCAGGTAACGTGCTGCACCTGGCGCACGATAGGTTGTCCGTTAAAGTCGGTAAGCCGCACGCCTTCTGGCGTAATCACTGCCAGATCGCCGTCGGCCAGGAAAAACAGGTCGCGCGTGTGGTACAGAATGGCGGGCACATCCGAGGCCACGAAATACTCGTCCTTACCCAGCCCGATCACCGCCGGCGGCCCGTTGCGCGCCGCCACAATTGTGTTGGGCTCATCCACACTAATGACCGCAAGCGCAAATACTCCCTTAAGTTGCACCACCGTCTTGCGCACCGCTTCTTCCAGCGACGGCCGGTGTCCGTTTCCACTTTGCAGGTAATGCTTCTCGATCAAATGAGCGATGACTTCGGTGTCCGTCTCGGTGCCGAAGCGGTGCCCTTCTTCCGCCAGCTTTTTCTTGAGCGCGACGTAATTCTCGATAATCCCGTTGTGCACCACGACTATTTTGCCGGTGCAATCGCGATGCGGATGAGCATTCTCTTCGGTGGGACGTCCGTGCGTGGCCCAGCGGGTGTGGCCAATTCCATAGGTGCCGTCGAGCGGCTTCAGCCGGATGACCTCTTCCAGGTTGCGCAGCTTGCCTTCGGCGCGGCGGATCTGCAATCCCTCACCGTTACCGCTTACGGCAATACCTGCTGAGTCGTACCCGCGGTATTCCAAACGCCTCAAGCCCTCAAGAATGACCGGGACGACCCGCTTCTTGCCTACGTATCCCACGATTCCGCACATGCCGACAACTCCTATGAGTGTGTGGGGAGGTAAGTTCGAAGCATCGCTGCGCCGAACCTGAAAACTGCCAAACTACGCTACTCTTCGATCGAATAGCGGAACTCTTCTATCACCGGGTTGGTTAGTACTTCCCGCGCAATGCGATTGACTTCGCTCTCCGCTTGCGTCCGATCCAGACCGCCACGCAGCGTCAGCTCGAAAAATTTCCCTTGCCGCACGTCCTGTAACCCACTGTAACCCATCTTGTGAAGCGCTCCCTGGATGGTTTTGCCCTGCGGATCCAGGACGCTCCGCTTCAGCGAAACATACACGTATGCTTTCATGGGGATGACCTATTATACGGTACTGGGCAAACGGACCACCCAGCTCGATGACCAAAGTGTTTGCCTGTTTTCGGGTAATACTTCATGCTCGTTCACCCCGACGGGCCCCGAGGCAGCCGAAAAGAAAGTGGTTACTAAACAGTAAGTTTAGGCTATGATTTCTAACAATTAAGGGCACTTCGCACGAGGGGGAGTTGGGAAATGGTTCGTGCAACTGGTTCCAGAGCGCCACTCAAATAATAATAGCCTTAGCTCCGGTTCTGACGAATTCTCTAGCCACTACCAGGCCCTGCTGCAAACTGCCGATCCGGTGGCCACTGCGCACAGCATGCGCGGGTTGTTTGCTGAATTATTGAAGCAGTTTGAGCACAACATCCGCTTCGATCATCTCGATTTTGGTCTGCATGACCCTGCCCGCAATGTGCTAGTAACTCATCCCTTGCTGCAAAAAGGGGCCTTCGAAATCCCCGGCGAACTTCCGGTAGAGGGATCGCTGGAGCTGGTCTTGCGACAGCACCACACCATTGAAGTGCGAGATGTCGAAACCGAGGCTGGGTTTGCCGATCTGCGGACAATCGCCCAAAAGGGCGGTTTCCGCTCCTTCCGAGTCATTCCATTGACCACCGAAAGACGCACCCTGGGCACTCTGGGCGTCGGACGGGTGTCGCCCGGAACCTTTTCCGAGGAGGACATCCGGTTCGTCCATCATGTGGCAGAGCTGGTCGCCCTGGTCCTTGAAAATGCGCTCATGGCGGAAGTGCTTAGCAAAGAAAGAACGCGGCTCGAAACTCTGTTGAGCGTCAGCACTGCCCTGGTCTCCAGCCTCAATGTCCATAAGTTGTTTCAGCAGGTTTCTGCCTCCATACGCCGGGTAGTGCGGCAGGGTTTCACCCATCTGGCCTTGTATGACGAAAACGCGGACGCGATGCGGACTTACGTTCTTGATGTCGTGAACAGCCGCGATTTCGTGCCCCCGGAAACCCTGGTGCCAGTTTCTGAATGTCCCTCAGGAATTGCGTTCGCGCTGGGCCAGCGAAAAGTGTTCAGCAGTGCCGACCTCGAATCAATAAACTCCACGGTCACCCGCAATCTCCTGGCCCACGGAGTACGGACGGTTTGTTGTTTTCCTTTGGTGAGCCGCGGCCGCAAACTCGGAACCCTAGGCCTTTCCAGCTTGACTGAAAATGCCTTTCCCCCGAGCGACCTCGACCTGTTGGCGCAAATTGCCTCGCAGGTGGCAATCGCAGTGGACAACGCCCGCGCCTACGACGAGATCGCGAAACTCAAAGACCGGCTGGCCAAGGAAAAACTGTATCTCGAGGAGGAACTTCACTCAGGCAGGTACTGAAGCGAGTAGAGATCGCAGCACCCAGTGATGCGAC
>WNEZ01010306.1_pt1 | contig 16345 bp, 16 predicted proteins | sample 5400521 | NCBI WGS metagenome assembly WNEZ01 (sample SAMN13153339, study PRJNA577476) | soil metagenome | isolation source: 120 cm saprolite under Douglas fir tree site 2 hole 1 replicate 1 | place: USA:California | collected 2015-04-18
AAGGTGATGATGTCGTACGCACCGTTCTTGTGCAGGGCGCCGTATTTGCGCGCGAGTTTGATCGCGCCTTCGTTGGCTTCCGCGCCGGAATTGGTGAAGAACACCTGGTTGAAGCAACTGTGATCGGTCAGCGCCTTGGCCAGCTTGAGGCTGGGGCCGTTGTAAAACGCCGGGCTCGGCGTCAGCAGCAGCTTTGCCTGTTCGGCGAGCGCCTCGGCGACCTCGGGGGGCGAATGGCCGAGGCAATTGACCGCCCAACCCTGGATGAAGTCGAGATAGCGCTTGCCGCTATCATCCCACAGCCAGGAGCCTTCGCCCCGGACGAATACGGTCGGCGGTCGCGCCGTGATGTTCATCAGCGCGTCAAACGGATGTGTGGCCATGGTCATGTCGAACTCCCTGTGGGTTAAGATGAAAAAGCCGGCCGAAACGCGAGAAGGCCGCACTTTGCGGGTGCAGCCTTCTCGAAAACTTAAGCTGATCTATCTGTTCAGCGTTGTCGTCGGACACGGCGCGACCCATCATCGTCGAACGAGCGACGACGGAAAGCTGCGCGGAGTTGGGTCCGAGTGAAGATCATGATGCCGCCATACAGCCGAACGGCCGGTGCTGTCAAGTGCGTCAGAACCCCGCGACGCTGCCGTGCAGATCGTATTCGTCGGCGCGCTCGATTTTCGCGGTGACGATTTCGCCTGTTCGCAGCGGACGGCGGCTGGAGACATAGACCGCGCCATCGATCCCAGGCGCGTCGGCCTTGGAGCGGCCTTTCGATACGGTAGGACCGACTTCGTCGATGATGACCTGCTGCCGCGTGCCGACCTTGCGCTTCAGCCGGCGTGCCGAAATCTTCTGCTGCCGCGCCATCAGCGCGTTCCAGCGCTCCTGCTTGATCGCGTCAGGCACGGCGTTGCCGAGCGCATTCGACGGAGCGCCTGCGACCGGTTCATATTTGAAGCAACCGACGCGGTCGATCTCGGCCTCTTCGAGCCAGTCGAGCAGATAGGCGAAGTCTGAATCGGTTTCGCCGGGAAAGCCGACGATGAAGGTGGAACGCAGCGTCAGCTCCGGGCATTCCTCGCGCCACTTCTTGATCCGCGCCAGCGTCTTGTCCTGCGCCGCCGGGCGCTTCATGGCTTTCAGGATTTCTGGGCTGGCGTGCTGGAACGGAATATCGAGATAGGGCAATACTTTGCCCTGCGTCATCAGGCCGATCACTTCATCGACATGGGGGTAGGGGTAGACATATTGCAGCCGCACCCAGGCGCCGAATTCGCCGAGCTCTTTGGCCAGATCAAAAAACCGAGCGCGAAGTTCGCGATCCTTCCACGGGCTCGCCGCATACTTCAAATCGACGCCGTAAGCTGACGTGTCCTGCGAAATGACCAGTAATTCCTTCACACCGGCCGTTACCAGTTTTTCGGCCTCCCGCAGCACGTCGCCCGCCGGACGCGACACCAGATCGCCGCGCAGTTTCGGGATGATGCAGAAGCTGCAGCGGTTGTTGCAGCCCTCGGAAATCTTCAAATAAGCGTAATGCCGTGGCGTCAGCTTGATGCCCTGCGGCGGCACCAGGTCGAGATGCGGATTATGCACCGGCGGCAGCGCGCGATGCACGGCGTCGAGCACGCTTTCATATTGCTGCGGTCCCGTGATCGACAGCACGCCGGGATAGGCCGCCTCGATCTGCTCGGGCTCGGCGCCCATGCAGCCGGTGACGATGACCTTGCCGTTCTCGGCCATGGCTTCGCCGATCGCGCCCAATGACTCCTGCTTGGCGCTGTCGAGAAAGCCGCAGGTGTTGACGATGACGAGATCGGCGCCGTCATGCTTGCGCGCCAGCTCATAGCCCTCCGCGCGCAGCCGCGTGATGATGCGCTCGGAATCCACCAGCGCCTTGGGACATCCCAGCGAAACAAAGCTTACTTTGGGCGCGGCGGCCTGTTGCATATTTGAACTGCCTGATTGATTGGCAGGAGCTAGTCCCAATTGCCCATAATTACAAGGCTTTGAGCGGGCTTGCGGCGTGCTATGGATGGTTGGCCGGAATGCGAGTGATCGATGGGCGCCGAGTCGTCTCCTAAAATCGTCATTGTCGATGAAAGCCCGATCCGCGCCGCAATCCTCGAGGAGGGATTGCGGGAGGCGGGTTTTACCGGCGTGGTCCGCATCAGCGAGATGCAGAGTCTGCTGGCGCGAATCTATGCGCTCGATCCCGACGTCATCCTGATCGACCTGGAAAATCCCAGCCGCGACGTTCTGGAGCAGATGTTCCAGGTCAGCCGCGCGGTGCGGCGGCCGATCGCGATGTTCGTGGATCAGAGCGACGCGGCATCGATCCAGGCTTCGGTCGATGCCGGTGTCTCCGCCTATATCGTCGACGGATTGAAGAAGGAGCGCATCAAGCCGATCCTCGACCTCTGCATTTCGCGTTTCAACGCCTTCTCGAAGCTGCAGGATGAACTCGATCGCGCCAAGTCAGCGCTCGAAGACCGCAAGGTCATCGATCGCGCCAAGGGCATCCTGATGAAGCTGAAGGGGCTGACCGAAGACGAGGCCTACGTCCTGCTGCGATCGACGGCGATGCGCGAAAAAAAGAAAATCGGCGAGATCGCCCAGTCGATCCTGACCGCCTCGGAGTTGCTGAAATGACCACACCGCTTCGCATAGGTTTTATTCCGCTGGTCGACGCCGCAGCCCTGATCGTCGCCGTCGACAAGGGGTTCGCCAAGGCGGAAGGGCTCGATGTCACGCTGGTGCGGGAAGTGTCGTGGTCGAATGTCCGCGACAAGCTCAACATCGGCCTGTTCGACGCCGCCCACCTGCTGGCGCCGGTCGCGATCGCGTCGAGCCTCGGGCTTGGTCACGTCAAGGTGCCGATCGTCGCCTCCTTCAATCTGGGCCTCAACGGCAACGCGATCACGGTATCGCCGGCGCTGCATGCGGCGATCATGAGCGAGATCGAAGGCGATCCGTTCGATCCGATGGCGACGGCGCTGGCGCTGGCGCGGGTCGTCGCGGCACGGCGCCAGAGCGGCGCCGAGCCGCTGACCTTCGGCATGACCTTCCCGTTTTCGACCCACAATTATCAATTGCGGTTCTGGATGGCCGCGGGCAGGGTCGATCCCGACGAGGACATTCGTATGGTGGTGCTGCCGCCGCCTTATATGGTCGACAGTCTCGCCAATGGTCACGTCGATGCGTTCTGCGTCGGCGCGCCCTGGAATTCCGTCGCGGTCGATCTCGGCGTCGGACATATCCTGCATTTCGTCGCGGATATTCTGGTACGGGCGGCCGAGAAGGTGCTTGCGACCCGGCAGGAATGGTCGGAGAAAAATCCGGACATCCTGACCGCGTTGATCCGCGCGCATCAGCGCGCCGCCGAGTTCATCGAGCATCCGCACAATCGCGCCGAGGCCGCCGGTATTCTGGCGCAGCCGGAGCGGATCGGCGTCGATGCCGATGTTATCCAGCGCACGCTCGATGGCCGCCTGAAGATTTCCCCCGACGGCACCATGCGCGAAAGCAGCCGCTATCTGCTGGTGGGGCGGGAGGGCGCGGCCCGGCCCGATCCGGTGCAGGCCGCCTGGCTTTATGCGCAGATGGTCCGCTGGGGGCAGGCCACGATCAGCCCCGAGGCTGTCAAGATAGCCAAGGCGGTGTTCAGGCCGGATCTCTATGACGCGGCGTTGGGACTGCGCGCGGGCGAGGACGAAGCCGCTTTCGGTTCTGTCGGCGCGTTCGCAGGGCCTGCATTCGATCCAGATGACGTCGAGGGATACCTCGCCGCATTCAACGTTTTTCGCCGAGTTCCATAAAGTGGAACAACGCCCGATTAAATATTAGGCGGTTTTTCCATTGTTTATGTTTTAGGCGTTTGCAGCCTTATGTGGCAGCTGGGCTAACCCTTATATTGCGTCGCAATATCGGCAATCCCTTGAGCGAGAAGAGCTTTCCAAGAATTGCTGCACTGGCACACAACTTGAATAGGGCAGGATAAGCCAGCCGCCGTAGATGCCCGCTGGCATCGTCCAAGATGGATTTCCGCAGCAACGAGGCTGATCGGATCGCTTCGAAATCTCCGATACGGCGCTGCCTTTCGAATCGAATTTCCTAGCGATCACATGCCCCTTTCCTCGTTGCAGCCACGCATGCGCGCGGCGCTGGAGCTCGATATGGACTACGCAAAACCTGCCGATGTTGTCGCCTCGATGATCGATGCCAGTTTGAAGAAACTGGCGCTTTCGCCTCGGGATCTGCTCATTCGCGGCGCGCTTTCCGGTGCGCTGCTGGGTGCTGCGACCGCGCTTGCATTCAGTGGCGCCATCACTACGGGTCAGCCGCTGGTCGGCGCACTGATCTTTCCCGTCAGTCTCGTGATGATCGTGCTGCTCGGGCTCGAACTCGTGACCGGAAGTTTTGGACTGCTGCCGCTGGCGCGGCTTGAGGGCAAGGCCACCTGGAACGCCACCATCGCGAACTGGTCGTGGGTGTTTCTTGGAAACCTGCTTGGCAGCATCGCCTTCGGCGCCCTTCTTGCGATTAGCCTCACCAATATGGGGAAGATCGAACCGGCGGGGGTCGCGGCGCGCATCATCAGCATTGCCGAGGCAAAAACCGTCGCCAACGAGGCGCTCGGCGCGGCCGGAATGGTCAGTGTCTTCGTCAAAGCCATCCTCTGCAACTGGCTGGTTTGTCTCGGCGTCGTCATGGCGATGACGTCGACATCCACGGTGGGAAAGATCGCCGCGACCTGGCTGCCGATCTTCACCTTCTTCGCGCTGGGATTCGAGCACACCGTCGTCAACATGTTCATTATTCCGACCGGCATGCTGCTTGGCGCGAAGGTGAACGTTTACGAGTGGTGGGTGTGGAATCAGATACCGGTGACGCTCGGTAATTTCGTCGGCGGCTTCGTGTTCACCGGTTTGGCCCTCTACACGACCTTCAAGCCGGTGAAACCGCTGGCGCTGGCGGCATCGCCGATTGCAGCGCAAGTCGCGGCAGAATAACGGCGGCGTTGCGCATCATGAAACTTGAAACCACAACCGCCGATTTTAGCGACGAGCAGAAGCGCTATCTGGAAGGCTTCATGTCGGGCCTGCAGGTGGGGCGCGTGGGGCGCCTCGCCGGTGGTGCCGTGCCGGCCGGCAAGGCCGATCCGGAGCCGATGGGTCCGGACGCCGCAGGCTTCAAAGCCCAGGACAAGGCCATTGCGTCGGGCAAAAAGCTTGCGGATCAGGAAAAGTTCAAACGCGAAGAGCATCCATTCGATGCTTATTCGCGGCTGAAGCAACAGGCTCTGACCAACGCGCCGCCAACGCCGGCGGATAATTTTCGCTGGCGCTATTACGGCCTGTTTTATGTCGCGCCGGCGCAGGATTCCTACATGTGCCGGTTGCGGATTCCAAACGGCATCCTCAAGCATTGGCAGTTTGCAGGTGTCGCCGATCTCGCCGAAAGCTGCGGCGGTGGCTACTCGCATGTCACCACCCGCGCCAATATCCAGATCAGGGAGATCCTGCCGAAGCACACCGTGGCGTTGCTCGAGGGCATCCAGGATCTCGGCCTGTGCTCGCGCGGCTCCGGCGCCGATAACATCCGCAACGTCACGGGCACGCCGACCGCCGGGATCGATCCGCAGGAATTGATCGACACCCGCGAATACGCCCGGCAATGGCACTATCACATTCTCAACGACCGCTCGCTGACCGGATTGCCGCGCAAGTTCAATGTCGCCTTCGACGGCGCCGGCAGGATCGCGGTGCTTGAAGACACCAACGACATCGCCTTCGCCGCGGTCGAGGTGAAGGGCGGCTTCGGGGTCGATCCCGGCGTCTGGTTTCGCCTCGGTATTGGAGGCATCACCGGCCACAAGGATTTTGCCAAGGAGACCGGCATCATCGTCAAACCGGCGGATGCCACCAAAGTGGCGGACGCCATCGTCCGCGTGTTCATCGATCTTGGCGACCGTACCAACCGGCTCAAGGCGCGGTTGAAATATGTCATCGACGGCATGGGCGTGGAGAAATTCCTGGTTCTGGTCGAGGAAAAGCTGGGTCACGCCTTGACCCGGGTGCCGCCGGAAGCCCTCGCGCTGCGCCCGGCATTCGATCGGATGGCCCATATCGGTATCCATGCCCAGAAGCAGCCGGGCCTGAACTGGATCGGCGTCGTGCTGCCGGTGGGCAAACTTACCTGCGATCAAATGCGCGGCCTCGCCAGTATAGCGCGGGATCTCGGCGACGGTGATATCCGCCTCACGGTGTGGCAGAATCTGCTGATATCGGGTGTGCGCGACGAGAACGTAGCGCTGGCGACGGCTGCGATCGAGACGCTCGGCCTCGCGGTCAAGGCGTCGCACATACGCGCCGGGCTGATTGCCTGCACCGGCAATGCCGGCTGCAAGTTCGCAGCCTCCGATACCAAACGCCACGCGGCCGAGATCGGCGATTGGTGCGAGACACGCGTGCCGATCGAAGCGCCGCTGAATATCCATCTCACCGGCTGTCATCATTCCTGCGCCCAGCATTACATCAGCGATATCGGGCTGCTCGCGGCAAAGGTGCCGGCGGGAAGCGACGACGACACGGTCGAGGGTTACCACCTTTATGCCGGCGGCGGTTTCGGACCAGATGCCGATATCGGGCACGAGGTCTATCGCGATGTGAAGGCAGAGGATGCGCCGAAGACGGTGGAAAAATTATTGAAGGCCTATCTCGCCAACCGTGTCTCGGCTGAGGAGACGTTTCTCACCTTTTCACGCCGCCATGACGGCGAAGCCCTGCGCAAGCTGGCTGAAGCGGAAGCAATGACATGAACCAGATGACCCCCCCGCCACGGCTCGAAATCATTCCGCCAACCGCACCGTTCACCGAGGGACAGCGTTCGTGGCTGAACGGTTTCCTCGCCGGGCTGCTGCAGCTTGACGGTTCAACAGCGCTGGCGCCGGCACAGAACGGCGCATTGCTTGCGCCGTCCGGCGATGGCGACGATGGCGAAGCGCCGTGGCACGACCAGACCATGCCGATTGCCGATCGCGTGAAGCTTGCCGAAGGCCGCCCGTTGCGGCGCCGCATGATGGCGGCGATGGCGCAGCAGGATTGCGGCCAGTGCGGCTACAACTGCAACGACTATTCGGATGCGATCGTCAGCAAGGCCGAACCGCGGCTCAACCTCTGCGTACCCGGCGGCAAGGAAACCGCCCGGATGCTCAAGGCGCTGAACGAGGAACTGGAAAAGGCGCCTCCGGCGTCGTCCGGAGCGGCAGCAGTATCCGCGGTAGCGGCGCCCGCGACCGCGGCGGAGCCCGGACGTTCGCGCGACAATCCGGTGCCGGCGACCTTCGTGTCGCGCCGCTTGCTGAACGCAAGCGGATCGGAAAAGGAAACCTGGCACATCGATTTCGATCTCAGCGGTTGCGGCCTCGACTATGTCGTCGGCGACTCCTTCGGCATTTTTGCGCGTAACGATCTGGGCCACGTCGATCAGATCATTGCCTTGCTAGGCGCCTTGCACACGACGGAGGTTAGAGGCAAGACCCTTCGCGAGGTATTGCGCGACGATGTTTCGCTGGCGCCCGCGCCGGATTCGCTGTTCGAACTGATCTCGTTCATCACCGGCGGCGCGCAGCGCGAGAAAGCGCGCGCGCTGGCGCAAGGCGAGGATCCCGATGGCGACGCCGCGACGCTGGATGTGATGGCCGCGCTGCAAAAATTTTCCGGCGTGCGTCCGCATCCCGAAGCGTTTGTCGAAGCGCTGGAGCCGCTGCAGCCACGGCTCTATTCGATCTCCTCGTCGCACAACGCCACACCCGGCAAGCTGTCGCTGACGGTAGACTGCGTGCGCTATGTCGTCGGCAAGCGCAAGCGCCTCGGACTAGCCTCGACCTTTCTGGCCGAACGCATCAAGCCGGGCGATCAGCTGAAAGTCTATGTGCAGAAGGCCCACGGCTTTGCGCTGCCGCAGGATCCAAAGACGCCGATCATCATGATCGGGCCAGGCACCGGTATCGCACCGTTCCGCGCCTTTCTGCTCGACCGCCGCGCCACCGGCGCGCCAGGCAAGAACTGGCTGTTCTTCGGTCATCAGCGCAGCAGTTGCGATTTCTTCTATGCCGACGAGTTGAATGCCATGAAAACGTCAGGTCTGCTGACGCGAATGTCGCTGGCGTGGTCGCGCGACGGTGACAAGAAATTCTATGTGCAGGACCGCATGCGCGAGGTCGGCCGCGAATTATGGACGTGGCTCGCCGAAGGCGCCAACATCTATATCTGCGGCGATGCCAAAAGGATGGCAAAAGATGTCGAGCGCGCGCTGGTCGATATCGTCGCGCATCCAAGGTCGTCTTGAATCCCGCCGCAATCGGTACTCCATTATGTACAGATGCGGCGTTGGAGAGCGACTATGCGCGAACTATCGGCGGAAGCCCGCCTGCACCTCTATGCGCGTTCGCTTTCGAAGCGCACGGAGCGAAGTTTGCATACAATTGCTCTCTATGGCGCCTTCGCCATCATTGCCGCCGTGGTGTTCGGCACGCTGTCGGTTCACCCGTTTTAGGCGCGGACGCTAACTTGCTTTCTTGAACGGCGCCACTTCAACACCAGCATTCTTCAACGCTTGCCGGACGCCGCGGGCGATATCGACCGCGCCGGGCGTGTCGCCGTGAATGCACACGGTGTCGGTACGCATCTTGATGACTTTACCGGTGACCGACACCACGGCGCCGTCCTGCACCATCCGCACCACGCGCTGTGCGATCTCCTCGGCATCGTGCAACACCGCGCCCGGCTTGCGACGTGACACCAGCGAGCCATCGTCTTCATAGGCGCGGTCGGCGAACACCTCGTGCACCATCGGCAGGTTGGCGGCTTCGCCGGCCTGCACCAGCTTCGAATTGGCAAGCACCACAAAAATCAGATCGGGGTCGACCGCCCTGATCGCGGATGCGATCGCGCGTGCGGTTGTTTCGTCCTCGCAGGCAACATTCGACAGCGCGCCATGCGCCTTGACGTGGGTCACCTTGTGGCCGGCCATGGTCGCGATCGCCTGCAATGCGCCGATCTGGTAGGCGACCAGGTTTTCGATCTCGGATGCCTTCATGCCCGGAAAAGGCCGGCGGCCAAAGCCGTGCAGGTCGCGGTAGCCCGGATGCGCGCCGATGCTGACGCCGCGCGCTTTCGCCAGTTCCACGGTCTTGCGCATGGTGTCGGAATCGCCGGCATGGAAGCCGCAGGCGATGTTGACCGAGGTGGCGAGGTCGATCATGGCGGCGTCGTTGCCCATTTCCCATGCGCCAAATCCTTCGCCGAGATCACAATTCAGATCGATTGTCATGATGTCGTGTCCGCTTGCCGTGAGTTGAACTCTGGTTGGTCTCGTTGCGTCAGCTAGTCTTGCGTCAACTAGTCTTGCCTCAGCTAGTCTTGCGCCGGCGCATCCGCCGCCGATGGAATTTGCCACGTTCCGGCATCGACCGCACTGACCGCGGCGCCGGCGACGTTAGCATCTCGCAGCGCCTCGATGTTGAGCGCAAAATTGTCGATCGGTCTGAGGCGGTCGGGCAGGGTGCGCAGCATTTCCGAAAACTTCCGCGCCTCCGCTTGCGCCTCGGCCATGCTGACGGCCTTGAAACGAAAGCCAGTTCCTGCCGGAATCTGCGCGAACCGGCCAAGATCGGCGGTAATCAGGGTGGCGATCTTGGGATAGCCGCCGCTGGTGCCGCGGTCCGGCATCAGCACGATCGGTTGGCCATTGCCGGGCACCTGGACACTGCCGTTCACAGTACCGTCGGAGACGATGTTGTGACCGTGCAGATGTTTTATCACCGGGCCCTCAAGGCGGTAACCCATGCGGTCGCTGGCCGACGATATCTTCCATTCGCGGTCGAGAAATAACGTTTTGGCATCGCCGAACTCGTCATCCTGCGGCCCCATCACCACCCGGATCGGCCCGTCTACCAGCGGCGTAAGATCGATCCGGTTCTCCGCCGCGCCGCTTGCGGCCGCCGTCTGCAATTCGTCGCCGGCCTGCAGCGGGCGTGGATACGGGCTGCCGAGCCCCGCGCGCGCGTTCACTGCCAGGCTGCCGAACATCGGTTCGCCCGCAATCCCGGCTTCGATCGCGAGGTAGCTGAAAGAGCCGCCGCGGGCGAAGCCCAGCGTCAGGATTTCGCCGTCGGCTATGGTCGTGGATGTATTCGATGCAACCGCGCGTCCCGAGATGTCGGCGTTGCGCGATGCGCCGGCGAGCGCGATGCGAACGGCACCCTGCCGCGCCGTGAATTTGGCGCCGAACGGGCCGATTTCAATTGCGGCGGCGAAGGCGGCGTTTCCGACCAGACTATTCGCCGTCGCGAGCGCGAGCCGGTCCATCGCGCCGCTCGGCGTCAGGCCATAACGCTGGGCGCCGTAACGGCCGCCGTCCTGCACCGAGCTTGCCGGGCCAATCGCCGAGATAACGAGCTTGCTCATGAGGTCATCAACTCGGCGACGATCTCGCCGGCTGCCGCGGCGCGATCCTGCTCGGCGAAAGTCTTGGCGTCGACCGCGGAGAACGTCACGGCATCGCCGGGTTCCAGCAGGAAAATCGGATCGCGATGCAGCTGGTAGGTTCGCACCGCGGTCCGCCCCAGCAGATGCCAGCCGCTCGGACCGGCGAGACATTGCACGCCGGTTTGCACGCCGCCAATCGAGACGGTGCCCGCGGGTGTCACCAGCCGCGGATTATGCAGCCGCGGCATCTGCAGCGAGGCGTCAAGGCCGCTGAGATAGGACCAGCCCGGCGTAAAGCCGATCATCGCGACGCGGTAGTCGCCGGCGACATGCCGCGCGACGATGTTTTCGGGCGTCGACTTGAGTGTCCTGGCGACGTCTTCGAGGTCAATGCCGTACTCGCCGCCATAAGCCACGGGAATGCGCCAGCGCCGCATTTTCGTGACCGGCGGTACCGGCAACTGCGCGAGGGTGACGAGCTTCCCACTCAGCGTGTCGAAGTCGATCTTGACCGGGTCATAATGCACCAGCAGGGATCGGTAGGTCGGCACGGTCTCGGTTACGCCGGTGATGGTCTCGCGTGCAAGGGTGCGATCGAGCGCCAGCACCCGCTGGTTCGCCATTTCATCGATGCTGCGGCTGAATTCAACCGTGATGGCGCTGTCGCCACTCGGCAACAGGCGGGGCGGGGATAGTGTCGCGGCCATAACCTCACAAACTCGTCGGCGGATATCCAGCTCTAGCCTGTTTTGCCGCGAAGTGGAATCCGCTTCACGCAAATCGGCCAGCAAGTTCAATAAATTAATCTGCATACGTGTGATAAGACCCGGTGATCGCGCCATGCGATGCCGCGCCTTCAGCCGTGAGTTCCCGACACTTGACGCGATGCGCTTGCCCCGCAAGATGCGCCCGCCTGATCATCCGCAACCGGAGCTACGTTTTCGATGTCCCTGACCCCCGAAGCGATCAAGACCCTCTCGCACGTGTCCACCGCCACCATCACTACGGTTCTGCTCAAGAAGGGCTTGCGGAATGTCTGGCTGCGCGGCTCGCGCCCGCTGCGGCCGGGACAGAAGCGGCTGGTCGGACCGGCCTTTACGTTGCGTTTCGTGCCCGCGCGGGAGGATCTGGCCACGCCGGAATCATGGTCATCGCCGATTTCGACCCGGACCGCGATCGAAGCCATGCCCGAAGGCTGCATCGCCGTGGTCGACGCCATGGGCATCACCGACGCCGGCATCTTCGGCGATATTCTGTGCGCGCGCATGATCAAGCGCGGGGTGGCTGCGCTGGTGACCGACGGCGTCGTGCGCGATCTCGAAGGCGTGCTCGGCACCAGCTTGCCGGTGTGGTGCGACGGCTTTGCCGCCCCGCCGTCGGTGGCCGGACTGACATTCGTCGGTTGGGGCGAGCCGATCGGCTGCGGCGGCGTGGCGATCTTCCCGGACGATATTATCGTCGCCGATCAGGACGGGACCGTGGTGATTCCGAAAGCGTTTCTCGACCTCATTCTGGCCGAAGGCGCGGAGCAGGAGCGAATGGAAGCCTGGATCGTCGAACAGGTGAACGGCGGCGCCGTGTTGCCCGGTCTCTATCCCATGAATGCCGAGACCAAGGCGCGCTACGCGGCTTCGAAGAAATAACCGGGACGTACCGGAAGCGTCTGCATAAGAAGGAGGAATGCCATGAATATCCATCTCGCCGGTTCGCGGCCGACACGCCTCGCCCCCAAAGAATATTTTACCGGTACGGTCTGGCAGGATCCGATCATTGCGGCTGAGGTACCGGCGCGGATTGTCTCGAACCGCGTATCCTTTGAGCCGGGCGCGCGGACGAATTGGCATTCGCACCCCCTCGGCCAGACGCTGTACGTGATCTCCGGGGTCGGCCGGGTCCAGAGCAAAGGCGGGCCGATACGCGAAATCAAAGCCGGCGATGTCGTCTGGATTCCGCCGGGTGAAAAGCATTGGCACGGCGGCTCGCCGACCAACGGCATGATCCACATCGCGATGCAGGAATCGCTGGACGGAAATCATGCGACCTGGATGGAGCCGGTGACCGATGCGGAATATGCCACCCCTGTAGGTTGACGAGAGGTCGGTCGTCATCCTTCGAGTGTCGCCACAGTGGTTCGTGGCTTCGGATGACGCCATACGGTGCGGCTAGATACGCTGCGCTGTCCAGGTACCCGAGCACAGTGCGCCGCGCCAGGTACCCGATCCTGACGTCGCGCTGAGGTGACCTGACCCGACGGCCCGCTTGATTCCGCTTATCAGGGTTACGCTGATGCCGCCGGCATCGGCGACCCGGCCCGTCGCCTTCATCAATGCGTTGCTGGATTCGACCTGGCCATTGTTAATTCCGATCGAGATGGTTGCCCCGCCGCCGCATGCGGCGTTCGCCGAGGCAATCTGGACGTTCCATGCGCCGTCAAATGTCGAGGCCGCAACGGGCGTGGCGACCACCATTCCCAGCAGTACCAGGATGCGGGTGGCGACGAATGTTTTGCAAAAGTATCCCATGACATGCTCCCTTGGTTCCGGCGCAATCAACCTCTCAGATCGGTTCGTCGGAGACTGTGAGAGAAATCACATGAGGAGATAAGGCCTTGGGCTAAGAAACGATCGCGGGTAACATCAGCGAAATAGTGCAGGCTGGGTTATTTTGGACGGGGATTGCCATGAAGCGAGTTTTTCTAGCAATGCTTTGCGGAGCCGCTCTCATCGCGAGCTCCGTTGCCTATGCCGGGGATGCGGTATCCGACAAGGAAATGGCCGACCGCTATTCACGGGCGGCGCTGTCAGGAGATAGCGACGCTCAATTCTATCTTGCTGCGCTTTACTCATCAGGCGTCGGGCGCCCGAGGTCGGATGAAGAGGCCTTCCGATGGTTTTCGCGCGCCGCTGACCAGGGTCATTCGCATGCCATGCTGGTTCTCAGCGGCATCTATGCCGTTGGGCGAGGAATTTCGAAAGACAACTTCAATGCTTATAAGTGGGCTTACATTGTCTCGGTTGGCAGCCGGGTTGACGAATTCCGCAACGGAAGTCGCCAGCTCATGGGCGTTCTGGAAACAAGGATGACGCGCGACGATGTCGACCGGGCCAAGGCCGAAGCCGGCCGCTGGCACGCGACATCGAGCCAGCCGAAGCCTGCCGCTGCTCCGGCTCCGGCCGACAGTCTCGCCCGCGACTACCAGTCGCCGCAACTATCCTCGGCTGTTTCGAAACAGCCGCCCGCGACAACGAGTAACAATTCCACCGTTACCGGCAGTCTTCCAGGGCCGCGCAACACCAGCGAAAAGAAGAACGATATGGACGCGCTATTGGATCGAGTGCCCTCCGGACTGCGCAAGCGGTTCGGCTTTTGATATTATATTTTAGGAGAAGCCGATGTCTTCGCGCGGTCTTGTCTGGTCTGGATCAGTGCTCGCAGTGCTTGCCGTTGCCGCCGTTGGCGGGGCCTATTGGAAGTATCCGGACTTCTTTCAACCTCCGACCGTAACAACGGGAGTGGCCGTTCTCGGGCCCGTTTCAGAGGCCGTCTATGGCACCGGAACCGTGGAGCCGGAGCGCTGGGCCAAAGTCGTGCCGCTGCAAAGGCGTCGGTTGATCGAACTCTGCCGCTGCGAAGGGCAGGCCGTCAAAGCCGGTCAAGTCCTCGGCCGCCAGGACGACGCCGAAGAGGTCAGCGCGCTCCATGAACTGGAAATCAACAACGAACAACTCACGCGCGATCTGGATCGCGCGAGCCGTGACCGTGACAAGAGCGAAGCCGCGAAGACCGAATACGAGCAGCGCTCTACTCAATTTGAGCAATCCAAATCGCGGATTAGCGCCCAAAAGACCCGCATCGATTCGCTGGTGCTTCGCGCGCCGCTCGATGGCATGGTGTTGCGTCGCGACGGCGAGGTCGGCGAGATTGTCGGACCAACCGAGGTGCTGTTCTGGGTCGGCCCGCCGACGCCGATGCAGGTGGTGGCCGAAATAAACGAGGAGGAAATCACCAGGATCGCCGCGGGGCAGAAGGCCTTTTTGCGAAGCGAGGCGTTTTCCGCGCAGGCGTTGCGGGCCACGGTTTCGCAAATCACGCCAAAGGGCGATCCCACGCGAAAGACCTTCCGTGTCTATCTGCGATTGCCACCCGATACGCCATTGCGGATCGGAATGACGGTCGAAGTCAACATCATCTATCGCGAAAAGACCGCGGCGGTCGTCGTGCCCGCCGAGGCCGTTGCCGGCAATGCGGTCCAGGTCGTCAGTAGCGGAAAAATTCAGCGGGTGCCCGTCACCGTCGGGGTTCGAGGCAGCCGTAACGTTGAAATCATCGGCGATGTGTCGAAGGACACCACCGTGCTGTCACCGGCACGCGCCGACTTGGCCGATGGAACGCGAATCCGCGTGGAAAACGTGGCCGCCAAGCCGGCACCGGCCGCTCCCGCGGATATCGCGCCTGTTCCCAGTCCTGCTCTTGATCGCGCACCCGCCGCCGCCGTGGTTGCCAGTGCTGCCGATGCCGACGACGCCGTCATATCCGCCGCCATATCGGCTCACGTCGATTCCGTTGTGAACGATGCACGCAGGAACGTCGGCAAGTACAGGTAAAACCCATGGCGACGAATCTTTTGCTGAGTATCGCGTGGACCCATGTGACCACTCGCATTCGACAAACACTGGTCGGCATGTGTGGCGTGGCGATGGGTGTCGGCTTCACCATCATGATGGCCGGCCTGATGCAGGGATCGCAGATCGATTTTCTGCGACAACTCGTCGACACCATGCCCCACGTCACGGTTGGTGATGAGCGTCGGTCGGTTCCGAGCCAGCCGGCGGACCAGGAATACGCCGCGGTTGGCATGCCCAATGTGGCAAACGTCAATCGACGCCCCGGCATCAAATATCCGGATACAGTCATGGCGTCGCTGAAGTCGTGGTTGCCAGGCGACGTGGCGCCGTCGGTGAAGACCACGGCTATCTTGAACCACGGCGACGCACGGGTTGGCGTCAGCCTGATCGGCATCGATCCGCGGCTTGAAGTTCGCGTCTCCAAGCTCGGCTCGCAGATGCTCGAAGGGCAGCTGACCGATCTGTCAAAGGCGGCCAACGGGATCATCATTGGCGCGGCGCTGGCGGAAAAACTTGCCGTGAAATATGGAAATACCGTCTTGCTCGGCACGGGCAACGGAACTCCGATTTCAGCCACGGTGGTCGGTATCTTCAAGTCGGGAATCAAGAGCGTCGACGAAGGACAAATCTATTCGTTGATGAATGTGGCCCAGACTCTCATCGGGCAGAACGGACTCGTCAATCAGTTGCGGGTGCGCCTGAGCGATCCCTTGATCGCACAGCAAGTGGCCACGCGCGTCGAGGCACAAATCGGATACAAGTCAGTGTCGTGGCAGGAGGCCAACTCCGATCTGCTGGGTGCCTTCGCTACCCGTGATTTCATTGTCCTGACCGTGATGGGCGCCATGCTGCTGAGCTCATCATTCGCGACTTACAACATCATTTCCACCATCACTCACGAAAAACGCCACGACATCGCAATCATGAAATCGCTCGGCATGCGGGAATACTCGGTGCGGCGAATATTCATCATTGAGTCGATGATGATGGGATCGGTCGGAATCCTGTTCGGATGGCTTCTCGGATATCTCTTGTGCTACGGGTGGTCTCAGATCAAAATATTCAATGTGCTGACCGGAGCAACGGTACCCCTCGAGATCTACTATTCGCCGACGCATTATCTTGCCACCGGAGCCATTTCCATTTTCTGCTGCGCCGGCGCGGCCTTCTTTCCGGCACGCAAGGCCACGCGCGTGCATCCCGTCGAAATTATCAGGGGTGCGTCGTGAC
>WNEZ01003498.1_pt1 | contig 16344 bp, 15 predicted proteins | sample 5400521 | NCBI WGS metagenome assembly WNEZ01 (sample SAMN13153339, study PRJNA577476) | soil metagenome | isolation source: 120 cm saprolite under Douglas fir tree site 2 hole 1 replicate 1 | place: USA:California | collected 2015-04-18
CCACAAACCGGACGCGCTGCTCCTGAATATCCATCGTCTTCCATGCCATCGCTCTTGCCACCCCCGTGCGTGCTGCGCACGCGCGGGAGTGTAAAGGATGTCCCGGGACAATGTGTAAAGGATGTCATGAGCCTGAACAGAAACGCACGCCAAGGATGGGGCACCCCCTGTGTGGTTGTGCCAGCGGAAGGCTGGGCCACCCCGCCCTTCACTTGCGAAAGTACCTCTTGAGATCCTTCCATTCAATGGCGATTACTTTCACGAGCGCGACGCATGAAGAAACCGCAACGAAGAGGTCGTAGAAGAGATGTTTCATAAAATCGATCATCTGCCCGAGACTTCCCATGGCTGTACCTTACTTTGGCTTCACTTCGCCTTTTGAGATAGGCTCCTGATGAAGGTCGTGTAGAAGCTCGTTTATTTCGAATATTTGATCGTCGTCTAGCTGGCCTCCTTTAGCTAGCCGCCCCAACGCAATTCTTGGATCGTGAATCAAAAAGAATTTCTTTCCCGACGCCGTGTGGGTCTTAATGAAGTGCTTTTCCTCGAGTTTGCGGATGTGGGGAGTAAGATTTTTCCTGCCGTTCATTCCTAGGTCATACGCAATCTCTTCCAAGGTCGGATAGCAGATGCCGTACTTGCTGGCGCGGGTCATCAAGTAGATCAATACCCGGAGTTCGGGGGGCGTTAACACTCGTAAGCCTTTCCTCAGAATGATAGGCAGAGGAACAAAACCCTTTCGGACCGTGTCGAAGACGACTGAATCTGCGCCCTTAAAATACTGCGTCCTGTACCTGAGATCCTTGGGCCCGCGCTGGGATGCAGCGGCTGTTTTTTTCTTGGTCATCAATAAACCTCCCCGCAGTCTGAGGCGAATCTACGTTCTGAGCGGCGAGCACGCAAATCTCCCCTTCCCTATCCCCTCTTAGGTCAATAAGTCAATACATACATCAAGCCACGTCAATACAGGCAATGCAAGTTAATACACGCAAAGTGACATCGCGACCGCAATAAACCTACATTTTCGATTCGATGCGTCGGCTGCTCCTGCCAGAACGGAGGGGTACTTACGTCCGCCGCTGGGCAATTCACATGGTGAACAATTCCACAAATAGTTTCATTCATGAACTGTGCAGGAATGCTACATGGGGTTCGTCGTTTCACCTGGTTTTGTTTTTCTGATTTGCCTAGCGGAAAAGGCCCGGCAGGTCGTGCGGGAGTTCTCGAGCCTCGTCTATTTAAGCATCTCTCGCATCTCCTCGCTTGTGTAGAGGTCGGCGCGCAAGCCAAGGCGGTTCACCAAAGCTCGCTCGGCCTCTGTCGCGCGATTCGCAATGAATTGTTCGCGACTTAACTCAACAGAAGCGAGATTGATTTCCGCGGGAGTTATTGTGCTGGATGGTGTCGTGCTTCCTAGAATGGCCAAATTCGGAGCTATCGGCAGCGCAACTAACACAAGTTGGTCTTCCGCAGATGCTTTGATTGGATGAACAAATTCATTGCAGCTTTCAATTTTTCCAATCGTCAGGACATCACCGAGAACAAAAGATACGTTTTCGGCCGGCAAGACCCTCCAGTGCAGGGTGCTCAACGCTTCGACTCGCTTCTTTGGCGCGATCCCTTGATTGAGTGAGCTAAGGTGAGCATTTTTGGCAATTTCTTTTGCCTTTTCTGGCAACATCTGCGTAAGCGCCGCGACATAGTTTTGCGTCGCCTCGCCCATATTCCCTGTCTTCGCTTGCCTGATGATTAGTTCCCGAAGAGCCTTTTGGCGGTGTGGCGGCAGATGTGAAAGTGCATTTCTAGTTGCTGGTTTTTGAAGTTCGCGATACGCAGCCTGTATCATCTGTCGGCTTCGCCTTTGCCTAGCCTTTTTGTCGGTGGAGGTGAGCATCTCTCCCGCGAGACTAAAAAACTCGCGGCTGAGGTGAGCGAAGCCGTCGCGAAGATTCTTCGTCCGAATTGCCAGATGCACAATCAACTCCCGTACTTTCGAGACATCAGCGTCGGTGATTCCGATGGCTTTAATCCTTTGCAGGAGTTCGGCGTACTTCGATTCTTCATCCGCAATCAGCGACTCTAAAGAAGATGTTTCCGGGTTGCCGTGGAAATACCGCTGTTTGGCTATGTCCCTAGTATTACTCTCAATCGGATCATGGCCGGAGCGAAAAACCCAGGCGTAATAATCTTCGCCCGATGGCGATCGGCGGGACGCAAAATTGTTGAGCAGGAATCTTGGATTGAAGTGGTGACCTTTGGCTTTTGCGCGTTTTGAAGACGTCGAATTCACAATTCCGCCCACACCGGCTCGATTCCGGGTGTCGCTCGACTCAGCTTCGGCGGGTGGGCCACATCAACGAGGGAAGTATAACGCGATTTGTTTTCGAACATCGTGCGAACTAGGGGTGCGCCTCGATAAGAGCGAAGGCGTTGTCAAGGACAAAGATATCCTGGGCAGTGCCGAAGCACTGCTTGCTTTGCCAGAGTGGTTGAGGACCAGGACTCTGGAAATCTCACTCGCCCAGGAAGTAGCCGCGGAAGCTACATGCGGCGAATTCTTTATCGACCACCGATTTTTCATCACAAACACCTGTGACACCCGTCACAGACTTCTAACCGTCCGTCGGCGACAATGGGATCGACCTGTGTGTCAGGGCCGAGGAGTGTCCGTCTCCCACGATGGCTCTCGAAGCAGCCCGACTCCCATTTGTCGGTGGCTCTTTGGTATTTGTGGCAACGAGCGGGCGTCAGCACGCCGCCGAAACTATGAATCGTAAGAGAATAAAGCGAAGAATTGAGCTAAGTTCTTATTCCTGAGGATTTTGCATATAAGTCCTTATTCTTGAGGATTTTGCCGCTAACCCTATGATTCTAATACATCGAAAAAATGGGTGGGGTACCCCCCATAAAAAGAAAAGCCCCCTCGAAAGGGGGTCTTGGACAAATCGACAAAGACTCTAGCTGTCGCCGGCGACGGTGCGCACCTTCCCGGGCAGGAAATGATAGGGCGGCCACGGACCGGTCACGACCATTTGGCAGTTTTTGAGTTGCTTGGCGGCTGTGCTGTAACGGTTCTGATATTTTTCGATGGACTTGGTGTCGATGAGAGAGGGCGCGGGCTTTGGTCTGGCGTTCGCGCTCACGCGACGCCTTTTCGCGGAGCTTGAGGAGGTACTCGCGGCCGACCGTATCCGGCAAGACGATCTCTTCCATCGTGCCGCGAATAGAACCGTCGCGAACCGTCAGCTTGATGCGCATTTCGGACTTGCCGCGGAGCCGTTCGACACTCTCACAGAAAGTGCGGCGGTTGGCGCGAACCGCCTGGCGGATGGCATCTTCGGTATCGAAAATCGTTCCGAAGCGGAAGGGTAGGACGGTGGCGGTTCGGAAGCTCCGGCTTACTACGCGGGCATGCTCCAGAACGGATTTTTCATCGAGTTTGGAGGTCGCGCGGTCATATTCACTGACGATCACCGCGAATTCTCCGCTCGGGTAGCTCATGACGGGAGCGGAATTCACTCCCTGAATTCCTTCTAAAACGTAGGGACGACGGGAGCGAACACCGTTGGCGAGGGTCGGGTGTTCCGTGAGGCAGTACGCGTACCACGACATGCATTCTCTCCGAATGTCACCGGGGCCTTGGGCACCCCTTTAGATTTTCTTTTCAAGTTAGGGCTGCGTTTCTACCTGGAAGATTTGTTTTTTGGAACGAGATGAACGCGAAGTACCGCGTCCAAAGCGATACTACTGCGGACTAGGGTTTTTTGCAACCTTTCTTGAGACAAATGCATCGCCGGGCGTCTCAATTTGCTACGAACACGATTTTGGCGCGCTAGCAGGGCGGTTGCGACGTTGCGACGATCCGCTACGCTGGCTCGGCGGCCACTGGCATTGTGGAAAAACTGTATTCCCATAAACGGGTCGCGGCTACCAGTGGAACTTCAGGATTTCTTTTGGTCCGCAGCGCGGTCCTGCAGCGTGATCGTGACCGCGCGCAGCATGTCGCCGGCGGGCGCGGGCTTCCCGGTCCAGATTTCAAACTGGCGCGCGGCTTGTTGCACAAACATTTCGACTCCGGGGATGACCGCGATTCCCTTGGCGCGCGCCGCCTGTAGCAGGTGCGTCTCGACCGGGTTGTACACCATGTCGAAGACGACGCGGGCCTGGATCTCCTCGTCTTTGAGCGGGCAGTCGCGCGTGTTCCCCATTCCGACTGGAGTGGCGTTAATGATGACATCGAAGGCGATTTTGCGGAGGTCGGCACGTTTGATGGTTCGCGCTTTCGCCTGGCGCGCGAGCTTCTGCGCCTTGAGGGAAGTGCGATTCAGTATCCAGACTTCAGCGCCGCGCTCTTTGAGACCGAAGACTGCGGCACGGGCCGCGCCCCCGGCGCCGAGCACGAGAACTTTTGCGCCCTCAATGGCGAGGCGCTGCTCGAGCGGACGAACCACGCCCGCGGCATCGGTATTGAAACCATAAAGCTTGCCATCTTGTCCGCGGACGACGGTATTGCAAGCGCCGATCTTGGTGGTGTGCGCGTCGGTGTTATCGAGATGCGGAATGATGGCTTGCTTGTAGGGCATGGTGACGCTGAGGCCGTGGAGGGGAATGTCGCGCACGCAGCGGATGAGATCCTTGAGCGTCTTGGCGTGGAGAGGAAGATAAACGCCGTTCACGTTCTCGCGGCGCAGCGCCGTGTTCATGATGACGGGCGAGAGGGAATGCTCGATGGGATCGCCGGCGACTCCATAGACGCGAGTGGCGGCGTCGACTTGCTCGATGCGGTAAATACTATGCAGATCCCCGGCACTGACCTGACCGGGCGCGGTTTTGAGGTCGGCGCTGACCGCGCCAAAAGTGAAAACGCTGCCGGCGCGCACGCTGAGCACCCGGCTGATGATGCCTTGCTCTCCCATGCACAACGCGATGAGCGCATGCTTGTCGCTCTGCGTCTGCAGAAACTTCATCATGGCCACGTTGTCGGAGAGCGTGGTGGCGGTGGTGACGATCTTGTAGAAATCGGCCGGGACCTTCAGCATTTTCTCCAGCGTCTCATCGAGGTTGCGGGTGGCGCGGAAATCATGGAACGACAGGATGAGGCCGGCGCGGCCGCGCAGGCGGGCAATGGCTGCGGGCTTCGCTTTCAGCGCGCTCTGAAGTTCCAGGTCGACGAGCTGACAGCCCGCGGCGCGGGCCCTGGTGAGCACATCCAATTCCGAAGCCAGCGATCCCTTGAACTTGCCGCCATTGTCGGCACGCCGGCAGGTGCCGATGGCGGTGACGTACTGGTGGGTTTCAAGAAAGCGGTGGATTTTGGGAAGCGCGGCCAGGGGCTGCTTCAGGTAGTCCAAACGGAACTCGATGAAGGGGTTATCCCGGGCCATGGACTCGGCGGTATCGAGCATGTCTTCGACAGTGTCGCCGCTTAGCGCCAGGCAGACCTTAGGCAGGCGCAACGGCAAGAAACGCGGCGCGAGAGTGGAAGACATAGCCAAGGCCATTTGTTTTCAACGACGGCGCGATATTACAGGGGCGTAGGCGCAGATGCAACATTAAGGTTGCGGAACCGCCCCCGAAACACTTTGGGAGCAGGGGGTCAAACACCCTCGTAACCTTGACCCGTCCCCAGGCGCTTGTTACTTTTCGGCTGTAACCCTTGTCTTCCGAGAGAGATAGCGAGAGAGGTTAGCTGGGGGCAGCCCCGGAGCGGTTTGGAGTCGGAGGTAACATGAAGAAAACAGGATTGTTATTGCTATTATTGGTGACGGCGACCCTCGCCGTGGCCCAGCAGTCGACGGTGGCGGTCACGCCGGATGCGTCCGGTATCGTCAACACATCGGTCAACGTGCCATTTGTGCGTTACCAAACGCCTACCGCGGCAGACATTTACTGTGCCGGATTTATTACCAAGGACCGGGTTCCCGACGCCAACTACGTGAACGGTGGCTTGGAAACACCGACCTCGACCAAGTTCGAGATTGGGGAACTGGTCTACCTTGCGGGAAGCGGCTACCAGGCGGGACAACTGTATTCGATCGTTCGCGAACTGCGGGATGTCAACGAGTATGAAATCTATCCGGGGCAGAAGAAAATACTGGCTGCCGCGGGACGCCCTTACGGGGAAATTGGGAGGGTGCGGGTAATCGATACGCGGAATCACAGCGCCATCGCGCAAGTGGAATTCAGTTGTGATCCCATCAATCCGGGAGATGTCGCCGTACCTTTCGTGGAAAGACCGCCGGTTGCGTTCCACGTGCCAGGACATTTCGACCGGTTCGCGCCCACGAACGGCAAGCTGAGCGGACGGATCGTGCTCGGTAAAGATTTCGACGGCGTGCTCGGAACCGGCATGAAACTTTATATGAACATGGGTTCGAATCAGGGCGTAAAAGTGGGGGACTATTTCCGCGTAGTGCGCTCCTACTCAGCCACCTTGCATCATCCGGTGGACTCGCTCTCCTTCAAAGCACAGACTTCAGAAGACACGCAGATGCGTCCCGCGACATTTGAGGCCACGAGCTTCACAAAAACCAAAGGGCCAAACATTCATGTGGGCGATCTGCCGCGGCGCGCCGTCGGCGAAGTGGTGGTTCTGAACGTAACCCCGACTGCATCGTCCGCCATGGTCGTCTTCGCGCTGGAAGATGTGTACGCGGGCGACACGGTGGAACTGGACGCGCAGGAGTAAGAGCGCAGGAATAAGAGAAACGAATAATCCGATCGTAGCTTTGATGGGAACGAGGGGAGAGCGAATCTCCCCTTTTTTTTGCCGATAGTGCGGATTTCCCGGTAGAGACGCGGCTTGCCGCGTCTCTTTTCGCGGCGGAGACGGGGCAAGCCCCGTCTCTGGAGGCGCTTTCAGCGGAAGAAACGGACTTTCGGATTTCCCGGGATCATCGCGCCAGCGACGACTAATACGACGATCACAACAGCGAGTTCCACGTTGTCCTCACGAGATTGCCCTGGCAATCAAAGTGCCAGCGGTCAGCTTACTTCCTCTGGCAGAGAAGGCAAGAGTACTAAAGTAGGGGCAGGCTCGAAGGAGTGGGATGTTTTCCGAAGCAGATTCAGCGGGGAAGTTCTACATCCGCGTCGGAAAAGACCTCGGCCGTGAACGCCTCGATGGTTGCGCCCTTGCGCCAGGCATCCAGCGGCAGGCCAGCTTTGCGGCAGGTTTGCTCAAGAAAAGTTTCCCGACCCCAACCGTTTTCGACTGGAACCTGCGGCAGCAGCAATCCGCGTCGAGCGCCATCCGAGATGAGCAGCCCGTGGCGCCCGACTTCCACTACCTCGGGACGAATCGGGGACAGGCGGGAGAGCACGCTCAGAGAAACCTCCAGCCTAAGAGCTTCTTCCTGCGTCACCGGCAAGAAACGGGAATCTTCGAAAGCGGCGGCGCGTGCCGTCTCGGCCACAGCGCGATACAGCGGCGCGACGGGCAAGGCATAGCCGACGCATCCTCGGAGTTCGCGACGAAGGTCGTTGTGAAGATCGCCTTTTAGATAAAGAGTGGTGAAGACGCCGCGGGGCTCCGCCAGCCCGGCCGAAGGCGGAGCCTCCGGAAAAGGCGGAAGAGCCTTCCCCTGTGTTCCGCAGTGTCCTCGGTGGTTAGGATTCTCGCACCCCAGAGCGTAAAGAATCGCCTCGCGCGCGATGTGGAGCAGAGTGCGGCGCTGATCCAGAGAGAATTCCGGGGATGGCAGGGCGGGGCGTGCGATTTCGCGCGCGCTGAGACTTTCAGACAGCTTTTCAAACAGCCTGGACATCGCGTTTTCTCCGTCGGGCGAGGACGAAGGCCCGGCGTCGCCGCTTTTCCGATTTGCGGTCGATCCGCGACCAGAAGGCAACGAAGTAATCGAGCGCGGAAACCAGCGAAAGCAGAACCATGAACCAAATGGCTACCCAGGCAATCCAGTAGACCGGGAAAACGTAAATGCTGAACACGGGCCACTGGTGCCAGCGGCGAGCGAGAATCACGGCTACCACGGAAATGATCTGCACCAGCATCTTGAACTTGCCCAGTTCGCTCGCTTGAATCGTGAAACCTTCGGAAGCGGCAATGGAGCGCAGCCCGCTCACCAGAAACTCTCGGCCGATAATGACCACGGCCATCCAGGCCGGCACCAGCGCGGGATTGAACTGCACCAGGGTGATGAAGGCGGCCGCGATCAGCAACTTGTCCGCCAGCGGATCGAGCAGCATACCCATGGTGGTGATCTGCCCGCGTTTGCGCGCCAGGTAACCATCAATGCCGTCGGTTATCGAAGCCAATATGAAAACGGCGGAAGCCAGGATTTCTCTTTCCCCGGTTTGCTCGCTCGAGAAGCGCGGACTGCAAAGAATCCAGATGAGCAGCGGAACCGCAGCGATGCGGGTGAGCGTGATGTAGTTAGGAAGATTCACGCGATGACTAAGCCAGGGCCGCTGGGGCGGTTGATGTGATTATCCTCTACATCGGAGGCCAAGGCAACGGACCGGAAGGGAGTACTCCAGTTTGGCTGGCGCTTGGTGGTGAGAGCGGGGCGTCCCCGCTCGGCTGGACCCTTCGACTTCGCTCAGGGCAGGCTCGCGAAACGCCCGTCGCTCCACGGTATGACTGATCACGCGCTCACCGTACTAGCCTTGATCTTCCTGCTCATCCACTTTTCACGTAAGGACGCTGTCTACTATTCCTTCTGCGCTGCTTTGTAACCGGCAGCCTTCGCTTCCGATTCGGTCATAAACTTTCCGGCCTTGGTTTTGCCGTACCATCTTCCGCCCTTGTGGTAGACGCCGCTCTCGGTGTTGACCCAGACTTTGCCGCTGGCTTGAGCCGCGGCAATCTCCGGACTGGCAGCCTTGGCCGTTGTCTTCTTCGGCGCCGCCATGTTGCCAGTCGACTCGGCAGGCGCAGCCTTGTCGGCGGCAGCCGTTTTCGAGGCGCTATCTTCTGCTGCTGCCGCCGCTGCCTTCTCGGCCTTCTTCTTGGACTTCTTGGTAGTGGCGTCCGAGCTGGTGTCGCTTGAGCCCGCCTGCGCCTTGGCCAACGCAGGCGAAATGGAGAACGTGAGCATCAGACAGAAAGCCAGCATCCACAGAGTAACTTTGTTTTGAGAGTGATTCATTTTTCCTCACACCTTTCATATCGATGCCTTCGGTGAATTGTCATCCCGAGCGAAGCGAGGGATCTGCATCTTGCGGCGAACTGCAGATCCCTCGCTTCGCTCGGGATGACAATTCACGGCTAGGCGTAGATTCCGCGCTGCCGGATGGTGTACGCCACGCGGTCGATCGCCAGCATGTAGGCGGCAATCCGGTTGTTCACGCCATGAGTTTCAGCGTAGCGGACGACATCGTCGAACGCCGCAACCATGATCTCTTCCAGATTCTCGTTGACCACCGATTCCTTCCAGAAGTAGCCCTGGCGGTCCTGCACCCACTCGAAGTAAGAAGTAGTGACGCCACCGGCGTTCGCCAGGATGTCGGGAATCACGAAGACTTTTTTCTCGCTAAGGATATCGTCCGCGGACGCCGTCGTGGGGCCATTCGCGCCTTCGGCCAGGATCTTGCATTTCACCCGGTCCGCATTTTGACTGGTGATCTGGTTCTCGGTTGCCGCGGGGATCAGGATGTCGCAATCGACAAGCAACAGCTCCGCCGGATCGTAGCTCTCCGCGCCCGGGAATCCGTGAATGACGCCGTTGCGCTGGCGGAATTCCCACAGCGCTTCAACGTCCATGCCGTTCTTGTTGTACAGGCCACCACCCACCTCGAGGATGCCGACGATCTTGTATCCAGCTGCCGCCATCAGGCGGGCCGCGTTCGAACCGACGTTGCCGAAGCCCTGCACGATGACACGGGTAGTGTCGCGATTCAGCCGCAGTCTCTTGATCGCCTGATCGCACACCATGAGAACGCCACGCCCCGTAGCCTCGCGGCGTCCGCGCGATCCGCCGATGTTGACGGGCTTGCCGGTAACGACCGCCGTGCAGGTCTGCCGCATGTGCATGGAGTAGGTATCCATGATCCAAGCCATGGTCTGCTCGTTGGTATTCACGTCGGGCGCGGGGACGTCTTTTTCCGGGCCGATGAACTCGAACAGTTCGGCTGTGTAGCGGCGGGTCATGCGTTCCAACTCGCCCTGCGACATCTTGTGCGGATCGCAGATGATGCCGCCCTTGGCGCCGCCGAATGGAATATTCACCACCGCGCACTTCCACGTCATCCAGCTCGCCAGCGCACGGACTTCGTCGAGGTTGACGTCGGGAGCGTAGCGCAGTCCGCCCTTGGCCGGGCCCCGCGCAATGGAGTGCTGCACGCGGAATCCAGTGAACACTTCCAGGTGCCCGTTATCCATCATCACCGGGATATGAACGATAATTTCGCGGCTCGGACTCCGCAAGACCTTCCACAGGCCGTCATCAAGATTCAGCTTTTTCGCGGCTAGGTCAAAGCGAGCCGCTTGCGCCTGCCAGGGATTAGTTTCCTGCTCCAGGTCCACCGTCGTCGTCATAAGAATCTCCGCATGATTGCGATTGTAATCGCGATTGCCGACTCGAGTGAGCAGGCAAGCCTCGCAAAGTATATTGCCGCCCAGCGGGCTAGGCAAGCGAGGGGGAGCAGCACAGCGAATTTTGCATTCACATTTGTGAGGGCGATGCCCGTCCCGCAGCCCGCGGCGAGGCCGAACTGCGCTCGGCTTGGGCGGGCGGGGAGCCCGCCCAAGCACGAGCAAAAGTGCGTCACTCAGTCCTACGGTTTCAGGGCGATGGTGGCCTGCGCGACCTGATCGAACGTGGTGACGACGCGAGCGTTGGCTTCGTAGCTGCGCTGCGCGACGATGAGAGCGGCGAACTCGCTGGCAATGTCGACGTTGGACTGCTCGAGGGCGCCGCCGGAGATGCTGCCCAGTCCGCCGGTTCCCGGCCCGCCGATGGTGGGCTGACCGGAGGCCAGGGTGGGAGTGAAATCGTTATTGCCCTGGTGGGAGAGGCCCTGCTCGTCAGCGAAGCTGGCGAGCGCGATCTGTCCTATGGTAGCGGTCTTCCCGTTGCTGAAGGAGCCGGTAATGGTGCCATCGGAACCGATGTTGAAATTCTGCAGGGTGCCGCTGCTGGTGCCATCCTGTTGGATGGAGGCGGTGCTGTTGGGGCCCGCCAATTGAGTAAGGAGCCCGACGCCGGCGTTGGCCACGTGCCAGGTAAAGGAAAGTTGGTTGGCGCCATCGGCGAAAACCGTTTGGGGGGTTACTGGATTCGTGACGGGCGGGACGGGCGGGACCGTGATGGTGGGATTGGTAAGAGAGGCGGCGCCGCCGGTAGGAGTGATGCTTTTGAGGGTTCCATCTCCGTTGAAAATGAGGGTACCGCTGGCGACGCTGACAGGCGCGGCGGCGCCGGTGATGTCGGCGGCGGGAATAGTGGCGGCATAGGTCCAGGTGTTGGTCGCGCTCTTGGTGTAGGTGAACGTGATGTTGTGGCTGCCTCCCAGGGAATCGTAGATGGTGGCCTGGGTGGAGTAGGTGGAGCCGACGGCAGCGGTAGCATCGAGGTTCGAGGTCAGGCTTACGTTGGCGGTGACGGTAGCGGGACTGACGGTTCCGGCTCCGAGCGCAAGTGTGGTAAGTCCTCCGCTGGTGCTGATGGCGCCATTGACGGCCGGGTATCCGAGGACGTGTTGACCGCCTGCGGTTTCGAGCAGGTTGTCGGTGCCGACTTCGAAATTGCCGGCTCGAGTGTAGGTCTGCACGCCGTTTTCCTCGACCACGAAGAAGCCATTGCCCTGGATAGCGACATCGGTGGAGACGCCCGTAGGCGTGACGTTACCCTGCGTAAAGTTCGAGGGCTTGGATGCCACGCTGACGCCCGCGCCCTGCTGGATGGGGTCGCCGGCGCCGTTCGTGCCGAAGTTTTGGTAGAACAGATCGCTGAACTGGATCTGCTCGTCCTTGTAACCGATGGTGTTGAGGTTGGCGAGATTGTTGGCGGTGGTGGAGAGGGCTTCGGAACTTGCGGTCAATCCGGAAAGAGGTATCGAGAACGAAGGCATGTGGGCTCCTTAGCGAGAACTGGAATTGAGACTTGGGTTGGAAATCGAATTGACACTGGCGCTCGGGCTGGAGGTTGGAGTCGTGTTGTTGACGAGCGTCTGCATGAGCTGTTGGATCTGAGTCAGTTCGCCGAGCGAGTTGAACTGGGCGAGCTGGGTGACGAACGCGTTGGGATCGAGCGGGTTGATCGGGCTCTGGGATTTGAGTTGCGCCGTCAGCAGCGTCAAGAACGTGGAGGTCAAGTCCGCCCCGGGATTGCTGGACGCGGAGGTTGTGGCCGGTTTGGACGCAGTTTGAGCGGCAGAGGTGAGCGACTGCAGCAGCGGGATGTACACGAGTTGGTCCTCCTAAACGTGAATGCTGACGCGAGTTTTCGCAGGCCCGGCGGTCAGGTCTGAGGGGAGAATGCTGATGGTCGCGGGCTCCGGCGCCGGGTCTTGTTCTGGCGAGACAGCGGATTGGGAGCCCGGGGTTTCAGAGAAATGTTGCCGCGGCTGGCCATGCTGAAAGCTGGTCGCGGTCTGCACGCCGGAGCGTCCGTTATCGAAATCGACGGCAGTGAGATTCAGGTGCTGGTGATTGAGTCCGGATTCGAGGCTGGGGACTTCGGAACTGAACCAGCGGGCGAGATCACGGTCTCCGTGAATGGTGATACCGACCTGACTTTGCTGGACGACGGTATGAATCTGAACGGCGCCGAAGGCGTCGGTGCGGATGCCGACCTGCATCTGGGCGTTCATTTGCAAATCAGCGGCGGAACCGGGTGCGATCGGCACAGGCGGTGCTGTGGGCGTGGGCGGCGCGGAGTCGAGCATGTGGTGAGTTTTGGGAAGCTCGGGCGCGGCGTCTGATCTGACTTGGGGCGGGGGCGCGGAGGCTGGTGGAGCGGGAGCGGGCGTAGCCGAGGAATTGTTTCCGGAGTCGAGTGCGGCGGACGGAACGTCGTGCGATGGAGTGGCTTGCGGTTGCACGTTCCCTTGGACTGCGGCGGAGGCTTTTTTATCGGCTGCGGCTGTTTGCGGCGTTGCTGCGGAAGCTGGTTGAACGGAGATGCCGGGCTTAGCGTTGCGGGAGGCATCGTTCGTCGTTGCGGCAATCGGCGCGGGGGTTACCGGAGTCGGCGCGGGGACGTTGGAATTCGGAGTGAGGTTCGAAGTAAAAGACGGGGCATTGTTGCGAACGTCATTGGCAACGTTTGTGGCGCGGTCATCGGCGATGACGAATCCGGTTTCTGGAGCGCTGACAGTTTTTGCCGCCGCGGTTGCGGCCGTTTGCGGCGCTGCGGCGGGGCCGGGTTGGACGGAGACGCCAGACTTGCCGCTGATAGGGGCATCGTGCTTTGTTGGTGCAATCGGCGTTGAGGCAATCGACACGGGAGCCGGGGCCAGAGCTTTAGAATTTGGAGTGAGGTTCGGAGTAAAAAGCGGCGCGTTGTTATTGGGAATGTGATTGGCAGTGTTATTGGTAATGATATTGGTGAGGTTAGGGGCGATGGCGAATCCAGCTTCTGAAGCGCTAGCAGCTTGTGGCGCCGCAGTGGTGGTGGCATCGGATCGGAGTACTTGGGACGGGACGGTGTCGAGAGCGGCAAAGCCCGACACCGGGGCGGAGGGCGCCGACTGATCTGAGGAATTACCGGAGAGCGGCGATGGCATCGCCTTCGCAAGTAGTGTCACGGGCACGGGCGGCGCCGGGGTCAATGGTGCTGCCGGGACAGTTGGAGATTGGACGGTCTGAGTTTTGTCGAGAGCGAAGATGGCTGCGCTGGTTGGAATCCGCGCGTGGAATTGGCTGCCGACTGACGTTGGCATTGGTGAAGCGGTGGTCGCTGGTGAAATAGAAACCGGGGCCGTTGGTAACTCCGCTTGCGTTGTCGCCGGTAACGCGGGCATTGGAACAGGCGTTAGTAAAACGGTCGCCGGTGAAATAGGCGCTGACGAAACAAGCCCTGTTGGCGCGGGTGACGCTGAGGCCGGGGGAGTGGAAAACTGTGTCGGTGCGGTTGGGCTTTGCGTCGGGACGTTGGAAAACGAATGAGCGACGCCGGAAGCGGCTTGGCCGGCGGGGGATGGGAGTTCAGGGGATTTCAGGATGGCTTCAGCTGTCACTGGAGAATTCATCGCCGCTTCGGCGACGCCGGAACTCGCGCGAAGTGCGGCGTCGAGAGGTGTGGTGGAATTCGAAATGGGAAGCGCGGCGGCTCGACTTATTGCGGCGAGCGGAACGGCGGAAGTCGAGGTTTGGCCCTGCGGATTCTTATCACGCCGGTCGTGAGGGTACAGAGCGTCCGCCATGTTGGAGGACAGGAGCACGCCGGGCACGGCGATCTGGGCCGGAACGCCGCCCGGCTGACGGATGGGCAGCGGCGGAGACGCGGTCACGCTGGCCCGGTTCGCAGTGAGTTGCCGCGCGAGTGGTTGCTGGTCCGAGGCGAGTTGTTGCTGATTCGAGTGAGGATCGGCAAGGGCCGGCGCCGGCGTGGTCTTCGATGCAGTTGGTGATGTCGTTGGTAAAGTAACCAGTGGTGTGGCGGGTGGCGCGGTTAGTAATGTTGCTAGTAAAGGCGCGTTCGCTGTTACTAACAAAGATGAGGGTAGCGAAGGAGTGATTCCTGGAACGGTTGTGGAATCCACGGCCGCCTTGGCCTCCGACTTGGTGCCAGGCTCACCCGCAGACTCTGACTTCAGAACCAACGACCTGAGGCTTAGCTTGGCCTTAGCTCCGCGATTCGGAGCGGTGTTGGAACTGGATTTCGAATCGATGTTTGGGTCGAACTTTGAGAGTAAAGGTAAGCCGGACTTTGTGCCGAAGTTTGCACCGGACTTGGAGGCGGATTTCGAAGTCGTTTCTGCCGCGGCGGACTGACCTTTGGCAGGTTCCGGCGTGGAATGTTCTGGCGCGGAACTGGACATGGACGAGGCGAGCGTGGCGCTGAAGCTCGCGGACGACGGGGGCATGGTCGCGGTGGAAGCGGTTTGGGTCGCAGCCGGGATGGGAATTGCGTCTACGTGCATCGGAGTACCACGGGTTCGGTTGCACTCGATGCGCCAATGGCGGGGAGTCTGACTTGGACTAGGAATGCAATGGGCGATAGTTGCAGTTTCAGAGACTTACATGAAAAGAGATGGGCGTTGAAGGGGTGGGTGAGACGGCGAGGAGGATTGATGCGGCAAGGGTTGCCGGGTGCAGCCCGGCAAAACAGGGCGATTCAATTTCGACGGTGCCAGCGTTGTAGAAGATAGGTGGCATCGAGTTCCTGTTGCTGGCGGCGTAATTGTTCCTGATGGTAGTCGTGACGCTGGCGGGCACGCAGGGTTTCGATGACTTCGCGTTCGCGATAAGCCCGATGGTATGCGCTGGCCGCTTGCTGGCGCAGGAGTTCGAGCTTGCGGATGTCGGATTGGAGCTCCTGGCGAAAGTGATGCAGGTTCTCGCGGATAACGGAAGCGAACTGTAGCTCGGCCGCAGTGCATCCGGCTGTGAGACCGGCGGACTCGGACTGAGAGGAGTCGGAGAGGAAGCGTTCAAGTTGTGCCAATGTTTCCTGGGCGCGGGAAACCTGGAGATTGGCCTCCTGCAGTTGGAGGGCACGCTGGCGTTCGATGCTTTGACGGAGACGGAGTAAGGGGGCGAGAGTGAAACGGAAGGGCATGGATTCAGGCGGGGAGCGCCATAAGGCGATCGAGCGAATCTTTCATCACGGCAACTTCCTGTGAGGGCTGCATGAGGAACTCGCGAAGCGAGGGCATGAGCGCGATGGCGCGATCGAGGTCGGGATCGCTGTTTTTCTGGTAAGCCCCGATGCGGATGAGTTCCTCGGAAGCCTTGTAGGTAGCGAACAGACGGCGGATCGAGTTTGTTTTGGCGAGATGAACGGCGGAGATGACGGCGGGCATGATGCGGCTGATGCTGTCGAGGATGGAGATAGGAGGATAGTGGCTTTGGGCGGCGAGGCGGCGATCGAGCATGACGTGGCCGTCGAGGAGGGCGCGGGCGGCGTCGACCAGGGGATCGTTTTCGTCGTCACCTTCCATGAGAACGGTGTAGAAGCCTGTGATGGTGCCGGAACCGAAGGAGCCCGCGCGCTCGATGAGGCGGGCGAGCAAAGTAAAGACCGAAGGCGTGTAGCCTTTAGCGGTGGGCGGCTCGCCGGCGGCGAGTCCGATTTCGCGCTGCGCCATGGCGAGACGAGTGAGCGAGTCGACGACCAGCAGCACATGCTTGCCGCGGGCACAGAAATATTCGGCGATCGTGGTGGCGGCGAGACCGGCGCGGATGCGGAGAAGCGGATCCTGGTCGGAGGTGGAGACGACGAC
>WNEZ01002293.1_pt1 | contig 16339 bp, 14 predicted proteins | sample 5400521 | NCBI WGS metagenome assembly WNEZ01 (sample SAMN13153339, study PRJNA577476) | soil metagenome | isolation source: 120 cm saprolite under Douglas fir tree site 2 hole 1 replicate 1 | place: USA:California | collected 2015-04-18
AGCCAGGCCTGGGCGCCGTTGTCGTCGATCGTGACGGCGAACATCGCGGGCTCTATCGACCTGATCGACCAACCGTCCACGAAGGCAGCGCGCAGCTCGGCCTGCGACACCCGGCGCGGGCCCCAGTCCCCGGGCTGGCGGTCGCTGAAACACATCATGTAATACATCCCCCCGTGCCGAAGCGCCGACCTCAGGCTGTTGACGTAAACCGGGCGCTCCTCGTCGTCGAAGACATGGAAGACGCCACTATCGGTGATGACGTCGAACTGCCGCCTCAACCGGTCGAGGTGAATCACATCCCCGACCTCGAACATCGCGCTGATGCCCCGCTGCTGCGCCTTGGCCCGCGCGCGCTCGATGGCCAGCTCCGCCACGTCCACTCCCATTGCCTCTGCACCGTGGCTCGCCGCCAGCATCACGTGCTCTCCGGTTCCGCAGCCGACATCCAGCACACGTCCGCGGAACTTGCCAGCATCCGCTAGCACCACGAAGTCGGGCTGCGGCCGGCCGATGTCCCAGGGCGGCGATCCCTCGTAGACGCTGTTCCAGGAGGGACGTTGAGCCATGGCCCTAGCTTAGTATCGGCCTCGCGAGTCCAGCAGTTCGAGCTCTGCACACGCTGGCTATCGCACGCTCGAGGAAGTCGCGAAAGTGATTCCGTCAGCGTGGCTTCTCGTACTCCGAGGCGAACAGGTAGCTCACGGCCAGGCTGCGATATGGCCGCCAGCGGTCCGATATTTCGACCAGCTCTGCTTCGGAGGGAACGCGGCCGAGACCGTAGATCCGTTGGATCGCGCGGCGCAACGCGATATCGCCGGTGAGAAAGACGTCTGGCCGGTTTAACGCGACGAGCAGGAAACCACGCGCCGACCACGGCCCGATACCCTTCACCTCGGTTAAGGCTGCCTCGACCTCTTCGTCTGTCATGCGTTCAAGCGCCACATCGCTCAGCCGCCCATCCACGAATCGCTCCGCGAGCGCGCGCAGTGTCGCGCCCTTGCGAGCCGAGAGGCCGGCGGTGCGAAGCACCTGCGGATCGGCTACCAGCAGCTCGGCCGGCGACGGCAGACGACCGCCGAATCGCTGTTCAATGCGGGACACGATCGTGCGCGTCGCAGCGACCGACAACTGCTGACCGACGACCTGGAAAATGAGTGTCCCGAACGCATCGAGCTGCGGGAGCTCGTCCATCCACGCTCGCGGACGAAAGGCTGGATGCGCGTCGATGATGCCCGCGAGGACCGGATCGGCCTTGCGAAGGAACTCGCGAGCCTTTCGGTCAGCGAGCGCAGCGGGTTGCCGCGGACGAGCACCTACGCTCATGCCGGGTCGCGTATCGGCAGGCTGGCCATCAGGGGTGCACCCGGTTGTCCGGCGAGTGATTGGCCCCGTGCCAGGCCAGGTCGATCCGCTCGCCCCCGATCTCGAGCGTGCGGCGATCATGGAAGGTCTCCTCGTTCGGGGGTCTGGCCGGCGCAAACTCAGGTAGGTCCGACAGGTTAGTTGTGCTCATCTCACTCCTCCTTGAGCCTTGCCCTCACGCCGGCGTCGATGTCCATCTCGGCACGACCGATCAATGACTTCGCAGGCGGTACACGCCGGCGGCGTTCAGACCGAAGATGCGCTGTGCATCGTCGGGAGAGGTCGGCCCAAGGGCTTCGGTGAGGCCCCCGACCACCCCGTCGTATGACGTGGCCAGCAGGCAGACCGGCCAGTCGGAGCCGAACATCAGCCGCCCGGCACCGAACCAATCGACGACCGACGCGACGAACGGCCGCAGGTCGGCCGCGGTCCAGGAAGCCCAGTTCGCCTCCGTCACCATTCCGGACAGCTTTACGGCAACGTTCGGGAGCGCCGCGAGCGCGGGCATGCGCTGCCGCCACTCGGGATCCTTCCCATCGGCGATGCGCGGCTTGGCGATGTGGTCGAGCACGAACTGGAGATCGGGGAGGGCCCGGACCGTTTCGATCGCGGACGGGAGCTCGCGAGCCCGCACAAGCAAGTCGTAGACGAGTCCGCGCTCCTGCACGGCGGCGAGCCCTTTCCGAACATCGGCCTGGGACAACCAGTCGGGATCGGCTTCGTCATGGACCTGGTGCCGGATGCCGACGAGCCTGTCGCCGCCGGCCCCGCCAATCAGCGCATCCAGGCGATCGCCCACTTGGCCGGACGTCAGGTCGACCCATCCGATGACGCCCCAGACGAAATCCGTGCGTGCGGCGAGCTCGAGGAACCCACGGGTCTCGTCTTCGCTCGAGATCGTCTGCACGAGCACGGTTCCTGAGATGCGCTGAGCGGCGAGCTCCGGAGCGAGGTCATCCGGAGTGAACGGCCTCCTGACCGGGTCCAGGGCTTTTCCGACCATCCATGGATACGTGGCTCGGGTTGGGTCCCAGAAGTGGTGATGGGCGTCGACGCGCATGGGGGTTTCTTTCATTTAATGTCGCTACTCGCTCTTTGCGCTTGACGGCGTCGGCGCATTGTCGCGCAGCAAGCCCTCGCGCTTGAGGTCGGCCCACAGCGCGTCGGGGATCGAGACCTCGAGCCAGCGCAGGTTCTTCTCCAGCTCATCGATCGCTCGAATACCGAGGAGGACGGTGCACACGCGGGGATGCGCCAGCGGAAACTGTAGGGCTGCCGCGGGCAGGGGAACGCTGTAGCGATCGCACACGGCCTTGATCTTCTGCGCCCGAGCCAGGACGGCTGAATCGGCGGGCACGTAGTTGTACCTGGCGCCGGGCGCCGGGTCGATCAGGATTCCGCTGTTGAACACCCCTCCGACGACGATCGAGACGGTCCGCTGCTCGCACAGCGGCAGCAGCTCGTCCATCGCCACCTGGTCGAGCAGCGTGTACCGGCCGGCGACCAGGAGGACATCGAGGTCGCACGCCTCGACGAGCCGGGCGAGCATCGGCGCCTGGTTCATACCGGCGCCGATCGCACGAACCGTCCCCTCCTCGCGCAGCTTGGCGAGCGCTCCGTACCCGCTCGTGCTCGCCGCGTCGAAATGGTCGTCGGGGTCGTGCAGCAGCAGAACGTCAAACCGGTTGAGCCCGGTCCGCTGGGAGCTCTCTTCAACCGACCTCATGATCCCGTCGTAGGTGAAATCCCAGACCGGCCCAACCGCCGGAACATCCTTATAGAAAGGTTCGCCCTGGTAGAACTGGCTCTCGTCGCGGGGCGCGTCGGCCTGGAGCAGCCGGCCGACCTTTGTCGAAACGAACACCTCTTCCCGGCTAAGCGGCGCCACCGCCCGGCCCACCCGCTGCTCGGCGAGGCCGTGGCCGTAGAGCGGCGCCGTGTCGAAGTACCGCAGTCGGTGTCCAACGGCGCTTGCGAGCACGGCGTCGGCCTGCTCGTCGGAGAGCGCCTCGAACATGTTCCCCAGCGGCGCCGTGCCGATCCCAATGCGTGGAACCGCGAGGCTCGTCTTGCCAACCCTCACGCGTGCGTTCAGGTCCGGCATCGGCAAACTGATTGTGCTGGCAGATCTCCTTCGACCGCCGGGTATTGACCGGCGAGTCCAATCGAGCGCCGGACGCGGGCTGCATCACGGCAGACGTCGAAACCGTTCACGAAGGGCGTGCCTCCGTCGATGGCGACCAGGGACGCATCAGTTGGCTGGACAAGAGCCCGAAGGGACCCCGCGGTTAACGGGAGTCCCTCCGGCGCATCCGGTCTTCAACTGACTGTGATGTCCAGAAGACCGTCATGAACAGCCTACTGATAGAGGTCCGCCACGATCGCGGGATCGGTGATGTTGGTCTTGTCGTACCAGTAGAAACCAGTGTCGATCTTTGTGGGCTGACTAGTGCCCTGTATAGCCTTGACGGCGGCGATCACGCACTGCTGGCCGATGCCGACCGGATTCTGGGTAATGGCGCCCATCTCGGTGCCCTTCTTGATCGCGTCGATTTGGGCCTTGCCCGAGTCATACCCGGCTACGAGAACCTTGCCGCCCTTACCCGCCTCGTTGACGCCTTCAACGGCGCCTTCGGCACCACCTTCGTTCGTACCGAAGATGGCTTTGAGGTCCGGGTTGGCCTGGATCATCGATTTGGCGATGTCCGCCGACTTCTGAATGTCGCCGCCGCCATACTGCGGGCCCACGATGGATATGTTCGGATACTTGGCCCTGATCTCTGCCAAGAAGCCGTCTCTGCGGCTGGTCGCCGACTCGGCCACCGGGTCCTGAACGATCAGGCCGACCTTGCCGGAGCCTCCGATCGCGACTCCGACTTTGTCGGCGGCGACAGCCCCGGCCTTCGAGTTGTCCGTTGCCACCGTCGTTACCGGGACGAACGGCTGAACGCCGGAGTCGAATCCAATGACTGGAATCTTGGCGTCAGAGTACTTCTGAAGGATCGGCTGGTCTGCCTTGCCGTCGAGGGCCGCGAAGCACAGGGCGGCCGGCTTCTTGGCAAGCTCTTGTTGGAGCAAAGAGATCTGCACGTCAACCTGCGACTCGTTGTCGGGGCCTATGAAATTGATCGTGACCCCTTCCTTGGTAGCCTCGTCCTGAGCGCCATGCCTCACCGCCACCCAGAATTGGTGCTGCCAACCTTTAGAGATGATCGGGATATACCAGTTCGCGTGCGCGGTGGTCGGTGTCGCCGAAGCGCCGCAACCTGCGACGAGCACCACACCTACTGTCAGACAGAGCAAACGCCTAATAGCCATGTACCTTCCTAGCCTCCTCTTTGATTGAGTGCCTCCGACTCTTTGGTTGACTGCTCCGATGGCCTCTCGTCGGGCCAGCCAATAGACCGAAGTTGGGTGCGTCACGACTGCCGTCCTCGGCGACGCAACATGTCTATATAGACGGCGACGATGACGACCACGCCAGTCGCGACAATCTGCCATTCCTGCGGCACGTTGACGAGCTGGAGACCGTCGGCGAGCGTCTTGACGATGAATGCGCCTATGACCGTGCCGAGGATCGTGCCGACGCCGCCCGAGAGCGACGTCCCGCCGATGATCACCGCGGAGATCGCATCGAGTTCGTAGCCATAGCCGAGGGTCGGTTGGGCCGAGTTGACGCGGGCGGCAAGCAATACGCCACCGAGTCCCGCGAATAGGCCGCATAACAGGTAGACGGCGGTCTTCCATTTGACGACGCTGATGCCTGAGAGGCGGGCGGCTTCTTCATTGCTACCGAGCGCGTATGTGTAGCGACCCAGCGCCGTCTTCGACAGGATCAACCCCGAAACGACTGCAGCGACCAGCATGACGATGACAATGTTCGGAATTGGGAAGCTGGGGAGAATTACACCAACGGTGCTCCCCATGATCAGTGCGTGAAGCTGGTCGGTTGGGAAGTAGACAGGCGATAGACCGGCGATCGCGAGAGAGAGACCGCGAGCGACGTTGAGCATACCGAGCGTCGCGATGAATGGCGGCAGCTTCATACGGGCGATCAGGAGGCCGTTGATCAGCCCCATCAGGCCACCCATTGCGATGCCGACCACCATGCCGACCGGAACCGGCAAACCCCATTTAGCTATGGCGGTGGCGCACATAACCGAGGACACCGTCATGACTGTGCCGATGGATAGGTCAATGCCGCCGGTCACGATTACGAACGTTTCGCCCAGGGCGAGTACGCCGACGACCGACGTTGCGATCAGGATGTTGTCGAAGTTGTCGAAGTTGAAGAAGTACGGCGACCAGAGGCTGAAGAAGATGATCAGCAGGAACAGGGCGCCGAACGCCAGAATTCGCTGAACTGCCTCAGCCCCGTTAAGCGGCCTCCAACGAGCGATCGCGAATGGGCGGGCAGCAGTCTTGATCACGTCGAACATCCTGTTATGCAGCGCTGACGCGCTGAGTAGCGAAGGTCATGATCTTTTCCTGAGTAGCTTCGTTCGCGGTCAATTCACCGGTAACGCGGCCTTCGCACATAACGATGATTCGATGGCTCATCCTCAAGATCTCTGGCAATTCGGACGAGATCATGATGATTGCCTTACCGCCGTGCGCCAGATCGTTAAGCAGTCGATAGATCTCGCTCTTCGCACCCACGTCGATGCCACGAGTTGGCTCATCGAAGATGAGCACTTCCGTTTCAGCTGTTAGCCACTTGCCGACCACGACCTTCTGCTGAGTGCCTCCCGACAAGTTACGAACTGTCTGTTTCAGGCTTGGAGTCTTGATGCCAAGATTCTTGACTTGGAGATCGGCAGCCGCCTTGGTCATACGCGATCGCACCCACCCGAGCGGACCGATGAACCGTCGTAGCGCCGCGAGGACGAGGTTGGTTTCGAGATTCAAACCGAGCGCAAGCCCGTATCGCTTGCGGTCCTCAGACAGGTAGCCGATGCCGTGCTCGACCGCGTCGGTCGGGCTGTTGATCCGGACCCTTTTTCCATTGACGAAGATCTCGCCAGAGTCCAGTTGATCCGCGCCGAATACGGCTCGAGCGACCTCGGTTCGGCCAGCTCCGACCAGCCCCGCGATACCTAGGATCTCGCCCCGGCGCAGCTTGAAACTGACGTCGCGGATAAGCCGTCCACGCTTGAGGTTGCGGACCTCGAGCACCACGTCAGTGCTCCGCTGCGCCGGGAGCTCCGGCGCGGACTCGAAGATTGTCCGGCCCACCATCATCGCGATGATCTGGTCGATGCTCGCGTCGGCCGTCGCCAGGGTGTTCACGTATCGACCATCGCGCATGACCGTCACACGATCCGAGATCTGCTTGAGCTCTTGGAGTCGGTGTGAGACATGGACGACTCCGACCCCACGGTCGCGGAACTGGCGGATGATGCGGAACAGCTCGTCGATCTCGGTTTCGGTAAGCGCAGCGGTCGGCTCGTCCATGATGAGGACTTCCGCGTTGAACGAGAGCGCCTTCGCGATCTCGACCATTTGCTGGGCGGCCACGGCGAGATCGCCCACTCTTCTTCGTGGATCGAGCTTCTTCAGATGCAACTCCTCGAAGAGGTCGCGCGCCCTGTCATTTAGCTCTCCGTCGTCGAGGACGAGGCCGCGCATGCGTTTCGGCTCGCGGCCGATGAAGATGTTCTGCGCAACCGTTAGGTGGGGCATCAGGTTCAGTTCCTGGTGGACCATGCTGATGCCGAGTCGCTGGGCAGCTGACGGATTCGGGATGTCGACATCGGTGCCGTGGACAACGACGCGGCCGGAGTCCTTGCGGTACACGCCGGCAAGGATCTTCATCAGCGTCGACTTACCCGCACCGTTCTCGCCGACGAGCGCGTGGACCTCGCCCGGGCGCAGTTCGAAATGGCTGTCGGCAAGCGCGTGGACGCCCGGAAAGTCCTTGCTAATCCCGGTCATCTCGATGAGGAGCGGGACCTTGGTCGCGTCGCTTGATGTCGCCATCGTTGCTCGGGCGCTCCGTTTGTCCTAGCCCTGGAAGGTGGGCCGTCGCGGCTGTCGGTCCGCCGATAGGCCGGCCCGAGTTGGCTGAGCCGACCGTCGCAGCACCGCCACGTCGCCGCTCGCGCCGAACGCGACGGCCCCTTCGGTGGACATCCGCCGCCCGGTCTGATCCGGGCGGTCGGGCGCGAAGCGGCTCTGGCAACGTGGAGATGCGCATCGGCGAGGACGCATGCCGACTCCGTGTCCGAGCAAACGTTCCATCGATCGGCGTTGTCCACGCTGCCCACTCTTGAGCGCCTCTCCAGCCGCTCCCGACCTCCGCCTTTCGTAAATCAACCCGAACGGTCGCGCGTCCAATGCGGTCGGGATGCTAACACAAAGGTCTGATGTCTGCCAGTGTCGGATTTGGCCGCTGCTGTAATCAAGATCAATCTGGCTACTATTGAGATCGGGTTTCAGCGATAGATAGACATCCGACCTACTGGCAATTATGCTTTCGCGCATGTTCCACGGAAGTGCGGCTGCGTGAGGCGACGACTTGTTGGCCTGCACGCCTATGACATCCGATTTCCGACTTCTCGCCTGCTCGATGGGTCGGACGCCGTTCATAAAGATCCGGACTACTCGGTTGCCTATGTGATTCTTCAGACCGACCTCACAGATGGCCCCGAAGGCCATGGCTTCTGCTTCACGACGGGTCGGGGCACGGAGGTTGAGGTCGCCGCCATTTACGCCCTGTGGCCGCTGATCAAGAACGTATCCCTCGGCGAGATCCTCGGCGAACCCCGTGCATTTACCAGGCGACTCGTCCAAGACACCCAGCTTCGGTGGCTTGGACCTGAAAAGGGCGTGCTCCAGATGGCGGCGGCGGCCATCATCAATGCGGTCTGGGACCTAGCAGCAAAGGTCTCGAGGAAGCCGCTCTGGAAGTATCTCAGCGACATGAGCCCCCAGGAACTCGTCAAACTTGTGGACTTCCAGTATCTGACAGATGCCCTGAGCGAAGCGGAGGCTCTGGACCTACTCCAGCGCTCCCAGAGAGGAAAGTCGGACCGGGAGGCTCGGCTGATGGCCACCGGATATCCGGCGTACGCAACCAGCCCAGGTTGGCTGGGCTATGCGGACGAAAAGATGATTCGTCTGGCTAAGAAGGCCGTTGAACAGGGGTTCCACCAGATCAAATTGAAGGTTGGTGGATCGTTGGAAGAGGACAAGCGGCGTTTGCGCCTCGCTCGCAATGCGGTAGGCCCCAACGTCCGCATCGCTACCGATGCGAACCAGAGCTGGGGTGTGAAAGAGGCGATCGACTGGATGACGGAACTCGCCGAATACGATCCCTACTGGATAGAAGAGCCGACCAGCGCCGACGACATTCTTGGGCACGCTGCCATCCGGAAGGCCATCGCACCAATCAAGGTCACAACCGGAGAGGTCGTGCACAACAGAGTCATGTTCAAGCAGCTTCTGCAGGCGCAGGCAGTCGACATTCTGCAGATCGACGCCACCCGCGTTGCAGGGGTCAACGAGAACATCGCGAACCTATTGCTGGCCGCGAAGTTTGGGGTTCCGGTATGCCCACATGCGGGAGGCGTTGGCCTGTGCGAGCTCGTCCAGCATCTTGCGATGCTCGATTACCTCTCGATAAGTGCGTCGACCGAAAATCGTGTGATCGAGTACCTCGATCACCTGCACGAACACTTCGAGGATCCTGTCGAGCTCGTCGGCGGCAGTTATCGTGCGCCGACGAAGCCTGGCTATAGCGCCGAGATGAAACTAACCTCGCGTGCCTACTTTCGATATCCAGATGGGCCCGAATGGACTACGGCGTTAACAGCGGGCGCTCCTCATAGCTGACGTTGGTTTGGTGGGACAGAGCCAGAACAGTTTCACGCTTAGTTCCCGGCCAGCACTTTGTGCAACCACTGCTCACCTTCGCACAGGTGAACAATCGCAGCCGCCCGGGCTTGGGCTGGATCGCCGACCTCAATCGCGCGCACCATCATTCTGTGCTCTTGATGCGTACGCTCGATAGCCCCCTCGGATGAGACCCCCTGCCAGATGCGGGCTCGCACTGTCCGTGGCCATAGGGCCGCGAGTGTTGCAGCGAGGGTTGCGTTGCCAGATGCAGACGCAACCATCGCATGGAAGTCGAGATCGGCATTGACATGCTCTTCGGTAGTTGCCGAATCATCCATGCGTTTCAGGATGACGTTTAGGTCCCTGACTAACTCTGGTGTCGCTCGTGAGGCCGCCATTGCGGTCGCCTCCGGTTCAAGGATTCGCCTTAATTCGTAGACCTCCAACAGTCCGCGATCCTTTGTAAGCTCCTCGAGGAAGTCCAGGCGCTCTGCGGTCGGGATCTCGGTCACGAAAGTTCCGGCACCCTGGCGGACTCGGAGCATCCCAGCGACCGATAGTGCGCGAACAGCTTCTCTGAGCGAACTGCGGGACAGGCCCAGTTCCGAAGCAAGGGCCTTTTCCGGTGGCAGACGATCGCCGCCCTTAACTTTGCCCGACACGACCATATGCCGCAACCGCTCAATCGCCCGAGTAGTGACGCTCATGCTCGCCGGCACAGACTAGCGAATTGCCGACAGATGAAACGGGCGTTCGGCGCGACCCGTTCGGTTTGAACAGCAGATGTCTGACGTCTCGATGTTCGGAGTCTGGTCAGAGTCAGCCATGCTTGGGATGAGACATCATACCTTCGCGCAACAAGCTCGCCGTGGACTTGATCAGCCGCAGCCCAGAACATAGTGGACCCGTCCGAGAGGTTGAAGAATTCTGATCTCGGGAGCAGCCCCCGTGCGGTTCCATGGCGCGGACGTGACCTGAGCTTGAGCCTGGGTTCACTTCCAGGTCAGTCGTTTCGCCAGGTGATCGTCTCGGTCGGTCTTGGAGCTCGCTGGCGAGGTTGGAAAACAGTCCACCATGTCGTGAGACATAGCAGTGGTCGGGGGCCCGGGACACTATTTGAACTCTTGGAAGGAGACCCCCGAACGCATTCTCGAACTGCTAAAAGTCCAGTGCCGTGTTCAACGTGGCTAGTGGCCGGAGCTACGGTCCGCCGGGGCGCGAGCCGACTGCAGGCTTGAGCACGATCGTCGCGAGAAACTCCTCCCACGTGCGGCGTCCCACGGCCCGGTCGGGCGCGAGGTTGGCCCCTTCCCTGATGGCCGCGGCGGCAGCGCCGGGCATCCTGATCTTCAAGATCGGGCGGTGCTTGCCGATGGCCACTAGGTAGCTTCGGAGCAGGCTTTCGGAGTCGTAGATCTTCGGCCCGGCGAAGTCCGGCGCCTGCCCGGCGGGAGCATCGAGCGCGAGCTCAACCAGCGCATCTGCCACCTCGTCCGCATCAACTGGCTGAAATCGAGTGCCCGCCGGAACTGGCACGATAGGCATCTTCGACATCGCCTGCACCATCGCCAAGATGAAGCCGTCGTGGAACTGGGTGGCTCGCAGGTTGGTCCACTGCAGGTCCGACTGCTCGATGACGAGCTCCTTGGCCCGTTGCGACGCGAAGTAGGCGAACGTCGCGCGATCGACCGCGCTTCGGACCGGGATCCTTTCCGCCCCGACAACCGAGATGCTCACCAGGTGGCGAACGCCGCCCCGCTTCGCGGCGACGACCAGGTTCTGTGCCTGCGCCGTGTCCTCCTTGATCTTGCCGACCCCGGCGCAGTGGACGACAATCTCCGCCCCGGAGATCGCCTTCTCGACGCCCTGGTTCGTTTCCAGATCGCCGGCCGTGTATTCGACGCCCGCCTGTGAGTCGCCTGGGTGCCGGCTAAGCACTCGAACGTTGCGTCCCCGGTCGCGCAGCCGGGCAACCACCCGCCGGCCCAGCCCGCCTGTGCCGCCGGTCACCACTATCAGTCCATTCGTTTTCATCGCGCGATTCTCCTTGTCACATCGGTCTGCTTTCACGTGTCATCACTATTGACACCGAACAAGATGGACATGTGACAAGTGACTGAAAGCGAGTGGCTGGCGAAGCAGTTCGAAGAGCAGCGGGGACACCTCCGGGCAGTCGCATATCGAATGCTGGGATCGCTGGCCGAGGCTGACGACGCAGTGCAGGACGCGTGGCTACGCGCGAGCCGCGCGGACGGTGCCCCGATCGAGAACATGCGGGGCTGGCTGACGACGATCGTCGCGCGCGTCTCCTTGAACATGCTGCGGTCGCGCAGGACTCACCAGGAGGAATCGCTGGACGCGCACCTGCCTGATTTCGTTGTGAGCGGCGAAGCCGCAAACCAGCCGGAAGAGGAGGCTCTGCTCGCCGACTCGGTCGGACTCGCGCTGCTAGTGGTGCTCGACACGCTTGCGCCGGCGGAGAGGCTTGCGTTCGTTCTGCACGACGTGTTCAAGCTGCCGTTTGAGGAGATCGCGCCCATGGTCGATCGAACGCCGGCTGCGGCGCGCCAGCTGGCCAGCCGAGCGCGGCGGCGCGTCAAGGGCTCCGGGGCCGCACCGCCAGATAGAGATCGGCAGCGCCAGCGGCAGGTCATCGACGCGTTCTTCGCGGCCGCGCGCGGTGGCGACTTCGACGGCCTCATGGCCCTGCTGGATCCCAACGTGGTGTTGCGCGCAGACTTCGGCAGGCGCCCCGCGCCGGCCCCCGCAGTCACACGCGGCCCGTCCGCCGTCGCAGCGCTTGCGCTGACCGGCGCGCGCTTGCCGAACGCGAAGCTGATCCCAGTCCTCATCAACGGCTCTGCCGGCGTGGTCATAACCATTGGCGGGCGGCCCTTCTCGATGATGGGTTTCATCATCGCGGGCGGCAGGATCGTCGAGATCGACGCCATCCTCGACCCGCGGCGCATCGCAAAGCTCGCCGGCGCCGCACTTCGCTAGACGAGCGCGTCACGCAATCAACACCGGGACAATGGTCGGGGGCCCGGGATTTGAACCCGGGGCCTCACGGTCCCGAATCGCGATAGCGGACGGTTCGGGGTGCGCCGCCAGAGACCGCTTGGGTTCACTCCGTCCGAGCTTGAAGTTCGCCAGGCGCCGCGGCGTGACGGCGGAGATCGCCTGGGTTGCTACACGCGTTGCTACACGGAACATCATGGATTGCGGGGCGCTTCTGGATCGCTTTGCGCAGGGACTCCGCCGGCTCGGCTAAATCTCTCTGGTTCGACTTCTAGTCACCGTCTGCGCCTCAGGAAGGTCCACAGGATGCCGACGAGGAGAAACACCCCCACCGCCGCCCACTCCCACCAGGGGTACGACCCGACGGGCTCATTCGGGTAGAGGTTCCCCTTGAGAAACAGTAGGGCGGTCACCTAGCGAAGTAAGTCATTCGATTGACACTTGATCTGGTGCTCGTTATGGCGGCGCTTGCGTGGGGCCAAGCTGGAGAAGGAGGGTCACGTTCGGCGTCGGATCGCGGTATCGATCCTGACATAAGTCAATGGCGGGACAACCAAGTCATGCAGGCAGGCGTCCAGGCGATCGCGACTGTAAGGTCAGCCACTCTGTTGCGTAGGACAAGCACTACGACGATAGGCGAGATCCCGCGAGGTCTGAGCGATGAGGTCGAGATCGTTTTTGGGCATTCGCTCCGTAAACGAGCTATGCGCTCGCAACCACCTGTCCGTCGCCAACGGCCGTCTCCTCTGGCGGACTAGCGATTGGTAGCGTTTGGGTTGCTACATGCGTTGCTACACCAGCACAGCGCGCTTATCACTTTAAGTGCCTTGAATGCGCACATTTGAATTCAGATTTTGGTCGGGGGCGAGGGATTTGAACCCTCGGCCTCACGGTCCCGAAATCTAAGCTATCTCGTCCACCGAGATCGATTTCGATGGTTTTGAGTTCATTTCGAAGACATAGTGGCCGATTTGGGCCGGATGCATCCACCAGGGTCGCGTGGATTACTACATGAACTACTACACGCTGGCGGCCTACGCCAGGCCTAGGGCACGGGCACCAACCGCCGTGGTACGACCGGACCTTCTTCTAGCGCGAGGGAGTCAGACCTCTTGGCGTCGCATCGCGTGCACAATCGTCTCGAGCGCCTGCACAACTGCAACCAGCCCAGTGAGATCCCGTTGCTGCACCTGGTCGGATATCAGTTGCTCCAATCGATCGAGCGCATCTTTGACTTGGCTGGCCATTCGATTGCCGGAGGGGGTCAGCTGAACGAGGATTGAACGGCGATCGGTCCGATTCATCTGGCGGCGAAGGAGTCCTCGCTTCTCCAATCGGTCGAGGATGTTCGTCAAAGTGGAGCGTTTGTGCCCAAATTCGTGATGCAGCAGCGAAATTGGGATTGTGCCGTGTATGGCGATCTGCGCAAGAACGTGCGCTTCGGCTTGAGTCAGGCCCAACTCCGCGACAGTCGAGTCAAGATACCCGCCAATCAGATGCGCTCCTCGCTCCAAGCTTGACGCAATTACACCCATTTCGTACTATACTAAATCGTATGACTTCGCAATTTGACGCTTTGGTCGAGGCCTTTGAGGCCGGAGAAGTCGAGAGTGCCGATTTTCCGCACGCCAAGCACGTCCATGTCACTTGGATTCTCGCGCACCGCTATGCCCGTGAGGAAGCGTTCCGCCGTCTGGTTGCCGGCATTCGAGGGATCGCCGAACGCGCGGGTCGTCCCATGGCTTATCACGAGACGATTACCCGCGCCTGGTTCGAGTTGATCGCCGACGTCGACGACCTGAGCCAACACCCTGAACTGTTGGATAAGGGTCTAATCAAGCGGTACTACTCGGCGCAGCGGCTTGCCGACGGACGTGAGCGCTGGCTCGAGCCCGACCTCCATCCGCTGCGCCTACCGCCGCCTCCGGCGCCGCGGACGGACCTGCGCAAAGTCATAAGCGTGATCCCGACCTCCGTGGCCATACTCGCAATCCGCTCAACCCAAACCGTGCATGCCACCACGGTAAGTTCTCTGGCTTCTGTGTCCCTTGAGCCCCCCCTCGTGAGCGTCTGTCTCGCGAATGGCTCCCGAACGTTGGAGCTCGTGCGCGACGCAAAGGCGTTCGCCCTTTCGGTGCTGGCGTCAGACCAGGACCCGCTCGCATCACGCTTTGCCGACAGCAGGTCAGCAGGTGCCGGGCAATTCTCGGGCGTGCCCCATCATATGGGACCCTTTGGCCCAGTGATCGACAGCGCTGCAGCTTGGATCGGCTGCAAGCTCGAGGGTATGCAGCAGTGGGGCGATCACCATATCGTGGTCGGTCACGTCTCCCAAGCAGAGGCCACAGGTCGGCGTCCAATCGTCCGCCATGACGGCGCATACCACTGAACCGGAGGGCAGCCGCTGGGGGTGGCGCTCCTGTTGCACCAGGTTCGCCCCTGGGAAAGCTAGCCCGCGGACCAGGAATTTGCTGAATTGAGTGCCATCGCCGCCGACATCACACTGACGTGGGTCGGACCCCCATGGTGTGGCTCCGCCGCGGCGTCCTTTTGAGTCTGTGCCAAATCCTGAGCCCGAGTCATGCGGTCACCACGTCGATGAGGCGATCGATGTCCCGCTGGGAGTTGAACAGATGAGGCGAGACGCGAATCCTTCCCTCGCGCATGCTCACGACGACATTCCTGGTTCGCAACTTCTGATAAAGCTCGGCAGTTTTGTCGTGGGTCCGCGCTGTGAAGCAACCGTACGGCCCGCGCTGCGTAGAGTCCAGTGGACTGGCCGGAACGCAGTCTTCGGGGAGGCGTTCGAACAGGAAATCGATCAATTGCCGGTTATGTTCGAGCACCAGCTCAGGCCCGATACGCAAGACCAAACCCACCGAGGCGTCCATGGCCGTCAGGTTGAAGTTGAAATAGGTGGCCGCTTCTGCACCATCCCAACGCTTCGCACTGCGCGAGGGTTTGGGATCGACAAAATTCAAGGCCGAAAAAGTGTCTGCGGCTTGGGCCGTCCAAGAAAACGGCCCTGGGCGCATAGTATCCAGTAGTTCGCTCCTGGCCCAACAAAATCCAGTGCCGAAGGGGCCGAGGAGCCACTTATATCCAGCGCATACCAATACGTCCGCGCCAAGTTCGCTCACATCCACAGGCATCGCCCCGCAAGACTGGCTCGCATCAAGCACAAGCAGCGCTCCTTGCGCGTGACAGGCCGCAGACACGCGAGCCGCATCCAACAGCGAGCCGTCGTCAAAGCGCACATGACTTACGGAGATAACACGCGTTCTCGGTGTCATCGCGGCAATCAGGTCGTCCGCCGTAATAAAACGGTCTCGCGGCGCTACGATTTTCAGCTTCACGCCCTCGCGTTCCTCCATTGGCTTCCAGGTGGCGTACTGCAACGGGAACTCTCCCTTGGCGGTGATGATCTCGTCGCCCGGCTGCCACGTCAGGCCATGTGCCACGGCCGCGACACCAGTGCTTGCGCCAGGTGTCAGTGCGATTTCTTCCGGTTTGGCCCTAATCAGTTCCGATAGGGAGGCCCGAATTCGGTTTGGCACCTCGAAGAAAACGGAGTCGGTTATGTGATGGGGAAACTTCTTAGCTTCGAGCGAAGCTTGCACCGCGCGCAGTGAAACGCGGGGCATCACTGCGTGTGCTGCGGTGTTCAGGTACGCCGCGTCTTCGATCTCGAACCACTCTTTCCGCCAGTCGTTTACGGCAGTTTGATCTGTGGCCATGTTCGCTCTAGGCAGGACCTCACGCGGCCTCTGGCGCCGACCCAAGACGTGACTGTGCTTCGCGGAGCGGGTCGGGAATGCGGCTGCCGAGTCGAAGCAGGACCGCTCCGGCCAGCACCGCGGCAAGCGCGCCACCCCACCAGACGGCGTCTGGTGAGGTCTGCAGGAGAAGGCCGCCAATCGCCGGGCCGAGGGCCAGGGAGATGGTGAAGGTCAGACTGTAGAGAGACAGGTAGCGGCCGAGCAGATGGGCTGGAGCCATGTCCGCGACCAGTGGCCCGAGAACGAGAATGTGTACGCATTCGCCGATTGCGAAGACGATCGCAACGCCGGCGAGGAGACTGGTCGCAGCGAGCTCCGAGTGGATGAGCGTCGCTGGCAGCACC
>WNEZ01012916.1_pt1 | contig 16337 bp, 14 predicted proteins | sample 5400521 | NCBI WGS metagenome assembly WNEZ01 (sample SAMN13153339, study PRJNA577476) | soil metagenome | isolation source: 120 cm saprolite under Douglas fir tree site 2 hole 1 replicate 1 | place: USA:California | collected 2015-04-18
GCTGGAAAGGTGATACAAGAGATCGGCAGGTATGAAGACGTGATGTGATCCACGAAGGGCCTCAGGGCGGGGGCATTACCTGTCCCCCAGACAGGGTCCCCCGCCCTGGGGCGAGGTTTATGCCAAATCGCGCAACAAATGCGTCTGAATTGGCTGGCGGAGTGTACGCAGGGCCTTCACCTCAATCTGACGAATACGTTCCCTCGTCAGTTTGAAATGCGCACTCACCTCCTCCAACGTATGGCAATACCCATCCTGCAAACCATAGCGTAACTCAATCACCTGGCGTTCACGCTGGTTGAGCGTTTCCAACGCCTTGGTGATATGCTCCCTGAGCACCGAGCGGGCCACCACATCAGCAGGTGCCGTCGTTCGCGTATCCTCCAGTGTATCGGCCAGGTGATATTGCTCATCATCGATCAATGGAGCATCCAGCGAAATGGGCATCTCCGCCATACTCTGTAGCTCAACCACCCGCTCCTTCGAAAGGTGCGCTGCACCGGCAATCTCCTCGACAACCGGATCGCGGCCCAACTCCTGATAGAGAGCGCGTGTCACCCGCTTTATCTTATACATCAGCTCCACCACGTGCACCGGAATGTGAATCGTGCGCGTGTACTCAGCCACCGCACGGCTGATCGCCTGGCGAATCCACCACGTTGCATACGTACTGAAGCGATACCCACGTGCCGGATCAAATTTCTGTGTAGCGCGAATTAATCCCAGGTTCCCCTCCTGTATCAGATCGAGAAGCGAGACCCCGTGATTGTGGTAACGCTTCGCAATGCTCACCACCAGGCGGAGATTCGCCTCCACCAGCCGCTGCTGTGCCTCCAGGTCCCCATCAGCGACACGCCGCGTCAACATCATCTCTTGCTCCGCAGTCAGCAGCGGATAGCGTCCTATCTCACCCAGGTACTGTCGTATAGCATTATCAATAGCATTGGCACCCATGAACTCATCGTATCCATCCCCATCCTCATCCTCGTCATCTGCACATATGTCCTCATCCTCACCATTGTACATAGACAGATCATCCCCGCGGGGATAAGTACAGTAAGAGGACCTACCAGAAGGTCCTAAGGCTAAACTAGTTTGTTCATCTTCACCCAGCGACCACCCCTTCATCACCGATCTCCTATCATCCGGTGACTTTTCCACCATAACTACCATAAGTATTTTACTCCTTTACCTCATTACCACATTTCATCCGATAATTTTTTCGAATTTATCCACCCCAACATACTGTTTATGCAAGATACGTGCCAATATACAAGTGTAGGGATATAATCATCGCTGGAAAGTGGAGTATCAAATAATGCTCGAAAAGCTCCCAGACGCCCTTCCAGAACTTTCCATCTTGCCTGTCCACGAGCATAAAAATCGCGGGCAGCGTCGCATCTTCAATGTCAGACAACCTAAAAACCTGTAAATTTTTCCCACATCCTGCGGATTTTTCCCCACTTGCCCCATTCCGGACCTCCAAGTCGAAAATTCGACGGTTCGTCAGTCATTGCTGTTCATCAGTTAATACTGCGGGCCTGGCTGCCGCAGGCAGCCAGGCCCGCAGTATTAACTAATACAAGCCGCCGCAAGCGGCGAGGAGTCAAACACAATTAAGCTAAAAAACGAGCATTTTGCGTCAAGAGTATAATAAAAGAAATTATGTGTATACCGGAAGTGATTATAGCAGGAGACGTTTTATGACACAATACACACATGAAGGAAGTAGTACAACTATCTCGGTTCAGGAAAATCCTGGCATATCTACTATCAGTAATAAACCCTACGTACTCATCATCGACGATAACCCGGCAATCACCACTATCATTCTGTTTATGCTAGAAATGGAAGGCTATGCCGGACTCACCATCTCAGACAGCCTGAAGGTTCTGCCCTTTTTACAACACATCGAGCAGGTAGGAACAAAACAAATGCCTGCTCTTATCCTGCTCGACCTCATGATGCCTCAACTCTCCGGCTATGAGCTTGCGGCCCAACTCAAGCAGCACCCATCCTATGCACACATCCCCATTATTGTCATGACCGCCGACTACCGTGTGCAAACTGCCAGTGCTGTCCCTGGCGCAGTTGACCTGCTCAGCAAGCCATTTCAGGCCCACGTTCTCCTCAGCAAGGTGAAACGTTATCTTTCCCCATAGGCGCGCGGGTAGGTTCCAACACAAATGAATACATGAAAAAGCGGCTCCGACCTTCTCTCCGATCGGAACCGCTTCCCCGTCAGGGCCATTCTACGACGCTATAACGGTCAGAAGGGCCTGTGAATTCGCATGCAAGCTTGCAAAGGCTATACCCGGGTTCGAGGCAGTAATCATTGCAGTTTCTCCTGGTTGAAGAGTCGCAAGAACCCTTCCTTTGAAAATTACCTGCTGCTCCTTGTCCGTTGTGTTGGTGATAGTAAAGGCCGTAGTGTTGGAACCACCTGCTTTACAATGGACTGTCGTTGGACTGAACTCAGATTTGTGATGCTTGGTGACGATATTCACATTCGGTACAGCCGGAATCTGGCCGGTCGCGGTCGCGTCTCCATGAGCGGGGGCAGCCGTATGAGCACTGGCGACCGGAGTCATGAGAACAATGGCTAATAAGGCAAACACTGTACTAAGGAGAACGGTTCGGAGCAGGCGGTATTTGTGCATGGCTGTTCCTCTTTCTTTATTGAACGTTCACGGTGTCCGGGGTATTTCGTTAATGTCCATTAGTGGTCCCCTTTGTCAAGAAACGTCATGCGCCGCAGGCGCATGACGTTTCAATGTGGGGGAGAACCAGGTTTTCGGGATTGCGCGAGAACGTCTGCAACCTGCTGCCTGGTTGATTTCGGTAGGTTTTGGGATCCCCACTTAGCAACATTTAGTGACGCGGGATCTGTGAAACGCATAAGAAACAAGCCAACAAAGCTATCGATACTATAACCCGCTAAAAAGGCTGCTCCCACATTTCCTACTTGCTGGATGGCAATCAGAATAATAAAACCTGCCCAGAGGGTCAGAATGCCAAGAATAATACTGACTTGTTTGACATGTACCCACAATACCCCATTTCCGATAATATTCATGGCTTGGTCTGGTTTCGTTTGATATTGTTTCCATACATCTACAAACGTGTGGACCAATCCACCAACCATGACCGCTACATAACCGCGAAACAGGTCGTCTACTCGAAGTGGCGAGATGTCGTAATGGAGAATGCCGACAAGCCAGATCAGCAAGAAGCCCGCTGCGACAACACCATTAATAAGGATCAAGCTCAACCAGTGTGGAACGAATGGTGAGGCACGATAGATAATGCCGTTCTCTGTCATGAAGCCATTGATTCGATGGGGGTGTTCGCGTAGGTATTGCCATGCCACTGGGAGAAACTCTGGTTTATAAAACTCATCAGAGAATTCATGAAAAAAGTCGAGTTTTTCACCTGTGTGCATATCCAGGAGTTTCTGGTTAACAAGGTCAGGAAATGTGAGTATCTGAGCCGTAACAGCTAATGTATAGATGGACTGTTCTACTTCACCCAACTTAAACAGCAGTTCTTGTTTGCCGGGTAGATTCCCCTGTGTAGTGTCCGGCCAGTTCCAGAGCGCTTTATCCCATGCATCGCAGATGAATGTAATATCACTACTTACATCTTCACCGCTTTGGACATTGAGTTCTGGATGTTGTGTCATCAAGGTATTAATCTCGTCAAAGTACGTTTGCACTTGTGGCCCATGTTCGGAAATGGTCTTTTTGCCTATCGTCAAAGCGAACTGTATGCGCATCTGTGCATCATTCTCTGCCAGGCTCGTATCATTTAAGATCGCGGTGATTTCGTCGGTTGTCTTAAGCAGATCGAGTGCTTCTGCTCGTATCCTGCGTACATGGTCAAACAGTAATGCATGGAAGTGGGTTAAATTGGTGGTAGTAGTTCTCATGGTACCCCCCTGTTCATCTCATTGCATTATGGACGAGTCACAAAAAGTTCTATACACTAAACGCTAGCAACTCTTCTTTTTAGGGGAAATAAAATGAAATATATTGTTGACACACCCTCAATGTGCTGTCTCTTCTCTACCACCAATTTGCTTCTTTTGCAACTGGTAGAAATATTTGCCCCCATCCCTTCTCGCTAAGCACAGCATGGGATATAATAGTCTCAGGTAATAATAAGGGGTGGTTGATAAAAACAGCAAGGTTTTCAGGAGCGAGATTATATACGCTGACTTGGAAGACCAACAAAAAGGCGCAGAAAGTTCGGCTGATGGCACGACCCTGTCAGCTCAACAGTTCTATCAACATGATCCCTTGCTCGTCCTGCTCAAAGACACATTACGTCTGAACGATCTCTGGATTATCATTGGAGTAATGGCGCTTCCGGGAGGAGTGTTTCTATTTGGGTGGCTTTTGTGCTTGTGGACCAGCAATGTACAATGGTGGACCCCTGGCAATACGCTGAGTGTCCTGCTTCAGATCTTCATTCTCTTTCCCCTCCTTTTCATGATCTACTTGCTCGTTCCCGTCGCTATCGCCGGCCTCTTCAACACACTGAGGACCAATGGGGCGATTGGCGAGCATCGTAGGCATCAACCAGGTTCAGAGACGTATGAGAACTTTGTGCAGCAACTGGTTACCTGGATGGATAAAAGCTGGTGGGCGGCGGCGACCCTGGTAATTATTGTCTTCTATGTATGCTATCGGCTTCTGCTCAAAGAGCCTCAGATTTCAACTGTACCGCATTGGTTTAGTGTCAGTATTGTTATCATCTTTTTGCCCTTGATGTATGCCGTAAGTATGAGCGTTGTGCGGCTCCTGCTTGCGTTGGTGTTTACCAATTGGTTGTTCTACCTCTTCACTATCCAGATCAAGCCGTTGCATCCAGACGGCTCTGGTGGGCTTGGTGCTCTTGGGCGTATTCTCTGGGTCAGTGTCGTCATTATGCTCTGGGATGCACTCCTCCTAGGCGCTGCTATGCTTGGGAGCAACTTGCACTGGTTCTCCTCACCAGAAATAATCCTGATGGGTGCTATTTATGTCGCCCTGACCCCTCACTTTTGATCGGTTGGTTAGTATTTCCTCATCGAGTGATGGTGAGAGCTCGCGATGAGGCATTACAGCCTCTGGCTGATGAGTTTCAGCAAGCTCTCATGCAGTCCATATCGTCAGTAGAGCACGACGTGCGTACGGTAGTCGCAAGGACACGCCGATTGGCAGCACTCAAACAACGCTATGATTTGGTGCGCGATACATTTCCCACATGGCCGTTAGAGATCAAGGCACTGAGTCGTTTAACGGTAACGGTGATCTTACCTATCGTTCTATCGCTCATTGCTTCACTGATTACGCCTGTCAGTCAAGCGCTTGGTCATCCCAAATAGGGGCTCTCCTTCTTCGTCAGGCATCTTCTTTTTTCGACACCTTGTTCATTTCTGGCGTTAGTATAAGGAGGAAGCGTCCCTGGCGCTGTATGCGCTCCTGGACAACGAGCAGACCGCCTCGAAGGTAGAGTTCAAAGCTCCCCGTCAGACTCTACGCAGATGAAGGACGGTTTTGATTCGCAGCATATATTCCCTCTCGACTTGTGATCTCCAGCATGATACAATGCGTTGCATCGGGCGTCCGCATGGGACCTCCCGTAGATACTCCTAATTTTTTCGTAGCAGGGGGACGCAATCCCCTTGCCGGGGTGTGGGGGACCCTGCCTGGGGGGCAGGTAATCCCCACCTTTTCCTTATTCTTTCATGTGCCGCCGCAGGCGGCATGAAGCGAGTACCTAAATAGATACATTTTTTTCTCTAAAACAAGGAGAGGATAGATGCCACGAGGACGCAAGAGGTCTCCACAAGATAGTATCGACAGCATTCTGCTTGCCCTGAGCCGCCGTAGTGATATCGACCCCGATACCCTCTCGCATTACTTTGACCGCCTGGATGAAGAGTGGACCGAGGGAGCCAGAGAGAAAGTATTACACTTACTGCGTACCAATGATGCATCGGCTCACTCTGCCGCCGTACTCATTCTCACCGAATTGGCAACGGACTTTGACCTCAGAGAACTGGAAAAATTCGTTGCCGACCCTACCGTGAGTGATGTGGCGAAACTCACCCTTGCTCCTGTGCTGAAGGAACTGGGGTCAGATATCGTCGATGATCGCATCATTGACTTCCTCAACGATCCTGAAGCGGCTATGCGCCAGATGCAGACCCGCCTGCTTGACCTGGTGGAACGCAGCGAGCTCGGCATCGAGTCGGTGCTGGAGGATGTTATGTCCATGCCTGTGGAACGACGTCTTGGCTTCATTAATTGGTTAGGCCAAAATCAAGACTCGCGTTCTGCCAGGCTGCTCATCCCTTTGCTAGAGACTCAGTCGAGCAAAGTTGTAATGGCAGCAATTGACGCGCTTGAACAATTGGGGACCATCGCCGCGCATCAAACCATCCCCGCCCTTAACCACCTGATTGCGAACACGACGAATCGTCAGATCAAGCAACATGCACGCGCTGTACTAGGACGGCTCACCATGCAGTCGGTCCCCGGTATGGAAATTGCAGAAGCTCATCAGCAACTACCTCTTCACCAGGCGCGTGTCAGCTTTGTCGATGGAGCTGGCACACAGATGATGATGATATCCTGGCGACGTCCCGATGGCCTGGTGAAGGGGGTCAACGTCCTCTACCAGGATCAATGGGGCATTAAGGACTGCTATGGCACAGATGAAATGGAACTGGAGCGTTGGTCCGAGCTAGTAAACGATGTTGAGGAACACGGGTTTATCAATTTCCAGGTCTCCCTGGAGTACTGCCGTGCCTTGATCGCCGAGGCCCGCGCCCTCAACAAACGCACGCGCCACAAGTTGCCCATTGCTTACTCCATCTGGCGACCATACCTGGACGAGGATGAAGCGGCCAAAAAGCATACAGACACAATCTCAACAACCTTAGAGCCTCGCCCCTTCAATGCAGACCTTGCGCTTGTAGCACAGCGCGGCGATCAACTGTACCGGATGCCAGAATTTGAGTCCTGGTTATTCGAGCCACTCGTCGACATTATGCCGTATATCAACCGCTATTGGGCAATCAACAACGTGTTTGATATGTTTACTATCGGAACGGTGCAACCTGGCCGCGGTCGCAGAAAAGGCCAGAGATCCCAGAGGCCGCGACAGGCGAACTTAGAAGTACTGGTGAGCGAGGCGCTGGACACATTAGTGGACGACAACTGGCGTCAGTTGTACGAAACCCGCCTGCGTCGTCAAGGAGCGCTCTTCCAGTTTGCTCACCGTCCTGATGACGCGGCCCTGGTGAGTGCCGTAGCCTCGGCGCTTCATCCTGCCTCTGGCCTCTCGGTACAAGCGCAACCCTTTCTACGGGCCATGATGCGCGCCTCCATCGAAAGTGGACCTATGCGTATGATGGCAGAAGTTCTGGAGGCCGGTAACTTTGACCTCGGCCCGATCCCGATGGACCCATTCTATTTAGAGTGAGCTCTTATTACCACAGCGGGTTCATCACCAACCCTGTAATCAATTTCGGGTAAAAGTAGGTCGACTTTTGTGGCATGCGGTCATCAGCCTTTGCCACATCACACACCTGCCTTACCCGCGTCGCATGAAACAACAGCGCTGCCTGCGCCTCCCCTGCCTGGACCGCTTGGAGCGCTTCCTGTGCATCGTGCATATAGCGAACGTACTTCCCCGCCCTTATATCCTCCGCACTCAGCCCAAGCAGCTCCTCCAACACCAGTAGATGCGCCACGGCGACATCTAGCTCGTTCCACGCGGCTGAATGCCCACTCTCCGCCATTCGTTGTCTGCCCTGCTCATTGAGGCTCAACAGCCAGGTTTGCTCTACCGTACTGACAACGAACGATGGATGGTGCTCGCTTGCTTGCACCAACTCTTGCTCCAGGAATTCTAACCCTGGGTCAATTCCAGCTCTCCCCAATTCGCGCACCGTGAAATATTGCGCAAAGTACTCGCTCGACAGTGCGTGGAGGGCACCAGCATCCAGGCCAAACAACACACGGTGTGTTGGCAATATCAATAGACCGGGATCATCCAGGTCGACCAGCGCCATTAGCACGAAGTTGATAGCATCGTCTGGGTCTAGACCATGACGCTGTTCCCGTACCTCATTACGATAGTTCAGCGCGGTTTCATAGCGATGGTGACCGTCGGCGATATACAACTGCCGCTCGGCGAAAAAATCCTGAATAAGCGCGATTTGTTTGCTGTCGGTGATAGGCTGGAGACGATGTTCCTCGTTCACCTCGTCGGTAATCTGCACCTCAGCCCCGGCAGCGTAGGGAGCGAGCAATGCACGCATTCGCCCCTGGGGATCATCATACATGCTCATCAAGGGACTGAAGTTGGTCGCGCATGCACGTAGCAGCTTCAGGCGGTCATCCTTTGCCTTGCTGTGGGTAAGTTCGTGGGGTAATATTACACCTGCATCCCATTCCTGGAGTCGCACCCGTGCCAGCAAACTGCTACGCTTGTATGTCTTGCCGGCGTGTGTAAATACCTGCTGGTATACGTAGTAGCAAGGTGCAGCCTCTTGCCGCAGCACACCGCTCAAACGCCATTCAGCCAGCGTCGCCGCTGCACGAGTGTAGCGGTTGTTCAGTACTGTATCCCCCGGCCGCTCCTGCCCCAACTCGAGCCGGATCACATTATAAGGATGACGAGCGTAGTATCTCGCCTGTGCCCCCTCAGAAATAACATCGAACGGCGGCGTCACCACCTGAGCCAGGTCACCAACGTTCTCTTTCGCATACCGTATCCCCCGTAACGGTCGAACATCTGCCATATATTCTCTTCTTCGCTTTCTATTTTTATTAAGGCATGGTTCAAATGAACTTGACAGTTCCTAACCAACAGCAAGGTCCAGCCCTGTCATGCTGAGCGCAGCGAAGCATCTCTCTGCCTATCGAGACAGACCCTTCGCTGCGCGGAGGCGTGACACGGTGTGACTGTTGAACCTTGCCTAATATTTCGTATCGTGTCTGTTTTTGTTGCAGGCTTAGCCGCCTCCAACAGCTCAATCTGCTTTTGTTGCTGCCTGTGCGGGACAGCTACAAAATAATGCCCCAGAAAACAGCCGCCTCCAACAGCTCAATCTGTTTTTGTTGCAGGCTTAGCCGCCTCCAACAGCTCAATCTGTTTTTGTTGCAGGCTTAGCCGCCTCCAACAGCTCAATCTGCTTTTGTTGCAGGCTTAGCCGCCTCCAACAGCTCAATCTGCTTTTGTTGCAGGCTTAGCCGCCTCCAACAGCTCAATCTGCTTTTGTTGCTGGCAGTGCAGCCGCAGGCTGCACTGCCAGCAACAAAAAAATCTCTTGTGCACCACCGCAGGTGGTGCAGTAACCCAATCGAATAACCCATCGCACATTCTACCACACATCCAACAAAAATCCTCAGCAAAAAAACAAGAACTTTTGTTCCAAAAACCCCTTGACATTTCCCCTCGGCCGTGGTAAAATATCTTTGGAAATAGAACAAAAGACCTAAAAACTGAATCGGCTCTCCCAATCCCCTATTTCCCTCATAATGTCCCTCATGCAGGCGGTCGGGTGCCTCCCCTCTCCCCCTCCCGACCGCTGTGGTGGCAAGTACCTATCATTCCCAAAAACTTGACGCCCCTTCCATGGATCGTTACAATGATGCAGCAGAGTTCTTAAAGGCGGCTCGCGGTTGCTTCGCAGCAAACACCTCTTGCGAACCACTGAAGGTGGTGAGGAGTCCTGAGGAGTTGCTTTGAAGGAAGGCACAGGTTGCATACATGAATGATCTCACATTAAAATACCTGGCATTTGTTGTCGCAGCCTCCATCCTCATCTGGGGAGTACTGGAGTTAAACAGGAGACTGTACCGGCGCAATAAGATCGACCCCAACCCACCCACAACCTGGATCAAATTAGACGCTGCCAACCAGGATGTCGTAGAAGAAGTATCGCCAGATGAAGAAAATGATGAGCGGGAAGAGACCCCTGCATCAGACATCCGTATACGAGCCCAGCAAAACGGACATCATTCAGAGAGCAAAAAAACTACCTGACCAGGCTCACTCCTTGTGATCCTCAAGCATACGTGTAATCTCGGCCAGCACATCGTTCACATCCAACTCAGGTGCCTCTGCCGATTCCACCTGTGCCTCGGTCAACTCAGCCTCCTCAGCAAATTCCACCTCCTCGTCATCGTCATCCACCATCTCCTTGAAAAACTCCTGCTCGCACGCTACCAGCGCCTCTTGAGCAGTCATATTCCCATAGACGATGCGCGGAATCAGGCTGTGGTACATCGCCACTGTTTGCACGATGGCCCCGAACGCAAGTTGGAATTGTTCGAATGTAATACTATTATGAGCCAGCGGCACCGCCTCCTCCAACCGTATCTCCCCATCGTCTGGATCAAGGCCAAACTTGCCCATCGCAATACGGTAGTTGACCGCCATCAATGCCTCGAGACACTCCAACCGCTTCCTCTTCGTCACCGTGCCAATATGCGGCGCAATCAGCATCAACTTCCGTACCTCGGCACTCTGTTGGAAACCCACAATCATGCGCCATTGTCCATGATTTCCATGAAAGGCAAGCTCGATGATCTCCTTCTGCCGATCAACATTGCTCAACCGCAAACCCATCTGAGCCAGGTACTCCTCAAGTTGGGGTATGCCGAAGCTATCAGCCATGAAGTATTCCTTCTCTCTATGCACTAGTGGCAGTTCACCAGAGATACATGCAATGATATACCACCTATTTCAAGTATACCATATGCAATGGGTGGGGGTCTCCATCCTTCCGGGAGAAAGCCATTCGTACGGGCGTGATTCATCACGCCCCCGCAGGCCACTCCAGAAGGCATGGCGGGGCGTGATTCATCACGCCCGTACGAACGATCCCATTGCTCTCTCGTTTCACCCTGAAGGACAGAGATCCTGGGTGGGACGGTGCGAGTCTTCGACTTGTAGTAGCAACTAGCCCAGCAGCTTATTCGACAGCCGATCCCTGGGCGAGGGCAAGCCTCATCCCTACTCGATACAGCTGGGCTTGTCTCCATGTCCAGTAGGGGCAAGGCTCCTATAAGCACATAGGCGTCAAGATAAGGATGGTCGAAATTGGCCTCCCACCGCCTCCCGGGCGACCGCAAGGGATCGCCCCTACTCGGTACGCCACTGCCGCCGTACCGAGTAGGGGCTGGGGCGTCGCGGGGCGGTTGGCGATCCCGTCGCAAGGACGCAAGGATCGCTAACTTGACGCCTATGGGGCGAGGCTCCTACATGCGGAACCGCGTACCGGCTCGTTTGTACACCTCGTGGTCAGTACGGAAACTATCCGCATTGGTGCCACGTGCAGCCGCCAGGAACTCCGCCAGCAGTTGTACCGGCAACACCGTTACCATCGGCGTCAGTTCTTCGGGCAAATCGACCCCATCACACACAGCAAAACGCGTCCACCCATCACGACCGAATAACTCGGCCGTTTGTGTATCAGGAGCTTCGCCAATCAGCCAGACACGCGAACCGATCTCGCTCAACGCCAGCAAAAAATCCGCCACGCGTGCCTGCGCAGGCCCTTTGACACTGATCGGAATAAGCAAATCCTCACGCTCGAAAGCCACCTGCGGCCCATGTATAGCCTGTTCCAGCTCAAAGCCCTCTGCCGTCACATAGGCCGCCTCCTTCGCCTTGAGAGCTCCCTCCGGAGCAGTGACAGCATTCGGGCCCGCGCCAACAAAATAGATGCGCCGTTGCTGTGCCACCGCCTCCTGCGCGATCCGTTGCACCTCACCCTCGCGAGCCAGCATATGCTCCATCAGCGCGGGCACCTGTGCTAATCCCTGCTCCAAACGTTCTGCCTGCTCGCCATTGCCCTTCAACGCCGCCAGTCGTGTAGCAATCTGAGCCAGTCGAGTGAGCGCGCCAGTATAGCTAATGGAATGAGTAGAAGAAGGGTCCTGTTCCACCGTCTCTATCCTGATATCAGCTCCTTGCATCTTCGAGTTCTTGCCCGTAATTCCCACGGTCAACACTCCAGTCTCCACGGCGCGTTGTACCGCCCTATCGCCATACAGCTTGCTCCCGCGATGGCTGACCACAATCACACCATCATCGCCACGCAAAGGCCGGGGATACGTCACAAACTCAAACGAACGTAGCGCCCAGGCATCCGCTCCCGCCAGGCGCAGCAGATATTCGCCAACCGTAGCGGCATGGAAACTGGTGCCAATGCCCGCCAGAAATATCCGTCCCGTGCGTGCCAATCTCTCCGCTGCCTGTGTAGACAACTCCCAATCCGCCAGCAACTCCCGTACCGCCTGTGGCTGTGCATGAATCGATCGATACAATCCCGTAGTCATGAAAAACTCCTCCCAATCGTAAACATATGTAACCATCTGTACGTATATTACAGTGTACATTAGGAGTGGGCATCATCGCGCAGCCAAGCAAGGCGTAAAAAGTACCAGGTGTACAGCCAAAGGGGCTACCACAAACAGCCTTGATGTCTTCCTTGTTACCTCGCCCATCCTCATACGTAGTATGTAAATGTTCGTCATCCTGAGCGTTTATATACTAACTGTTTACTTTTGCTGAGGGTATGGGCAACCCTGGTATTGCCGGGGCCATCACAACAGCACGAGTGCGTATGTATACCCGCTATTGCTGTGGGCCTGGCAGCCGCAGGCTGCCAGGCCCACAGCAAAAAATAAACCCTTGCGAACCGCCGCAGGCGGTGAGGAGTCTGAAGAGTTACACTATTCTAAAATTAGGAGATTAAGTAGATGTCAGGCAAAACAAGCAATATCATCTCCATCCCACCAGAACTGGAACACATGACATTTGAAGAACGCGTGCAGTTTGGAGCCGAAAGCGCCGTACGCTGCATGGGCGTCACCGCACAGGACCGTGTCTTCATCATCACCGACTACGAGCGCGAAAGCATCGCTCGTCGCGTCGCTATAGCCGCCCTGGCCCGGCATGCCGATGTCAGCGTACATTTCCTCGAACATTATGGAGAACGTCCTCTCACCACCTTCTCCCAGGAACTACGCAACGACATTCTACAGGCCCGACCGACGGTCACTTACTACATTGCTACCGCCAAACCTGGAGAAATCGCCTTCCGTATCCCACTCCTGCCCTTCCTCGCGCAGGAACTCAAGGTGCGTCACGGCCACATGATCGGCATCGACGAAGCGGTCATGGCCGACGGCATGTGCGCCGACTACGACGAAGTATTCAGCCTCACCAACCAGGTCTATGATCTCGTGCGCCATGCTAAAACCATTCACGTCACCTCCGCCAAAGGCAGCGACGTGACCGCCACGTTCCACAAAGATTGGCATTGGGTCCCCTGTCATGGACGCTATCACGAGCAAGGAAAATGGGGCAACCTGCCCGAAGGCGAAGTCTACACAGCACCCGCCACCGTTGACGGCGTCCTCGTCTGCGACATACTGGGTGACTACTTCTCACACAAGTACGGCGTACTGGAACACCCCGTCGTCATCACCGTAAAGCAGGGCTATGTCACCGAGGTCGATTGTGAGGATGCCGCCGTGGCCCAGGAGGTGCGCGACTACCTCTTCTCCGTCCCCAACGGCAACCGGGCGGGCGAGTTCGCCATCGGCACACTCACCAGCCTCAAAAAACTCGTAGGCAATCTCTTGCAGGACGAGAAGATGCCCGGCCTGCACGTCGCCTTCGGCAACCCCTACCCGCAATTCACCGGAGCCGATTGGGATGCCACTATCCACGTCGACGTCATTCCCAGTCGCTGCACCATCGAAGTCGATGGTCTGCTCATCATGCGTGACGGTGAATTCATCATCTAGACAGTCTGGCGGGGGCTTCTTGTGCAAGGCTGCCTCCGCCAGGTTCCCTGGTTATTTGCCTGGGTGTTTGGCGTTCTCTTCTTTTTCAAAAATCACGTCTTCATAAGCATCTATCACAGGAAAGTGCACACCAAGGGTTGTTAACTCAACCTCATCATCAGCTTCAAAAGCATCATAGACCCACTTTTTTTGCTCTTTCCGATAGATCTCGATCCTCATGGATCGTGTGTCTACCAGGAGGTACTCCTCAATAGACGGGCAAGCAAGGTAACATTGAAGCTTTCTTCCACGGTCCCGTGCCTCTGTGCTTGGAGAAAGTACTTCAATGACAAGACGTGGCGATTGGATGAGATCAGTAGTACCCCGATCACGTGGATCACAAGTAACCGTAACATCGGGATGGAAGTAGCGTTTCTCAGAGACACGTACCTTCATATCGGAATTATAAACGCGGCATGGACCTCCACGGAGGAAGCTCTTCAAAAGAGTATAGATATTTCCACTAATCGTGGCGTGATTGGCACTTCCACCTGACATCATATACACATAGCCGTCAAGGTATTCGTAGCGTGTATCAGGATTGTTCTCTTCGAGTTCAAAGTACTCCTCAACACTCATTGTTGGTGTGCGCTCTGATGCCATGTATTTTTTCCTTCTCAGCGGGTGCCGCTTTCAACTTTTCTATGATACATCAGTTCTATTATATCATGGTTACGCCTATCAAAACATCGAAACCAATCAACCGACATTGACATCGCCCTTGGCAATTTTGTACAATACTGATTGGGCCATATTGTTTCAGCACGTAGCGTCGTATTCCATAGATGGACTTGCTTGCTCACCTTGGTGGGGGCTAGAGGGGAGTTTTGGCGTGTCTACAATCAGGGGAAATGAACTCATCGGCAAAATCATAGGTGAGTGCCTGCTTGAGGAACTGATAGGCTACGGTGGTTCTAGTGCCGTCTTCCTGGCCCAACAGTACACACCCCCACGCAAAGTTGCCGTCAAAGTCTTTCTGCCGCGTTCCAGCATGAACGTAGAGATGCAAAGGGACTTTTACAGGCGTTTCCTCCACGAGGCAGAAGCCGCTACTGAACTCGATCACCCACACATCGTCTCCATCTACTCCTATGGCGAACAGGATGGATTACCCTACATTATCATGCCCTATATGTCCGGCGGAACCCTGTACGAATATGTCGCCAAACACGGCCCACTCTCATTGAAAGAAGCACAGTTCTATCTCGAACAGATCGCTGCTGCGCTCGATTATGCCCACCAACATGGATGTGTACACTGTGATATCAAGCCGGCCAATATCTTACTGGACGACACGGGCTGTGGCATGCTCTCGGACTTTGGCATTGCACGCGCAATGCAACCAGACCCCCCTGCTGTGCACCAGGCTGAGAAGTTTCAAGATATCTTGCTGGGGACACCCAACTATGTCTCCCCCGAGCAGGCGCTAGGGCAATCTCTCGATGGTCGCTCCGATGTGTACTCACTGGGCGTGACACTCTTCTACCTGCTGGCAGGGCATCCCCCATTCCATGCAGACTCCAGTATTGCCATGGCCCTCTTGCATGTGCATGCGCCACCACCTTCGCTGGCCTCATCACGTGCCGACATTTCTCCACAGGTTGACCGGGTGGTCAGGAAAGCACTTGCCAAATTGCCGGAGGACCGCTTCCAAAGCGCAGGCGAGTTTAGCACTGCGTTCGCCCGTGCAATCTGCACTCCCAGCAAGGTTGGTCGGACGTGCATCATCGATAAACGCGCCGGAACGATTGCCGAAGAGCCTGTTGGTGTTGGCCCGCGTGTACATGCCTTCCACCCTTCATGGATGGCGTTCGTGACCATCCTACTCCTGCTTGTGACACTTGGAGCCGCGTTCACCACAAACCTGCTCACTTCACATGTCGCGCGCGGTACCCATCACATGCATTCGACTGCTCCTACCAGCATTGATAGCAACATATGGGCTGATAGGCTGGCAAGTAATCAGTATGACTGGCCTACAAGTAGCACATTTTTCTTTGCCAACCGGCAGTATCACATCCAGAACAAATCAGCGCGCAACGTCGCACTGGCCCTCTACGCAGCTCACGACTTTGCCAATCTCCGCCTCACCGTGACCATGTCCGAGGTGCATGGCCAGCACAATGGCGCGGACTACTATGGCGTCGTCATCCGTTCGGCTGCCGACCAGTCACGTTACTACGTCTTCGAGGTGTTAGCCTGGAATGGTGGCCAGTACACATTCTTACGCTACGATGGGCAATATGAAACACTCGCCACCGGCCCGGCTCCTTCACTTCATCTCCAGCTTGGCCAGAGCAACACCGTTACCATCGAAGCGATAGGCAATACCTTCACTTTCTTCATTAACGGCAACGCTGTCGGCAATCCAGTCACCGACTCCTCAAAATCAGCATTGACCAGCGGCGAGATTGGCCTCTACGTTGAGGAACAAAATGTCGAGGTCATCTTCTCGAACCTGATCATCAAACCACTCAA
>WNEZ01002297.1_pt1 | contig 16333 bp, 11 predicted proteins | sample 5400521 | NCBI WGS metagenome assembly WNEZ01 (sample SAMN13153339, study PRJNA577476) | soil metagenome | isolation source: 120 cm saprolite under Douglas fir tree site 2 hole 1 replicate 1 | place: USA:California | collected 2015-04-18
AGTCTAGCTGTCGCACGCATCCCCGGCTGTACCGGGATGCACAAACCGCACTTCAGACGCTTAGGGGGAGGCTTACATGAAGTTTTCCAAATTCGGACGTCTTGCACTTGGTCTGTCTATTCTGTTGCTCGCTGCGTACGCTCTCACGGTTTCGGCGGCGGGCGGTTACCACCTTATTAAGAAAGTTCCGCTGGCCGCTGCGCCGGGTGGCGGCGAGTATTTTGACTACATCTTCGTCGATCCCGAGGCGCGACGCGTCTACGTATCGCACGGGACGGAAGTGGTTGTGCTCAATGCCGATGACTATTCATTGGCGGGCACAATTTCTGATTCCCGTTTCAAACGCGTCCACGGGGTCGCCCTGGTCAAGCCGCTTAACAAGGGCTTTATCAGCGACGGCGAGGCCCAGAGCGCGTTTGTTTTCGATCTTAAAACCATGAAGGTCACCGGCGAGGTTAAAACGAATCAGCCCGACACGGACTCGATTATTTACGATCCGGCGTCAAAGTACATCTTTACCTTCAACGGCGACAGCCATAACTCAACGGTTATCGATCCGGCGAAGGAGGCCGTGGTCAAGAACATCGACTTGGTTGGCGCCGTGGAGTTCCCCGCGGTCGATGGCAAGGGAATGGTCTACGACAACAACGAAGCTAAGAACGACGTGGTGGCCATTGATTCCAAAACTCTCATGATCAAGGCGCGGTGGCCAGTCGCTCCAGAAGGACAAGCCGTTGCGCTGGCGATAGACGCAAAGAACCGGCGTCTATTCTCCGCGGGCCGCAATCCACAATTCATGGTGATGATGGATGCGGACAAGGGAAACGTCGTCCAATCGTTCCCCATCACCGCTGGAGTAGACGCCGTCGTATTTGAGCCATCAACGGCAATGGTATTCGTCTCCACTCGCGAGGGCATGATCCACATCTATCACGAAGACACACCTGACAAGCTCAGCGAGGTCGAGACGGTTAAGACCGAGTACGGCGCTAAAACGATGGGTGTCGATCCAAAGACCCACAACCTTTACCTGTCCACTTCGGATTTTGATCCGCCGGCGGCTCCCACGGAAAAACAGCCTCATCCGCTTCCGAGGGCGAAGCCGGGAAACTTTCGCGTGTTGGTTTACGGGCGCTGACACGGCGTCGGAAACAAATTAGGCGGGTGCGGGCTCTACGCGCCGTCGCCATAGCCCGCCATCTTGCTAGGCGGGCGTCGGCGACTGGAGCCCGCCAAAATATGGAGGCTCTATGAAGCGATCGAAATACGTGTTGAGTGCGGTCTTCTTGATTCTAGCGGCCGTCCTGTCAGCGCAAGCGCAGCAGGTCACGGCTGTCCGCGCCGGCAAGATGTTCGACCCCAAGTCGGGCACAAATTTAACCAACCAAGTGGTGCTTATCACCGGCGACAAGATTACGGACGTCGGTCCGGCCGATCGCGTGAAGATTCCAGCCGGCGCCAAAGTGATCGACCTCAGCCAGGCAACAGTTCTCCCCGGATTGATTGACGGTCACGTTCACCTTACGGACGCTCAGGGAAATCTGCAACACCAGATGATGATTGCGCTCAACAGCGCCACGCGGAGTTTGAACGCCGGCTACACCACGCTCGTGGCCATGGGGGCGCATGGCGGCGGGTATGCGGATGTCGAGCTCAAAAAAGCCATCGAAAGCGGCCTGGTTCAAGGGCCGCGGGTGATCACCGCGGGTCCAATCATAAACGTGACGATGCCCGGAAGCGCTTCCTATCCATTGGATTTCAAACCATTGGAACAGGACGTGACTGCAAACGGGCCTGATGCGATGCGCGCCGCCGTCCGTGAATTGGCGCATTACGGCGTCGAGCACATCAAAGTCCATACGACTGGTCCGTTCTATTTCGACAAGGACGGCAAGATGTTCAACCAGCCGCTCCCCACAAAAGATGAACTTGCCGCCCTCGTGGATGAGGCGCACAAGCGGGGCCTATGGGTTGCCTCCCATACCTACGGGGGTGACGGTCTCAAATACGCTATCGACGTAGGGCTCGACAATATCCAGCATGCCACCGCCGCCACCGATGACGACATAAAACAGTTGGTCCAGAAGCGCCTGCCCATAACCACGACGATTTTGGATCACCGCCAGGACGAACCGGGAGACCTGAAGCAATGGGCGCCCTACAGCCGATACCGCCTGGTCGAGGTTACATGGAAGAAAATGCTGGCCGCCGGCGTGATCCTCGGTTGGGGGAGCGGCTCCGCTCCGCCGCCGGGTAGGGTCTACAACACTGAATGCAATTGCTCGCACGGCGTGCAGGGTGAGATGTTTCCCATCTTCGTCAAATGGGGAGCGAGCCCCCTGTACACTCTGCGTATGGCGACGTCAGTCAACGCCGAGATCATCCACAAACAAGACAGCCTTGGCACTATCGAAAAGGGCAAGTTCGCCGACATCATCGCTGTCTCCGGAGATCCGCTGACGGACATCACAGAGATGCAACGAGTGAAATTCGTGATGAAGGGCGGCGCGGTTGTGCGCAACGATCTGGCTGCAGGCATGATGACGTCCTCCAAGTAGTATCCAGAAGATGGATGAAATTTAGGGAACGGCCGGCCACGCTGGGGGGGGCCGTGTGCCTCCTGACGGTGGACGCAACATCTGGTCAGGTCTGGGTTCTTATTTCAACTTCTACCGTTCGCGAGAGGCAATCGAACCTGAAAAACTGAGCCGTGCCCGAGCGAGCTCTGAACTTCAATCGTCCCCGCGTGAGCCTCTGCGATCCAACGGCCAATGGATAGGCCCAGGCCGACTCCTCCCGACTCGCGGGATCGGGCTTTATCAGCGCGGTAAAACCGCTCAAAAACATGGGACAAGTCCTCCTCGGCAATTCCGATCCCCGTATCGCGTACCTCGCCCAGGGCATATCCGCCCTCGCCCTTGACGATAACTTCCACACGCCCCCCAGGCGGCGTGTATTTGACCGCGTTATCAATCAGGATCAAAAACAGGCGCCCGAGAGCATTCGGGTCCGCGTCTATCCAAACAGGCTCTTTGGGGATGTCCTTATGAAAGTCGATTTGCTTGGATTCCGCCAAGGTGGCTCCCTGATCGCATGCTTCACGAACAATCTCCGCCAAATTCGAAGTCGCCAGTTGAAGTGTTTCAGCCCCATAGTCAGATCTGGCGAGAAGCATGAGTTTTTCCACGAGACTTGAGATCTTCACCAGCTCCGAGTGAACCTGCGTAAGGGCGTCGCGATACTCCTCCGCGGAACGGGGCTTACGCAATGAAAGCTCTGCTCTCGTGCGCATCAGGGCGACGGGTGTGCGTAATTCGTGAGACGCATCGGCCGTGAATTGCGTAATTTTCTTGAAAGCGGCCTCTAGGCGTTCCAGCATGCTGTTGAGCGTTTGAGAAAGCCGCTGCAACTCGTCACGAGTCTTTGGCACGGCTAACCGGCTCGACAGGTTTTGAACACTGATACTCATCGCCGTCTGAGTAATCTGATCAACCGGGGCCAGAGCCCGCTGGCTCATCCAGTACCCACCTCCCGCCGCGCACAACAAGAGAATGGGAATGGAGACGAGTAACAACATTCCGAAGCGATGTAAAGCTTCATAAAAATCGTCCAGCGGGGCAGCGACCTGAACCAGATAGGATTGGCTTCCGACCTTGATTCCCGCATTCAACAAGCGCAGCGGTATATTTTGGGATACAAAAGTGAAGGGTCCGGTAAAACTTCGGCTAGCGATTGGAATTTCGAGGTCGTTCATGGAGGCGGAACGATACAGCAAATCGCCCTGCTGGTCCGAAACCTGCAAGAGGGCGCCCCCTGCTAGTTCCGAATGCTCCCGAAGCTCGCGCCGCACCTCATCTCTTCCATACGGGGAATTTCGCTCTATTAGCCCGCGGACTCCTCCCACCCGATCCCGCAATGATTCATCCACAGTCTCATGAATGCTGTTGCGCATCTCGAAATAGGCGCTTAGACCGAATACAGACAAGACCACAGCGAGAACTACGGAGTACCAAACCGTCAGCCGAAGCCGAATGGGAAGGGGATTCATGCTTCCATCTCTTCGCGAACCGAGTAACCAACGCCCCTAATAGTCTGGATGAGTTTCGGCCTGAAACCTTTGTCCACTTTCGCTCGCAGAAGACGAACGAATGCATCCAAAGTATTTTCCTCGACATCCTGCTCGAAACCCCATACGCCGTCCACGATTGCGTCACGGGAGACTACCCGTCCAGCGCGCCGCATCAGGAACTCCAGCAACTTGTACTCCGTTGGACTCAGGTGAATTTCATGACTATCCCGGCACACTCGATGCGTGGCGGGATCCAGCACAAGATCGGCCACTTTTATCGAAGGAGACCTTGGACCGGAGCCGCGCCGGGCGATAGCACGCAAACGAGCCAAAAGCTCGACGAAAGAGAATGGCTTGGTCAGAAAATCATCGGCGCCCAGGTCCAGGGCCTTCGCAATATCAGTGATTGCGTCTCGTGCAGTCAGCACCAGGATTGGCGTCTGGCTGTCGTTCCTTCTCAAGCGGCGCGCAACTTCAAAACCGTCCAACACCGGCAACATCAAGTCCAACACGATTGCATCGAACTCAAACATTGTCGCCATTTCCAGGCCGGACCGGCCGTTAAATGCAAGACTCACGCGGTGTTGTTCCTCTTCGAGCCCCTCCTTCAGGAGCTCAGCCATCTTCCTCTCATCTTCCACAATCAAAATGCGCATAAGCAATCTAATTTCAACATTAGAACCTGAATGTTATCTGAAACAAGGAAAAAATTGAGTTTCGGGATGGCACGGTTGAGGTAAGATCGCAGAAATAAACTTTTCAGGTTTTATTCAGGTTGGGTTGTTAGACTGCCTCGTTCATGACCGCTGGTGAAACGCGTGAACAGGCGCCTCACGCGACGAAAATGAGCTGACCCAATCAAGGGGGAGTGAAAGCGCCACTTGCAAAAGGAGGATCGAAAATGTCTCGCAAACACATTGCAATTACTGCAGCCGCGTCTTTGAGTCTCGCAGTTGCTCTTCTGCTGGCCGGGCTTGCGGTGGCCATTCCCGCCACGCCCGGTCCATCCGGCTATCACATTTTGAAGACCATCACCGTCGGTGGCACGGAAGGCTGGGATTACGTCACCATGGATAGCGCTGCCCGGCTTCTCTACGTCGGCCGGGGTAATCACGTCGATGTGGTTAACGTCGACTCCGGCACCGCCGTGGGCAAGGTTAGTGGTTTGTCGGGCACATCCGGCCTGCTGCCCGTTCCCGAGCTTGGGCGCGGCTTCGTGATGAATGGCGAGGCTAGCGCCGCCTTGATCGTCGACCTGAAAACCCTGGAAAAAATCGGGACCGTCAAGACGGGCAAGGACCCTGACTCCTTCGCCTATGAACCCGTAACAAAGCGCGTCTTCATCATGAACAGCGCGGGCAGCAGTGCGACCGCTGTTAACGCCGCTGATGGAACTGTCGTCGGCACGATTGCTCTTGGGGGCCAGCCGGAGTTCGTCGTGTCCGACGGCAAGGGCAAGATCTATGTCAACATCACGGATAAGGACCAGATTGTAGAGGCTGACGCGGAGACGCTGAAGGTGCTCCATCGCTGGCCGCTCGCGCCGGGCGTGGGCCCTTCCGGGCTGTCGATGGACCGGAAGAATCGGCGTCTGTTTTCCGCTTGCGATAATCAGAAGATGGTGGTCATGAATGCGGACACCGGCAAAGTGATTGCCGCGTTGCCTACGGGTGCGGGCACCGATGCCAGCGTCTTCGACCCGGATTCGGGGAATGCCTTCGCCTCCGCCGGCGGGTCCGGAACTCTTACCGTCATCCACGAGGATTCCCCCGACAAGTTCAGCGTGCTGGAAGATGTTCCCACGCAATCGGGTGCTCGGACGATGACCCTGGACACGAAAACACACAACGTCCTTCTCGTCACGGCAAGGCACGGCCACGGCTCGACACACCTGGACGTGCTGCCGAATACGTTCGTTGTCCTCGTCGTCGGCAAGTAAGTGCTGCCGGACAAGAGAAAACTGTCCGCTGGGCCGCGGCGCTCTCCCCTCGTGACGTTTGCGCCATGAGGGGAAAAGCCGACGCGGTCCATTGCGGCGGCACGCAGGCGGCCATGTGGAAAAATAGAATCTCGGGGGAAGCATGGAGTGCGAAGATAGGCGATCGAAACTCGGCTCCTTTTTCGTGAGATGGGCCGGCGGGGCGAGCGTGTGCGCGAAACTTCGCCGGCAGGGCCGAAACGAGATGCCTATTCTTTTTACTTTGGTAGCTCTATGGGTTTCGCTTGGGACGCCCTGGGCGGTCAACGCACAAGTGGCCGGGGGATCAATCACTGGCACGGTGAGGGGAGAGTCTGGCGCAGCGATGCCGGGGGTCCACGTGTCCATCGTGGACGCGACTTCCAATGCGGCCAGAACGGTCACAACCGACACGGACGGACTTTATAATGCGCCCGACCTTCCTCCCGGAAACTACGAGATGAGGGTCTCAGCTCCCGGATTCGTTACCCAGCTGTTAACTACAATCAGCATAGCGTCGGGAGCGGAGCGCGTCCTCAATTTTGTCCTGCGAGCGGGCAATCCGGAGCAGGTGGTTCGAACGGTGGCGCCCCCTGCCCAAGTAAGTTCGGCCTCCTCCACGGTAGCTGGCAACGTCAACGCCTCCACGGTACGTGATACGCCACTGAACGGACGCGACTGGGCCCAGCTCGCGACTCTGCAGGCCGGCGTCACTGGTGTTCAGACAGGGAGCGCCACTGGAGGAGGGAACACCGAGCGCGGGTTTGGAGCGGCGATAAGCATTTCCGGAGCGCGACCCGATCAGAATAGTTACAGGCTGGATGGAATCAGCATCAACGATTATTCGAACGGCGCCCCCGGCAGCGTTCTCGGTGACAATCTGGGAATCGACGCCGTCGAGCAGGTGTCCGTCTTAGGGAGCAACTATCCAGCCGAGTACGGGCGGACATCGGGGGGCGTGATTAACGCGGTGACCCGCTCGGGGAACAACGCCTTTCACGGCACCGTGTATGAGTTTCTCCGCAACAGCGCCCTCGATGCAAGGAACTTTTTTGATGGCGCCAGGATTCCTCCATTTAAGCGGAATCAATTTGGCGGTTCAGCGGGGCTGCCGATCAAGAGAGACCGCACTTTCATTTTTGGAGACTACGAAGGACTTCGCCAGTCATTGGGCGTGACCACGGTGGATACTGTTCCTTCGCCAGCGGTTCTCGGGATCGGGACTGGTCCAGGTGGAGGGCCGGGACCTGCTACTTTCTGCTCGATTCCACAAACGCCCCAACAGCTACCCCCTAACGGCTGCACGCCCACTCAGCTTCCAGCCGAAAGCCCATGTCCTCCTAACACCTGCATTTCGGACCCGGTGACGCACATAGACCAGGCGGTCCTGAATTGGCTTCGTGCTCCGAATGGATTACCAACATTTTATCCGCTCCCTAACGGCCCTCTCCTCGGGAATGGCGACACCGGAATTTTTACGTTCGCTGACCAGCAGGTCACCAACGAAGACTATTTCACTTTTCGAGTGGATCGCAAGTTTTCCGGGAAGGACAGCATGTCGGGCACCTATATGCGCGACAACTCGAAGACCGTACAACCCGGTACATTCGACGAACTGCTCACCAACGTGGTTTCGAGGCGCCAAGTCGTAACCATCCACGAGCAGCATATGTTCAGCCCTGCATTCTTGAACGCTGCTCGAGCCGGTTTCAGCCGCGCCGTGGCATCTTCGGGAGGAATAACCAAGGTATCCGATCGCTACAAGTCCGTCCTGGAAGATTCGTCCTACGCGTTCGAGACTGGCGCATTTGCTGGGTCCATTCAGAATGTACCAGGGCTGACCAGTTTTTTGGGCGCCCCAAGCATCCAGCACCTTCTCCCATCCAGCCAATCTCTCGCCTGGAATTCCTTCCAGGGAGGCGACGACGCGTTCTTCACTCGGGGAGGGCATGCGCTGAAATTTGGGGTCGTCGTCGAACGCATACAGGAGAACCAATTGATCTTGGGCAGTGTAAACGGAGTTTTCCGTTTCAATTCATTGGTGAGTTTTCTCACCAACGTGCCGCAAGCTTTTCAAGGGAACCGCACGATATCTCCGCCCGAGTTTGGAATACGGCAGACCCTGTTCGGCGCCTACTTCCAGGATGATGTCCGGCTGCAAAAGAATCTGACGTTCAACGCTGGCCTGCGCTATGAAATAGCGACTGTGCCGAGTGAAGCGCACAACCAGATTTCCAACCTTCGGAACCTCACCGACGCTCAACCCCACTGCGGGATGCTCGTCACGGGCTGCGTCGCGACCGGCCCCTTCTTCTTGAACCCAACGCTCCGGAACTTCGAGCCTCGCTTAGGATTCGCTTGGAATCCGAGCGGCGGCAGGACTCTCATCCGCGGCGGATTTGGCGTTTTTGATGTACTTCCTCTGCCATACGAATTTCGAATTTCCTTTCAGCATGCAGTGCCGTTCGTCCATGAGATATTCGGGAATGCTATTGATCGAGGGTCATTCCCAACGGGTGCGTTTATAAAACTTGCGAACGAGCCGACATCCTCTCGTGCTGACTACGTCGAGCACGCCCCCAAGCGTAATTACGTAATGCAATGGAATCTGAGTGTGGCGCGCGAGCTCTCATCCACGCTGACGGTAACGCTTGGCTACGTAGGATCGCGTGGCGTCCACCAGCCCTACAAGCTGGACAATATGGACATGGTTCTCCCCACCCAGACTTCATCGGCGCCCTATCTCTGGTCCCCCGGGGGCGTCTCGCTGAATCCGAATTTTGGACGCATCAGTGCGAACCTATGGCAGGCCAATTCGTTTTATGACGCGCTGCAGGTGGATGTCGCGAAGCGCGTGAGCCACGGCTTGGGGTTCCACGTTGCGTACACCTGGGGCAAGAGCATTGACACACTCTCAGCGACGGCAGCCAATGACGCGTTCCCGAACGGACTTTTTAACCAGCTGTTCTTCGACCAGAGCACCACGCGCGGACTCTCCGACTTCGACGTCGCTCAGGCCGTCGTGGTGAGTTTTACCTGGGAAGTGCCCAGTCCAACTTGGGCTGCTGCGGAACACTCTGGCAGGACAGCTCCTCTGGGGCTTTTAAAGTTCCCGAGTTGGGCGCTCAGCGGGTGGCAACTGGGCGGTCTCTATAAATTAACCAGCGGGCAACCGTTTACACCGCTGGTTGGCGGCGACCCTAATGGGATGAAATTGGAAGAAACTGGCGAGCCACCAGACTGGCTTGCCGGCCAGGGTTGCCAGACTCTGACAAACCCCGGCAATCCCAACCATTACATCAAGACTCAATGCCTCGCGTTCCCGAGTCCAAGTACCCGGCGGGGGAATCTCGGCCGCAACACCCTGATTGGACCAGGGCTGTCGAAGCTGGATTTCTCCGTCTTCAAGAACAACCGAATTTTCAGGAAAAATGATTCCGGCCCGGCCTGCCGGGGCACGGGCTGCGGGACCAACATCTTCAGCAATCTGTTCTCGGAAGCCTTCAATGTCCAGTTTCGCGCGGAGTTTTTCAATATTCTCAATCATGCGAATTTTGCCTCGCCGACCGATCACCTTGAGGTCTTCGACAAGAACGGGCAACCGCTCTCGGACGCGGGACACATCACTTCCACACAGACCACCTCACGCCAGATTCAGTTTGCTCTGAAATTGATCTGGTGAAGCCGGGCGGGGAAGCGTATCCGCCCGGCAGCGTTCTCCTCCTTACTCCTGTGGTCCAAAAGCCCAGATTTGCGATGGATCGCTTCCTTTGGCCGGAATACCCACGTAGAGCTGATCGCGGCCTACAAAAAAGTAAGCCGTGCGCGCACCGATTGTGGTCGGAACTTTTTCGATCAGGGAATAGTGGTCTGGATCGGTCATTTGATAGACGCTGATCGAGGCTTGCCCGCCGGCGACGTAAATACGTTTGCGGGATGCATCAAAGAAGAGATCGTCGGAGTCGCCAGAAGTGCGCAGCCTGGCAACCTCTTTGCCGGTTTGAGTATCAAGAGCCACCAGCATTGGCGGCTTCCGAGTGACCGTGAAGAGCCGGTGATCCTTTTCATCAAGCGCGGTGGGAAAATTCCCACGCAGGCCCTTGAGAGGCCACTTCGTCACCTCGCCGGTCTTGCGGTCAATCGATTCGACCACATTCCCGGCATCCGGACAGTTAACAAAGATGTGACTCCCAGACGCCTCGACCTGGAAGGACTCGGGATGGCCTCCCGTTTTGAGGACGTTACCCACGCGTTCTTCTTTCGCCAAATCAATAAAGGCAATACCCCCCTCCTCTTCGCCGTAACCGAGGACCACCAGTTTCGAAGTGGGGTCCCAGCGGAGATTGTCCGGGTCCGGATCAAAATCGAGAGACTTGCGAAGCTCGTAGGTTGTGCCGTCGTAGATATTCACCTTGCCGTTCTCGGCGTTGGCGATAACAAGCCTGTTGAAATCGGGCACGTACAGGATGCCCTGAGGCTCACTGAGCCCCGTAATGGTGTGGACCACCCTGCCCGCAAAAGTGTCGATTACTTCCGCCGTGTTGTTGCCAAGCGCGGAAACAAACAGGATTCTGCGTTTTGCATCCGACGACATGTGATCCAAGCGGCCCATTACATTCGGCACTGGAATTTGTTGCTGCAATTGCAGCGAGGAAATCTCACGAGCCGGTTGTGTCTGCGATGCCGCCCTCTTGGTGCCAACCACCGCGAACATTCCGCATCCCATCAATACAAACACGCACACAGCGAACACTTTCTTCATGTTTTCTCCCTTGAACATATTTGATATCCCTGCAATCTTCCGCCAAGAAACCGCGCTCCTTCACCCTCCTATGGCTGAGGTTCGAATACCAGAATTGCGGCTTCTTCCTTGTCATTGGCTGGAGCTGCCACGTAAAGGCGATTGAGGTCCGGCAACCAAAACGACGTACCTGCGCCGGGCGCCGTGGGGACCTTCCCCATCAATTCATAATGATCGGCATCCTTCTGCTGGTAGGTGTAAACGAACCCCACTTCAAATCCTCTGCCGCCCGACGCATAGACACGCTTGTGCGCAGCGTCGTACCACAGGTCGTCGATTCCGGCGACGCCCTCAACCTGCGAAACTTGTTTTCCAGAATCGGTGTCCAGGACGATCAGCGTCGCGGGTTCGCGAACACCATCGAACAGCCGATGATGGCTCTCATCGAGCGCCAACGCGACATTTCCCGGAACTCCAGTCGGCCAGGTTGTAATCTGTTCGCGCTTCCTTAGATCAACCACGCCAAGATTGGCGGCTCCGGTAAGCGTGACGTAAGTTTGTGACTTCGATTTTTCGGTCTTGATGCCGCCGGAGCGCGCATCGGTCTTGATATCCGCAATGTGCTTGTTGTTGCGCGTGTCGATGATGGACAGCCCCCCTGATTTTGCATCGCCGAATCCGACGTAAAGATATTTGGTCGCTGGGTCGTAGCCAACGTGATCGGCATCGGGTCCGATCGGTAAGCTATCAATAAGCTTGAATGTGTCCCCAGCGAATATCTTGCAGGTGCCGTCAGTGCCGTTGGCCACAAAAAGTTTCTTGAAATCGGAAGAATAGAACAAGCCCTGTGGTTTGCTCTGTCCAGGGATACTGAACACCCGCTTTCCCGACTTGAGATCGATCACCTCCACCGTGTTTTGATCGTCTCCGAGGGCGGCGACAAACAGCCGCCTGCCTGCGAGATCCACGCCAAAGTGGTCAAGCCGCCCTTTCACGTTCGGCATGGGGATCTTTTGGACCAACTTGAGAGGTAATTTTTCCTGCCCGTGGATGGTTAGGACCGGTGCGATCAAAAGGACTATGATCCGTAACAGCAGACATCGCTCATTCATGATTCCCTCCAGAACAGGTTTTCGTGGTCGTTTTGCGGTCATTCCGGCTGCGCCTCGTAGACCGCTAAATTGCGCTCTTTGAGTTTCCAGCATTTCACTTCTCGTTCGCCTCAGCAACGCCGATTTGCTCTCTACACATGATTGGCTATCGCCGGCGCAATCTCTTCCACTCGTTTCGATCCTGCTTTTTTCAACCGCCTTGGGATTGCGGAAACTTCGCAGCAAGGCAGCCTAACGCCATAACCTGAAAGAAACATGAAAGCGGCGTATTTTTCTCGGGGTGTGCGCCAGAGATCTAATTTGGACCAATCGATTCGAGTTTTAGCGAAGAAGAGTCGTTCTTGGGCGTTTCGCCGTGCGTCAATCAATTGTGGTTTCGTTCTACCGGTGATTGTCTGGCCGTCGCAAATCCTCACTCGGCAATCGTGTTCCGCTCATGGCAAAGCTGCAGGCGCCGATTGATCATTTCGTCTTGGAACCCTTCACGTTTGCTTTTTCCCCGGCCACAACGTAAGCCCACAATGATTCAATCTCCGCCGGTTTTAGCAAGCCGCCCCACGGCGGCATGCTATTTTTTCCGTTCGTTACGGAATTGACAAAGCGCGAGTGCTGATTGTGAGGAAAGGTCCGCAGATCGAACGCACTCTCCGGGTCAGCCATATGCGCGCCGTGGCAGGGCGAACAATTTCGCGCAAATATCCCCGCGCCCGCGCTGATTTGCTTCACGGAAAATTTCTTTGGCGGAGACGCCTGGGCGGATGCTATTGCACACGCAAATGCCAGAGCCCATCCAACTGCAACGATACATTTCATCCTTGAAACTCCAAAAGGCGGCCCCAAAATCGGTGGTGACTCAATTTCCTGGAAGATCCAATGCGTCGATGCCGTGGTTTCAGTAGCGCCGGCGTCCCGCCGGCTCCTCGCTCATTGCTACTCAAACAATGCCGGCCCTTCCTGCGTCAGGACGAGCAGGATGCCGGCGCTACCTCACACCGCACCGCACCGGTCCGGCGCAACTTCCAGCCCATTCGTCAACTCGAAAGGGCCTGTAAATTCAAGCTGGGTAACCACACCAAAATCAACCTTATTGCGCCAGCGCGAACGTCCAAACGGATCCACCTTGCGGCACATTCTTCAAAGCTTCCCGCGAGAAGTTCCAGTAGAGCCCGCCCACACCAGACAAGACCGTGACGTATTGCTTTCCGTTATGCGTGAAGGTAATCGGCTGAGCATTGATGCCCGATCCAGTCTGGAATTGCCACACTGTCTTCCCGGTATCCGCATCGATGGCGATGAATTCACCGGTTTCTTTGCCGGTGAAGAGCAGTCCGCCACCCGTGGCTACGATGGAAGACCAATGCGGATGGTCGAGCAAGGGCGCGCGCCAACGCGGTTCGGCGGTCATGGGGTCGATCGCGTCGACATGCCCGATGGGCTCGCCAGTCTCACGCGGCGCAGTTTGGTTCTCTACAAACTGATAGCGCGTCCCGGGCGCGAACGGCGCAAGCGGAACAAAGCGATAGAGACTCGCCATGTGCTGGGTGTTGGCATAGAGAAGCCCTGTTTCCGGATTGAACGCCGCGTGCGGCCAGTTCTTTCCGCCGCGCGTCGAGGGCCAAAGCTCGACCTTCTCGCCCGCAAGCAGCCTCTTCGATACATCTGATTCCACGGGGCGGCCCGTCTCCAAATCGATGCTCGTGGCCCAATTCACCTTCTCATACGGCTTGGCCGAGAGCAGTTTCCCATTCGACCGGTCGAGCACGTAGAGGAAACCGTTGCGGTTCAATTGCATGACGACCTTGCGCGCTTGCCCGCCGATCTGCATGTCGGCGAGAATCGGTTCCCATGTTGCATCGTAGTCGAACATGTCGTGCGGCGTGAACTGGAAATGCCAGACGATCTCGCCCGTCTTCGGCCTGATCGCCAGCAACGACGCGGTATATAGATTGTCGCCGGGCCGCTTCGTTGGATTCCAGGGCCCGGCATTGCCGGTCCCCCAATAGACAAGGTCGAGCTCCGGATCGTATGACCCCGTGATCCAGGTCGAGCCGCCCCCGTGCAGGTAGGCGTCGCCCTCCGGCCAGGTTTCAACTCCTTTTTCGCCGGGCCCGGGAATTGTGTAGCGGTGCCACAAATGCACGCCTGTCTCCGGATTCCAGCCGTCGAGGAATCCGCGCGTGCCGTATTCGGCGCCGGACATCCCGGTGATCACTACCCCGTTTGCAGCCAGCGGCGCGGCGGTCATCGAATAGCCTTGTTTCCAGTCGGCCGCCTGCTGCCGCCAGATCTCCTTGCCTGTTTTCATATCAAGTGCAATCACGAACGCGTCCAGCGTAGTGCGGAAGAGTCTGCCATCCAGGATGGCCGGCCCCTTGTTTGAGACCCCGCAGCAAACAACGCGGGTCATATCAGGCGGCCAATCGACCGGCGTCTTCCAAATCTGTTTGCCGGTCTCGATGTCAATCGCCACGGTAGCTTTGGCATCGGTGACGTACATGACGCCTTCATAGACGAGGGGTTGCGCTTGCTCGCCCCACTGATTGTCGAGGCTCAAATTCCAGATCGGTACGAGGCGCTTCACATTTGACTTGTCAATCAGTTTGAGTGGGCTGTAGCGATTTTGGTGGTAGCCCATCCCATACGTGAGAACATTGTCGGTATTCTTTCCATCATTCTTGAGATCGTCCGGCGTTTGTGCCGACGCCGAAATTACCGCGAATAATAGAGCGACCGTGGCTATCAATAGGCGTTTCATGAACTCCACTCCTGGCTTGCGGCGAATGGTGGCCTTCCGGCCGACATTGACGCTATTTGAAAGTGAAAATCCTGAGTCAGCGGTCCCTTTCAGAGCTTCACCCGTTCTTTCGTATTCGACTGTCACAGTGGCGTATCCTCTCACAGTTTCCCCTTCGTCGGACCAACGCTTTCTCATATTTCTCAAAGTCCTGGCAGAGTGTGGACGAGCCGTTAGCAGGCTACTCGCGCGTCGCCGGGAGTCCCCGAGGGACGTCACAAAGTAGCCCACCGCGCTTGCCCTGAACGAAGTGAAGGGGAAGTGGTGGGAAACAGCGTCTGTCTTGACGGCAAAGCCCCAACAGGGGCGCCACGTCGGATTCATGCACGCGAAAATAGCCCACGCCCGAACGACCCCAATTTCTTGACGAGCACCGCGTGCCTTGTTATGGTACCGCCAATGTTGAATACCCTGAATCGCCTATCCTTGTCCGTGGCTGCCCTTCTGTTCGCAATTGGGTTCATTGCGAACGCTCAACAGGCCCCGGCGGGCCCGCCCACGGAACTCCATAAGATCAAAGAGGGCGTCTATGAGATCGCGAACATCGATGCGAATTTGGACGCCATACGGAAATACGGCGGCAACGTTCTCGTCTACCCTACCAATGACGGCGTGATCCTGGTGGACTCTAAATTCGAGCCGATGCATGACGACATCATGGCGAAGGTCAAATCGCTTACCGACAAGCCGGTGAAGTACGTAATCCTCACACACAATCATGCCGACCACTCTGGCGGTGCGGCGAAGATGTCGGCCATGGGAGCGACCATCATTATTTCGGCGGACGACCTCGAGAACATGGCGCGGGCGCCTAACCATGCATGGCTGCCTGAGGTGGGCTACTCAGGACGCGCTCAATTGCACCTCGGCGGCAAAGAGGTGCAACTCTACGAAGTTCGCGGCCACACCAAGGGAGACACTCTGGTCTACTTGCCCGTGGAGCGAGTGGTTGAGTCGGGCGACCTCTTTGCCACGGTCGAGGAGCTTCCCTATATTGTCGACTACAGCAGCGGTGGCGGTTGGATGGATTTGAGCAATGAGATCGACGAGCTCCTCAAGCTGGATTTCGATCTTGTGGTTCCCGGCCACGGCCCGCCGGTCACGAGGCAAGATGTAGTGAAGATCCGCAATCGAGTGGTGGCGATCCGAGAGCGCTTCCGGGCGCTGAACCGGGAGAAGAAAACACAGGAAGAGATCGGCCAGACACTCATGAAAGAATTTGGCTGGGGAAAGGAACCCGCGCCAGGCAATATCCCCGGCATGATGCAGGAGCTGCGTTAGAATCGGCAGTCGATGCCTACAGTTAGGACGGCCCGATGAAAATTCACATCAAAAGCGTCATCCGCGCGATGTCGCTCACCGTTGGTGCGCTAATCCTGGCTTCCCCGGCGTGGTCTCAAAGCGCTGATACGGTTTTGGTGAACGGCAAGATTTTGACGGTCGACAATCAGTTCTCGACTCGCCAGGCCATCGCCATACGCGAGGGCAAGATCATGGCCGTTGGCAGCAACGATGACGTCCGGAGACTGGCGGGTCCCCAGACGCTTGTAATCGATCTGCAGGGACGCACAGTTATCCCCGGTTTGATCGATTCCCACATGCATGCGATTCGAGCAGGTCAGACCTTCGGGACCGAGGTGAATTGGGTTGGCGCAACATC